>Ga0310697_10000256_pt1 | contig 76006 bp, 56 predicted proteins | sample 172DNAGHGlowgp2_FD_203883 | JGI IMG/M metagenome (GOLD analysis project Ga0310697, IMG submission 203883) | Sheep rumen microbial communities from Palmerston North, Manawatu-Wanganui, New Zealand - 1728 DNA GHGlow gp2 (v2) (version 2) | ecosystem: Host-associated > Mammals > Digestive system >...
CTGGGAACCTTCACAAGCTTGTCCCAGTCGGCTGCCATCTTCTTCATATCGGCAGCATCAGGATTGAACGGAACCATGGTGAGAGCCTTGCCAGTCTTAGGATTACCTGGGCAGATGTCGGCGCAGTTGCCGCAACCCAGACAGTCGAGTACTGAAGGCTCGATGACGAAGTGCATGCCCTTCATAGCGGCGGGAGCCTTCATCTCGAGGGTGTCGATCTGGAAGTCCTTCAGTTCGTCGTCGGTCAGCACGAACGGACGGATGGCAGCGTGAGGACAGATGTAAGCACACTGGTTACACTGGATACAGTTGTCCTTGTTCCACAGAGGAACGAAAGCCTCTACACCACGCTTCTCGTAAGCAGCAGTACCTACCTCCCAAGAACCGTCAACGGTGTTGTGCTTTACAAAGTCGGAAACCTTCAGCAGATCACCGGCCTGAGCGTTGATAGGACGAACGAGCTCCTTGACGAATGCGGGAGCGTTGTCGGCCTTCACCTCATCGTCAGGCAGGTTAGCCCACTCAGGCTTCACTGTCAGCTGCTGGTACTCACCACCACGGTCGATAGCAGCGTAGTTCTTGTCGACCACGTCCTGACCCTTGGCACCGTAAGACTTCAGGGCAGCAGCCTTCATCTTCTCAACAGCCAGCTCTACGGGAATCACGCCGGTGATGCGGAAGAAGGCACTCTGCAGAATGGTGTTGGTGCGGTTGCCCAGACCAATCTCCTGTGCAATCTTGGTAGCGTTGATGGTATAGACGGTGATGTTGTTCTGTGCGAAGTAACGCTTAACCTTGTTAGGCATGAACTTCTCCAACTCGTCTGCGTCGAAGATGGTGTTCAGCAGGAACTGACCGTTCTTCTGCAGACCGCGAGTCACGTCGTACATGTGGAGGTAAGCCTGAACGTGGCAAGCCACGAAGTTAGGTGTGGTTACCAGATAGGTAGAGCGGATAGGTGTGTCACCGAAACGCAGGTGAGAGCAGGTGAAGCCTCCCGACTTCTTAGAGTCGTATGAGAAGTATGCCTGGCAGTACTTGTCGGTGTTGTCACCGATAATCTTCACTGAGTTCTTGTTAGCACCTACGGTACCGTCAGCACCCAGACCGTAGAACTTAGCCTGGAACATGCCCTTGCCACCGAGTGCAATCTCCTCAACCTCGGGCAGAGAGGTGAAGGTCACGTCGTCTACGATACCGATGGTGAAGTGGTTCTTGGGCTCGGGCATAGCGAGGTTATTGAACACGCTGATGATCTGAGCAGGAGTAGTGTCGTGAGAACCAAGACCGTAACGGCCGCCCACGATAACAGGACGGTTTTCTACATCGTAGAAGGCGTCCTTCACGTCGAGATACAGAGGCTCTCCGTTAGCACCGGGCTCCTTGGTACGATCGAGAACGGCAATCTTCTTCACAGTCTTGGGCACTGCAGCGAGCAGGTGCTTCACTGAGAACGGACGATAGAGGTGAACTGAAATCATACCCACCTTCTGACCGTTGGCGTTCAGGTAGTCGATAGCCTCGCGAGCGGCATCGGTAGCTGAGCCCATGAGGATAATCATGCGGTCAGCATCTTCGGCTCCATAATAAGAGAAGAGGTGATACTCACGACCGGTAATCTTAGACAGCTCGCCCAGATACTTCTCAACAACCTCGGGCACTGCATCGTAGTAGGGGTTGCAAGCCTCACGGTGGGTGAAGAAGGTCTCGGGGTTCTCAGCGGTACCGCGGGTGATAGGACGCTCAGGGCTCATAGCACGGTCGCGGAAACGCTTGATATACTCTTCCTTAACCAAAGGACGAACATCCTCCTGGTCGAGCAACTCAATCTTGTGATACTCGTGAGAGGTGCGGAAACCGTCGAAGAAGTTCACGAATGGTACGCAGGTCTCCAGAGATGCAAGGTGAGCAGCAGCGGTCATATCCATAACCTCCTGGACAGAGCCCTCGCAGAGCATGGCGAAACCAGTCTGGCGGCAAGCCATCACATCCTGATGGTCACCGAAGATACAGAGTGAGTGAGAAGCCAGCGTACGGGCAGAAACGTCGAAGACGCAAGGGATCAGTTCACCGGCAATCTTGTACATGTTAGGAATCATCAGAAGCAAGCCCTGAGAAGCGGTGAAGGTGGTGGTCAGAGCACCAGCCTGCAGCGAACCGTGAACGGCACCGGCAGCACCAGCCTCAGACTGCATCTCTTGCACACTTACGGTCTGTCCCCACAGGTTCTTACGACCACGGGCAGCCCACTCGTCAACGTGCTCAGCCATAGGTGAGCTCGGGGTGATGGGGTAGATAGCAGCTACCTCCGAGAACATATAGCTCACATGAGCCGCAGCCTCGTTACCATCACAGGTAATAAATTTCTTTTCTTTTGCCATTTGTTTTAGAATAAAAAAATGTTGTTATTTTGTTGTTTCGTCATATCGTCAATAGAGAAATCCCAATAACCACAGTGGGATTTGATTATCTTTTCCTATCTCGGTATTATATCTCGCATAGATAACGTCAGAGGAGTAGCGCATCTTATTGGGTGACTGGGCGTCGATGATGCGGAACTTCAGATGCTCGTCGACGATGTAGAAGTTGTCGCGAGAGCCCTGGTTCACCTTGTGGTCCTTCCATAGTGAGTTCACAAAGAACGTCTCCATTGCGTTCTGCTTCTCTACGTGGATAGGGTAGATGGCATACAGCAGGTTGGAGTTGTGGAGCATGATCTTAGAAGGCTTTTTCGGAAAGTCCTGACCGACAGGGTAGATGAGGTTCAGCAGACGTGCATCGGTGAGGTACTTGATATAGTTCATTACCGTAGCACGACTTGTCTCGATGTCGTGAGCCAACTTGCTGACATTGGGCGCCTTGGGCCCTTCTTCTGCCAACATATAGAACAGTTTCTTGATCTTCGTGAGGAAGTTGACCTCAATCTGCTTGATGAGCAGGATATCAACCTCGGTCATCATGTTCATAGTCTTCAGCAGGTTCTCGGAATAGTTGCGCTCCTCCTGGAAGAAGGGATAGAAACCGTGGTGGATGTAGTCCTGGAAAAAGCGATTGGGAGATACTTTCGGTAAAATCTGTTTGATGATGCGCTCGTGGTTCAACAGAATCTCTTCAAGGGTATAGGAATGGAAGTCGTTGCCTGTCTTGAGATTGATGAACTCACGGAAGGAGAATCCACGTAGGTTATAACTCTTCACGATGCCGTTGAGCTCGGGGTTCTCTTCCTTCAGACGCATCACACTGGAACCGGTAAACACAATGCGTAGGCTGGGGTAGAGATCATAGCACTTGCGCAACTCGCTGGACCAGTTGGGTTGTTTGAATACTTGGTCAATGAGCAATACACGACCACCCTTGTAATAGAACTCACCGGCAAAGTCGGAGATACCGCGACTCTGGAAGTAGAAGTTGTTCATATTGATGTAAAGACACTGGCGGTCGTTCACATCAAACTTTTCCTTGGCATATTGTAATAGGAATGTAGTCTTGCCGACACCACGTGTACCCTTGATACCTATCAAGCGGTCACTCCAGTCAATCTCGTCCATCAGCATGCGACGAACCGGAGCATTCACATGCTCGACCAGATAGTGATGTGTTCTAAAAAAAGCTTCCATTCCTATCAGATTTGTTTTAATCCACTGCAAAGGTACAATAAAATCTCTGAATTGCAAAGCCGAGTTAGCAAAAATCGCAAACAGATAATATTATTTTTGCAACTTCTAAATAACGTCGGTGGCACTGAATTAATATTTCAGGCTTACTGTGGCCATGAACCAACGGCCTCGCTGGGGTATTAAGCCTGTGCTCATACCGCTTTGGCGATAGTGGTGGTTCAGCAGGTTGTGGCAATTGAAGCCTATCTCGGCAAAGCCGAAGTCGTAGCTGGCACCGAGGTTGAGGATGGCACGTTCCTTCACAGGAATCAGCAAGATGGCGTCCCGGGGGTTGGCAGTGGTAGAGGCTTGTGCCATGTTCAAGGAATAGGCTGTCTGCTTGCCTTCGAACTTCACGTGAGCATTCAGGCGCAGATGGTCAGTGGCTTTCCAGCCGAGTACGAGATTCGCAGTAAGGGTGGGGATGTTCATAGCCTCGTCGAAGTCGACCGAATAAATCTGGGATTCAAGTGTCTTTTGCCACTCTACGTTAAGATGTCCCAAGAATCGTTTCTGCTCGTAACTTGCCATGAGTTCGGCACCTATGGTCTTCATGGTACCAGTATTGGCATTTTCCAAAATAGAGGTGTATATCAGGTTGGAGGCACGATTGTAGAAACCATTGACCTCGAAGTTGAATCCTTTCAGCCACTCCACACCAGAGAAAGTGAGTTGCAGTGAGTGGAGCGACTCGGGCGATAGTGTGGTGGCAGCAACACCATTGAGTGTGGCGAGGAAGAGGTTGGTCTTGCGATAAAGATATGGCGCATCAACAAACGACTTGGAGTAGCTGAGTTTCATGTTCCACTTAGGTTGTAGGTAGATGGCTGCCAGACGGGGAGATAACTCATTGACCGTCGACTCGTCATAACGTGTCTTATGGTCATAGCGCAGACCGGCGTTGAAGATGAAGTCGTTCCACTGGTGCTTCAGCTGTACAAAGAGGTCGTAGCTGTTCTCCTTGCCTTTACCTATCTTCGGAATCTGTGCAGTTTCAAGGGCTGCGTCACCGAAGTCCATAGCCACCAGATAACGCACGTCATCGAGCTTGAAGTGGTTGTAGTCGGCACCGAAGGAGATGAGACCCTTATGACGCTTGGTGCTGATGTACTGATAGTCGCCTTTCAGTTGGGTACTGATGGTTGATTCCTGACCGTTGATATAGCGGGAGATACCATTGGCATTCTCAAACATCTGACTGATATTTGCAGGCAAACCGATGAGTACGCCGGAATGTCCCACAGCACTGTCGGAGATGACCTGATAGTGGGTTAGGTCGCTCATGTCGTAAGCGATGGCGGCTTTCAGAAAGAGACGGTTGAACTGTTGGCTGTAACTCAGGTCAAGGTGATGTGACTTAGTGGTGAAACTGGGTTTGATGCCGTTGTAGGTCTTATAGGCGTCAATGGTATAGGGTGAGAAGGCAAAGCTGGCGGTATAGGGTGAGATGACCTGCGACATGTGGGTGTCGTACATCATCTGGAAGTGATTCCACTTCAGGGTCATACCCGCATCAAAGGATGGCTTGTCGCCAACTCCACCCACGATAACGTCACCGCTGTTCTTATGTAGACCTGTTTCCTCTATAGGCACGAAGAACTTTTGACCGTCGGCATGATAGAGACTGCCCCATACCAGCAAATCGAGGTCGAAGAAACGCTTGCCGAAGAGGGCGTCGGCACGCTGTTGTCCATAGTTGCCTATGCCGCCTTTCAAACGGATGCCATCCACGTCGGCTCCTTGTTTGGTAATGATGTTCACTACTGCCGTGAGTGCTACACCGCCATACAATGACGAGGCAGGACCACGCAGCACTTCTATCTGTTTGATCTTCTCAAGACTGATACTGAAGTCGGGACTGGCAGTATTCGTACAGTAACTGTTGAGCCGGTGTCCGTTGAGCATGATAAGAATCTTCTCCTGTCCTTTATTGTATACGCCACGCATGGCTATGTTGATATCGTCGTTGTTGTCTACGATATTCATGCCTGGTACATAGGCTGCCAACACCTCTTGCAGGTTGCGACCTCCTGAGATGCGAATCATATCTTCTGTTATCAGCGTGGTGGGCACAGGTACCTCATTGAGGTTCTCAGCCTGACTGGAGGCAGTAGTGATGGTGGCTGCCATACCGCTTTTGATAGAACTCACCATGTCGATGAACCGTTGGGGATCGCTGTAGGTCGGGCTGTAGTAGGGATTCTCGGTCAGTAGGCGCCGGGTATAGTCCTCGGCCTGAGTACTATTGTCCATACCAAGACTACAGAGCGCGAGCAGACGGTAGGCACTCTCGAGGAGAGCTCCCTTGAAGTTGCCCAGGTTGTCGGAGAGTATCTGATGGGCCTCTTCCAACCTGCCTATCGCATAGTCGTTCTCGGCTTCATTGTACGAACGCATATTACGGTCGGCATCTTGTGCGTAAACCGCAAGACTGCAGAGTAGTATGATGATTGATATCAGTCGTCTCATGCTTTCTTGATAGGGATGATGAATGTGAAGCGGGTGTATTCGTTCTCGCGGGAGTCGAAGAGGATGTGTCCGTGATGACGGTTTTCGATGATGTCGCGGGTAATAGACAGTCCAAGACCGGTGCCTTGTCCAACGGGCTTGGTGGTGTAAAAGGTGTCAAACAGGTGTTGCTTCACCTCATCTGTCATACCGCTGCCATTATCTTTCAAGTCGATAATCAGATTGTTGTCCTCGGTCTTCACACACACTTCGATAGTGGGAGCATAGTCTGTGGAGGATTGCGACTTTAGCCATACGGCATAGCAGGCGTTGTTCATCACGTTGAGAACTGCACGGCTGAGGTCCTGAGGGATGACCATCAACAGGGGAATGTCTGCTTGGTAGTCTTCCTTGATACTCACATTGAACCCCTTGTAGTTAGCTCGCATGGCATGGTAAGAAAGCCATACATACTCCTTTACGATATGGCAGACATCGGAAGGGATGTACTCTCCCTCTTTACCTCTAGAAAGCAGGAGGATGCCGCGGATGATGCTGGTGGCACGTTCACCATGCTCTTGAATCTTGTCCAGGTTCTCGTGGAGGTCGGCTATGATATCGCTTATCTCCTCGCTGTCGTCCTCAGGGAGGTCGTCTTGATGGTCTTCCAACAACTCTTCCAGATCGTTGAGCAGCTTGCCTGACATTTTACTGAAGTTGATAACAAAGTTCAGGGGATTCTGAATCTCGTGGGCGATGCCGGCACTGAGTAGGCCCAGCGATGCCAGTTTCTCCTGTTCCTTCAGTTGTTGGCGTATTTCTTCTATTTGATTCTCCATAGCTTGTTAGTTTTGAAGCGTAGGTAATACAATCGTAAACTCAGTATAATGGTCTTTCTCAGAAGTGACGGTAATGCTGCCACCGTGGTTCTGCACTATCTCATGGCTGAGATATAGACCGACACCGGCAGCTTCACCTGTGGTCTTGGTAGTGAAGAAAGGATCGAAGATCTTGTCGATAATGGTCTGTTCGATACCGATACCATTGTCGTGGATGGTCATGCGGGCGTGGTTATCTTCCTGTGTCAGCGTGACTACGACCTCGGCACCGTAGGCTTGTCGGCTTGCTTTCTTTTCTATGGCATAGACGGCATTTCCTATCAAACTCATGAATGTCTTGCTCAGTTGTTCGGCATTGGCGTGGAGGATGACGGGCGAGGCAGGGTAGTGGAACACTACCTGTCCGCCTATCTGTTGCAGACGGCTGTCGAAGTACTGATGCACCATTTCCTCATCCTGACGCAACACAGCACTAAGGTCTATCTGTGATTTGCCGCCAGAACGGTCTTTCAGCAACTCCTCCATAGCTTTCAGCGTGCGTGAGGTGTTCAGTCCGTGCTGTTCTACTTTCTGCAAGTTCTGGTCGAGCATGGCGATGACATCGAGGGTGTCCTCGTAGTTCTCTTCGTCCATATGCTCTTTCTCATCCTCTATGTTTGCCTTCAGGTCTTTCAGCAGACCGCATGAGAGCTTCGAGAAGTTGTTGATATAGTTCATCGGGTTGAGGATGCGGTCGATCAAACCTTGTGTCAGTTTACCGGCTGTCGCCATCTTCTCCTGACGGATGAGCTCCTTCTGTGTCTGTTCCAGTTCGTTGAGTGCATTCTGCAGACTGTTTGACTTCTCCTCAATCTCGTCTTTCTGTCGACGAACCTCGGCAGTACGTTCGTGAACGATACTCTCCAGTCGCACTTTCTCCTTTTCCAAACGACGCGTACGCCATTGCAAAAAGGCATAGACGAGCAAGCCCAGCAACAACAGATAGATAATCATCATATACCACTTCAAGAAGAAAGGCGGTTCGATGTGGAAGGCTATATGGCAGGTGTTCGACATCCTGCCGAAGGCGTCTTTAGCCTGAACGTCTAGTGAGTATTTGCCAGGAGCGAGGTTGGAGAACGCTATTCTCTGTTCGGTGGTCCAGGGCGACCAGCTACCATTGTCGAGACGGTAGCGGTAGAGATTGTCTCCTGCAATGGTGGAATAGTCAAGGGAATAGCTAAACTCGATGTTCCAGTCCTTGCTGGTGAGCTCGATAACATCGGGCTGTGGGCTGAAGCCACCCCATACCACTGTGTCGCGGTTCACTTCCACACTACGGATGAATAGTTTCGGCGTGGTCTCGAGAACGGCATCATGCATAGACTGGTGGATGCCGACGAGTCCGAAATCACCACCAAACCACAACAGGGAGTCCTTAGCGTACATCGCTCTGACTGCAAGGTCGCTGAACGGGGCAATTACTGTCTTGTAAGTTTCTGCGTCGTGCCCCTCTTTTGTGGCATGCAACTGCTTCGACTCCAGATTGGTCTCCCATGTATAACCCCATGGGTCATGATAGGTAAAGGGATGGTACTCATAGACATCCTCATAGCAAAGGGCACCTTTACTGTTGGTAAAGATACGGGTTACCTTCTGCGTTTCAGATACCTTGGTACGCGTACCATTCGCATTAAAGTAGACACCATCCATCTCGCCACTGTAGAAACCGTCATTAGAAGGCATCACCGACATGGCGCTGCTCTCTGTCAGACGGATCACTTGGTCGTTTTCTATGCGAAAGACACCATTGCTCGTGGCTGCGAGGATGGTATTACCTACAGGTACCAGTTGCCAACAGGCGTGGCGCATGTTCTCAAGCTGTTCTATCTGCTGGCCATGCTGACGGAATACGCCATTATATGTTCCGATGATGAGTTGTGAACCCAACGACTGGATGGCCGACACCTCGCCTTTCAGACCCTCATGTTGGGTGTAGCGTGAGAAACACGAAGGGATGGATACTGCGAAGATACCCTTGTCGGTGGCTCCCCATAGGGTGCCGTGTCCGTCATCGACGATACTGTTGATGTTGTCATTGCACAGGCCGTTCTCTTCAGTCAGATGCAACAAGGATTTCCCTTGGCTATCATTAACGTAAAGACCGTCTCCGTTAGTAGCTATCAGATGCAGGCCATTGGCAAGTGCTACGGTCTTAGTCACGTCAGTGGCTTTCTCCTCTACAGGGCTCTCAACGTCTGTCTCAGTATACGACTGGCCTTCCACACGATAGCACTTGCCGTCGGAGGTCTTGAAATACAGTAGGTTGTCTACCTCCCAGAAACCGGTGATCTCCTTGTGAAGCGTTTCCGTTCCTTCAAGAAGGCTTCGCAGTGTGATAGTACCGTTGGCCATCATGTCCACGTAGCCTATGAAGTTGTATCCCCCCACCCAGATGATGTGGTTGTGGTCATAATATAAAGAGGTGATACGTGTGATACCTGATGTGTGGATGGTGTGCCAGTTGCATTTATCGTAATAGAGCAGTCCTTCGAAGTTGGCTGCAAAGACCACACCATTGTCTGCTGCCAATATGTCGAAGTTACGGTTATGGGCCTGATAGTTCTCAGGCATGTAGTTGCGTATGAATGGCACACCTTGTGACTGTCCTGTTGTGCTGATGCCCATCAAGATGCCGAGGATAATCGTTCTTAGCCAATGTCTCATCTGCATACGTGTTGTCATTTGAATGGTTCATAGGGAATGTTATTGCCGATGTAGTAGGCCCATTCCTCGGGTGTGAAGTTACGCTTCAGCGAACCCTTGATTTGTCGTGCCATCAGAGGTACGGAGATAAGTGTCTCCATTAGGTTGCCGTTCTGATCGCCTGTCCATATATAGTTGCGGGTGTTGTCGAATGTGATGCTTACCACCCATTTGTCCGACTTCACTACGCTCATGGGTTCCATCTTTTCGCTGTTGACATTCCAGAAAAGAACCGTGCCGTCATAACTTGTTGAGAAGAGACGGTTGCCTTCAAAACGCACTCTCGACACTTTTGATTGATGACCTACTAGACGGCGTATGCTCCCTTCGCTGTTGATAAAGTATATCTCGCCATCGTGCATGCCATAGGCTGAGAGGCGATAGGCCTGATTGTAGGTGTAAGAGTCTACCGTCTTACGGTCGGGAGTGTCAGTCGTCTTAATCTCCTTGAGTTGCTTCGAGTAGTAATGCATCTTACCGTTCTGATCGAAGAGTATGATGTCATTGTTCTCCTCACCTGCTATCATCGTTCTAAAAGGGAGTGTCTTCTGGTCGATGATTTCGAGCGTTTGGAGGTCGACTACGTGAATGCTCTGCTCTGCGGTCACTATCAGTCGGTTGTTGCCTATATAGAACAGGCGGAAAGGACGTACGGCACCCGGTATCTGTTTTACGGTCTTCGTTGTGTTATGTCCTACCACGAGGTGTCCGGTATGGCTGATAGCATAGTACTTGCCTTCAGGAGATATGTAAAGGTCGCGGAAGTCGTAAGCATTATCTTTTAATAGTGTGGTGGAATAGAGTTGTCCGCCTTTGATCTCATGACTAAGCAGCTCGCCATACGTGCTGACGGTCATGAAACTGGTGCTGCTGTTGGGTAGCCATACCATCTTCATGATGGCACCTTTGCCTACAGTCCATTTTTTGCTGCTCTTGCTGGTCAGCGACAAGGCCTCGTAGATAGACGGGTGGTATACATCGCCGCCATAGCGGTTGGTGAATACGTAGGAGGCGTAGGCGAGGAGCGAGGCTAAGTCTTTGTTGCCTGTGTTCTGTTGGGTGACTGCCTGTGCACCGAGGCTTCGGGCTAGTGCGAGATAGCTTAGTGTGTCGGCTACACTTCGAGAATACTCGGCTTGTTGTTGACGCTGTTCTGCCAGCACACGCTGATGCTCGGCTACCTTTGATGCCTCGACAGCTTTACGTTCAGAGGCCTGAGCGGTCTGCTCGGCTTCCTGAGCGTTCTGTCGCTCTATCTCAGCGCGATGTCGCATCTCATTGGCAACGATGGTCTGCTGTTCAGCCTCGCGACGTTGCTCGTCACTGATCTCCTTTTGTTCACGGGCTATCTCCTCCATCTGCGTACTGATACGTTGCACAATGACGGAACGCTTTTCACGCTCGCCCAGTTCCTCCATCTGCTTCTCCAGTTGTTCGTTCTTGGAAAGTTCCTGACGATAGAGATAGTATGTTCCGGCGGTAGTAGCTCCCAGGAGGGCGATGACTGTGCCGGCCATGAGATTCTTCTTTATTCCTTTCAAGAGTGTAGACTATTTACGTTTAAGTGAGAGTAGGGTGATGTCATCGCTCTGAGGGGCATCACCAGTGAAGGCTTTAACCGATTCGAGAACGCCTTTCGTGATGTCACCACACGACATGCCTGCCAGCTGCTGTAGGGTGGACTCAAAGCGCGCGTCACCATATTCCTCAAAGGAGAGATTGGTGGCTTCGTTCACACCATCGGTGTACATCACTATCGTTTCGCCTGACTGTAGTTGAAGCACACCTTCCTTGAAGTTGAGTCCTTCAATGGCACCTACCATACAGTTACCATCGGTAGCCAATTGGGTAACTTGCTTGTCGGCATGAATGATAAAAGGTGCGTTATGACCGGCGTTACAATAACTCATCTCGCCTGTCTTCACGTTATAGATGGCATAAAAGACGGTAACGAACATACAATCTACTGATTCCTTGCACAACAGGGTGTTGACCTGCTCAATGGTCTTAGCGGGCGCGTCACCACGCATACCCATAGCTCGGATGAGTGTTCTGCTCACCGCCATGAAAATAGCAGCCGGCACACCCTTGCCACTTACATCGGCCATGACGAGTCCTATATGGTCGTCATCGATGCGGAAGAAGTCGTAGAAGTCGCCACCAACATCTTTCGCTGGTATCATCAGGGCTGAGAGGTCCATCAGCGGGTCATACTCAGGGAAGGGAGGGAAGATGCGGGGCAGAATGGCTTGCTGAATCTCTCCGGCTACAGCAAGGTCGGTCTTGATAGACTCCAGTTGACTGTGCTCCTGTTGTGACTGCTTAATGTAGTCAATCTGCTCTACCGCCTTCTCGATAGTGACACTTAGATCGTCAAGGTCAATGGGTTTGGTGGCAAAGTCGAAGGCGCCATTGTTCATAGCCTGACGGATATTGCCCATATCGCCATAGGCAGATACCATGATACATTTCAGGGCGGGGTTGCGCATCTCATTAATCTTTGTCAGCAAGGTAAGTCCGTCCATCTCAGGCATGTTGATGTCACTGAGGATAATGTCGAAGTCTTTCTCTTTGAGCATCATCGTCAGAGCTTCCACACCGTTATGGGCGAAATGAAATTCATATTCTCCTTTGCGAATCTTTCTTCTGAAGTATTGTGTCAACAACAGTTCGAGATCGTTCTCATCGTCGACACTCAGTATTTTTACTGGCATATTAAAAAGCTTTATTGATGTATGGTTTCTATTTATGCAAACGCTACTGTCAGTCCGGCCATCACGATGCTGACCATTGACATGAGTTTAATCAAGATATTGAGTGAGGGACCACTGGTGTCTTTGAAGGGGTCGCCCACGGTGTCGCCTACGATGGTGGCCTTATGGGCAAATGAGCCCTTGCCTCCGAAGTGGCCTTCCTCAACCATCTTCTTGGCATTGTCCCAAGCACCTCCGGCATTAGCCATGAATACAGCCAAAGTAAAGCCGGCTGCCAAACCTCCAACCAATAGCCCAAGGACACCAGCTACACCGAGTACGACGCCTACTACAATGGGGATGGCAATAGCTAAGAGTGAAGGGAAAATCATCTCATGCTGGGCAGCACGTGTGGAGATCTCAACACATGAACCGTAGTCGGGGGTAGCCTTTCCTTCAAGGATGCCCTTGATCTCACGGAATTGACGGCGCACCTCCTCAACCATCTTCTGAGCAGCACGTCCGACTGCTTCCATCGTCAGACCACAGAAGAGGAAGGCTGCCATTGCTCCGATAAACGCTCCTACGAGTACTTTCGGATTCATCAGGTTCACTTGGAAGAATGTCATGAAGTCGGGCATCGTCGCTGTTGACGGGTCGAAGACTTGTTGGGTAAGAGGATGGATAAACTCCTTGCCACCTTCAACGGCACGCACCATAGCAATCTTGATCTCTTCTACATAAGATGCTAACAAGGCCAGTGCCGTGAGGGCTGCTGAGCCGATAGCAAAGCCCTTACCTGTAGCTGCAGTGGTATTGCCCAGCGCATCGAGGGCATCCGTCCTATGTCGCACTTCTTCTCCGAGTTCGCTCATCTCGGCATTACCGCCTGCGTTGTCGGCAATAGGACCATAGGCATCAGTTGCCAAAGTGATACCCAGTGTCGACAGCATACCTACTGCTGCGATGCCGATGCCATAGAGTCCGTGAGAAATGCTGGAGGCACTCATGGTCAGGTCGAAATGGTTGGCACACATATAACTGAGCATGATGGCTACACCGATGGTGACCACAGGAATACACGTAGAAATCATACCCGTACCGATACCCTTGATGATGACGGTAGCAGAACCTGTCAGACCTGCTTCCGAGATCTTCTGGGTGGGCTTATAGGAGTGAGAGGTGTAGTATTCGGTGGCTTGCCCGATGATGACACCTGCTGCCAGACCGGTGATAACTGAGAACGAGAGCCCTAACCAATTCTCAATCTGAAGGGCATATAGTATAATAAAGGTGGCTACAGCTATCATGACAGCAGAGATGTTGGTGCCCACTGAGAGCGAGCGCAAAAGGTCTTTCATCGTAGCACCTTCCTTAGTGCGGACGAGATAGATGCCAAAAATACTCAGGAAGACACCAACGGCAGCGATGAGCATAGGTGCGATGACTGCCTTCATTTGCATCTCAGGAATCATGGCAAAGGCGGTGGCTCCAAGAGCTGCAGTAGAGAGAATACTGCCGCAGTAACTTTCATACAGATCGGCTCCCATGCCGGCCACGTCGCCCACGTTGTCACCTACATTATCGGCAATAGTAGCAGGGTTGCGGGGATCGTCTTCAGGAATGTCAGCTTCTACCTTACCTACAATATCGGCTCCTACGTCGGCTGCCTTCGTGTAGATACCGCCTCCCACACGGGCAAAGAGTGCCTGAGTAGAGGCTCCCATACCAAAAGTCAGCATCGTAGTGGTGATAGTAATCAAGGCCATGTTGTCGCCTTTATAGAAAGAGCTGAGAACAAGGAACCAAATGGCAATGTCGAGCAAACCAAGACCTACCACTGTGAGACCCATCACGGCACCACTGCGAAAGGCTATCTTCAAACCGCCGTCAAGACTCTTCGTCGCTGCCTGTGCTGTACGTCCGCTAGCATAGGTCGCTGTCTTCATACCAAAGAATCCTGCGAGACCAGAGAAAAAGCCGCCAGTAAGAAAGGCAAAGGGCACCCATGGGTTCTGAACCTTCAGAACATAGGCCATGATTGAGAAGATGATGGCCAATACGATGAATACGATGAGTACGACTTTGTACTGCTGTTTCAGATAGGCCATAGCGCCCTTGCGGACATATTCGGCAATCTCAATCATACGGGGAGTGCCTTCGTCGGCTTTCATCATAGAACGGAAGAACATCCATGCCATGCAAAGCGCTATAACAGATGCAATGGGGACTAACCAGAATGCAAAAGGAATTGTCATGTTTTTTAGATTTGTAGTTGATTTATTTGCTTATTTGTGTGCAAAGATACGAATTATTTGATAATTCATGTCTCAATAATTCGAAAATTTTGTAACTTTGCGAAAAATTTCTGAAATATAATATGACACTACATATCTTCAATCCTGAACACGATATAGCGTTGGCTTCAAATCTGGACAACTTTACTGCTCCTCATGCTGGACGACAGCTGCGTCACGACTTAGGCTTTCTTCCCGCACTTTGGGCGAATGAAGGTGATGCAGTTCTGGTTGATGATGTGGAACAAGCAAAGGTGTTGTATAGTAAACTGAGACACGCAGTTTGCAACAAGCAAACTCTATGTTTGCTACCAGCAAACCCAACGTTTGCAACCGGCAAACACCATGTTTGCTGTGACAACATCTTGCCTTGGGGATGGGATCGGGCTCTCTGTGCTGCTCTTAAGCGTGCGGGAGTGAAGGAAGAGTTGCTGCTTACAGATGCTCAGTTGGATGAGATACGGCATCTTTCTCACCGTCGCTTGGCTGCCCAGATCTTACCACAGTTACGTGTTAAGGGTACGGTGGGAGAGGCTTATGAGTGTACTTCAGCTGGTGAGGTCGATGACCTTCTGGCACACTATGGCAGATTAGTAATGAAAGCCCCTTGGAGTAGTAGTGGACGAGGCATCAGATTCCTTGACAAGGAGCGCACACCTCTGATAATGCAGGCGGGGTGGTTAAATAACTTGTTGCGGACTCAGGGTAGTGTTATGATTGAACCCTACTACCCGAAAGTGAAGGATTTCGGTATGGAGTTTACAGCGCTTCGCGATGGCACTGTCCGCTATGAAGGGCTCTCTCTCTTCCATACTGCTAATGGTGCCTATACTGGCAATGTGTTGGCTACAGAAAGAGCTAAGAGAATGATGTTAAGTCGTTATTTACCAGTGAGTTTGTTGGATGATATTAAAATAAAAGTTTGTGCTCTGACAGCACTCGCTTTTAGTGGTAAATATGTAGGTTCTTTCGGGGTAGATATGATGGTTGTCAAAACCGGTTCTGGAAGTGAAGAACCTTCCGATGGATTCATGATGCATCCCTGTGTAGAGATCAACTTACGTAGAACAATGGGACATGTGGCACTCTCATTGTCACCTGCCGACGATGATTTGCTACGTGTTATGCGCATTGTCTGTCAGGACAATACCTATCGTATAAAAATCGAGCAACTCGGTAAGAGCGTTAATTTAGTGTAAAAAGAGGTGATTTTTGTTCTGTCCTCCTTTTTTTTTAATACCTTTGCATTCAAATTAACGTTGAAGCATGTTGAGATTTGTGTCTTTCGGCAGTGGAAGTAGCGGTAATTGCTATTTCTTGTATACTGAGCACGATGGTCTCCTTATAGATGTTGGTGTGGGTCTTCGCACACTAAAGAAACATTTCAGGGACTATGGGCTTAGCCTTTCTCAGGTGCATCATGTATTGATAACTCATGATCATGCCGATCATATCAAGAGCGTGGGCAGCATAAGCCACGAACTTCATCTGCCTGTATATGCCACCAAGCCTGTACATCAAGGCATCGACCGCAACTATTGCATCACTCGGAAAGTTGATATGGCTGATCGCCACTACATAGAACCAGGCGTCACCTTCCAAATCGGAGATTTTGTCGTGACACCATTCTCTGTACCTCACGACAGCAGCGATAATGTGGGCTATATGATAGAGGTTGATGGAAGTACATTTTGCTTAATGACTGACGTGGGCAAAGTGACAGACGATATGACCTATTATTTATCACACGCGCAATATTTGGTCATTGAGGCCAATCACGACCTTGAGATGCTGATGCGTGGTCCTTATCCTGAACACTTGAAGCGTCGTATCACAAGCGGCACAGGCCATTTGAATAATGTACAGTGTGGTGAGGCTATTGCTAATTATATGACTGAGCGACTTCGATATGTATGGCTCTGTCATCTCTCGGAAGAGAATAATCATCCTGAGTTGGCGCGTAAGACCGTAGAGTCAGTACTTCGCTCCTATGGCATTGTGGCAGGTAAGGACTTCCAGTTGGAAGTGCTCAAACGTACAAAACCCACAGGCATCTTTCAGTTGACAGATAATGAATAGAGGATTGTATGCCTAATAAATAATGGCATCTCTTGATATAAAAAAACTGCGACTCCAATCGGAGCCGCAGTTTTATTATAGAGATAGAGAAGATTTATTTACCCTTCTCCATCTGAGCCTTCAGGTTAGCCAAGACATCGAGGTCGCCAAGTGTTGTGCTTGCAGCAACATTCTCAATCTTTGGAGCATCGTCCTTCTTAGGAGCAGCTGTCTTGCGGGCAGCACGCTTCTCCTCACGCTGAGCATCCTCGAAGGTGCGGCTGTGAGAGAGGATGATACGCTTGCTATCCTTGTTGAACTCAATGACCTTGAAGGGCAGTTCCTCACCCAGCTGAGCCTGTGAGCCATCTTCCTTCACAAGGTGCTTAGGAGTAGCGAAGCCTTCTACATTCTCAGCGAGCTGTACAACGGCGCCTTTCTCCAGCATCTCGGTAATCTTACCAGTGTGGACAGAGCCTACGGTATACTGACCCTCGAAGGCATCCCAAGGATTGTCCTCAAGCTGCTTGTGACCGAGGCTCAGACGACGATTCTCCTTGTCGATGTCAAGTACTACTACGTCGATAGTCTCGCCTACCTTTGTGAACTCTGAAGGATGCTTCACCTTCTTTGTCCAGCTCAGGTCGCTGATGTGAATCAGACCGTCAACGCCCTCTTCCAACTCTACGAATACGCCAAAGTTGGTAAAGTTGCGTACCTTAGCGGTGTGCTTAGATCCAACGGGGAACTTCACTTCGATAGTCTCCCATGGGTCTTCCTTCAGCTGCTTGATACCGAGAGACATCTTACGCTCATCGCGATCCAGAGTCAGGATGACAGCCTCTACCTCATCGCCTACCTTCAGGAACTCCTGAGCTGAACGGAGGTGCTGGCTCCATGACATCTCGCTGACGTGAATCAGACCCTCAACACCAGGCTGAACCTCTACGAATGCACCATAATCAGCGATGACAACAACCTTACCCTTCACGTGGTCACCAACCTTCAGGTTGGGATCCAAAGCGTCCCAAGGATGAGGAGTCAGTTGCTTCAGACCGAGAGCAATGCGCTTCTTCTCCTCATCGAAGTCGAGGATAACCACATTGATCTTCTGGTCGAGCTCAACAACCTTCTTAGGATCGTCTACGCGGCCCCAGCTAAGGTCAGTGATATGGATGAGTCCGTCAACACCACCGAGGTCGACGAATACGCCGTAGCTCGTAATGTTCTTAACAGTACCTTCCAGGATCTGACCCTTCTCCAGACGAGAGATGATCTCCTGCTTCTGAGCTTCGAGTTCCTGCTCGATGAGAGCCTTGTGAGAAACGACAACATTGCGGAACTCCTGGTTGATCTTCACTACTTTGAACTCCATCGTCTTACCAACGAACTGGTCGTAGTCACGTATGGGATGAACGTCAATCTGACTGCCGGGCAAGAAGGCCTCGATGCCAAATACGTCGACAATCATACCGCCCTTTGTGCGGCACTTGATGAAGCCCTGAATAATCTGCTGCTGCTCGAGAGCCTCGTTGACACGATCCCAAGCCTGAGACAGACGGGCCTTCTTGTGAGACAGGATGAGCTTACCAGTGCGGTCCTCAACACTCTCAACATAGACCTCTACCACATCGCCCTTCTTCAGGTCGGGGTTGTAGCGGAACTCGGTAGCGGGGATAATACCATCGCTCTTGTAGCCGATATTAACGACTACCTCTTTCTTGTCGAGAGAGACGACTTTACCGTCGACTACCTGATGGTCAGCCACCTTGTTGAGGGTTTCGTCGTAAGCCTTGTCGAGCTCTTCTTTGCTCACATTGGCTACGGTACCATTCTCAAACTCGTCCCAGTTGAAGTCCTGCAACGGCTGAACGTTCTTTGTTAATTCTGACATGTTGTTAAAAAATGCGTCCTACTCAATAGGACAATGACCTGAACAGACGGTTACCAGGCCGTTTCTAAATGGTTAATAATCAAGGAGTGAGCGCCTGTTCTCACTCCCCATCTCCGTACGAAGATGCAAAGCGGGTGCAAAATTACTTAATTTATTTGAAAATGAACACCTTGCGAATACTTATAATGATTTGCTTTAAGAATCTTTAACAACTCGTTGACTTCGCTTGTTTCAGCTTATAATCATTAGGAATAAAAACTTTTCACTTATAAACCACTTTTTTCCTCGAATATTTCTTTGTCTCAAAAAAAAGGTGTATCTTTGTGGTCGAAATTGAAATACTTAAAAAACTTCTTTAATAACAAACAAATTATTTATGGCAAAGATTGTAACCCTTGGCGAGATTATGCTTCGCCTGTCGCCGCAAGGCAACGACCGTTTCATTCAGAGTGAGTCATTCCGTATCATCCCCGGTGGTGGTGAAGCAAACGTAGCTATCTCTGTGGCCAACTATGGTCATGAGGCTTACTTTGTTTCGAAACTTCCTAAGCACGAGATTGGACAAATCGCTGTGAATGCAATGCGTCGCTATGGAGTTGACACCCGTTTCATCGCTCGTGGTGGCGATCGCGTTGGTTTGTACTATGCCGAAACCGGTGCCTCTATGCGTCCATCAAAGGTTATCTACGACCGTGCCCACAGTGCTATTGCTGAGGCCGATCCTAAGGACTTCGACTTCGATGCTATCATGGAAGGTGCAGCCTGGTTCCACTGGAGTGGTATTACTCCCGCTATCAGCGACAAAGCAGCTGAACTGACAAAGTTGGCTTGTGAGGCTGCCAAGCGTCACGGTGTCACAGTTTCTGTAGACCTTAACTTCCGTAAGAAGCTCTGGACTTCAGAGAAAGCTATCTCTATCATGCGCCCCTTGATGAAGTATGTCGATGTCTGCATAGGCAACGAGGAAGATGCAGAGCTTTGTCTTGGCTTCAAGCCAGATGCCGACGTAGAAGGTGGTCAGACCGATGCTGCCGGTTACGAGGGTATCTTCAAGCAGATGCGCGAGGAGTTCGGCTTCAAGTATGTGGTATCTACTCTTCGTGAGAGCTTCTCTGCTACCTTTAATGGTTGGAAAGCCCTGATCTATGACGGCAAGGAGTTTTACCAGTCAAAGCGTTATGAGATTAATCCTATCATCGACCGTGTTGGTGGTGGTGACTCTTTCTCAGGTGGTCTGATTCACGGTTTGCTGACTAAGAAGACACAAGGCGAAGCCCTTGAGTTTGCTGTTGCAGCTTCTGCTCTGAAGCACACTATCAATGGTGACTTTAACCTTGTCTCTGTTGATGAGGTAGAGGCTCTTGCAGGCGGTAATGCTAATGGACGAGTACAACGTTGATAATTAAGTTGATAATTATTTAATAATGGCAAAGTTTGATAAATTAGCTGTGATGAAGAAGATCGGTGATACCGGTATGGTACCCGTATTCTATCACAAAGACCTTGAGACTTGTAAGAATGTTGTGAAGGCCTGCTACGAAGGTGGTGTTCGTGCCTTTGAGTTTACTAACCGTGGTGACTTCGCACAGGAAGTGTTCGGTGAACTGGTAAAGTGGGCCGATAAAGAATGTCCTGAATTGGCACTGGGTATTGGATCAGTGGTCGACGCTCCTACGGCAGCACTCTACATCCAGTTGGGTGCTAACTTTGTGGTAGGTCCGCTGTTCAATCCCGACATCGCCCCTGTGTGTAACCGTCGCCTCGTGCCCTATTGCCCTGGTTGCATGACCGTCTCTGAGATTGGTAAGGCACAGGAACTGGGTTGCGATCTTACAAAGGTATTCCCCGGAGACGTAGTAGGTCCTAACATGGTAAAGGGCCTGAAGGCTCCTATGCCTTGGTCAAAGATTATGGTGACTGGTGGCGTATCACCCGATGAAGAGAACCTGACGAAGTGGTTCAAGGCTGGTGTCTACTGTGTAGGCATGGGCTCTAAGCTCTTCCCCTCTGACGTGGTGAAGGCTGGTAACTGGCAGTACGTAACCGACAAGTGCCGCGAGGCTCTGGGTTATGTGGCTAAGGCACGCGCTTAAGACGCTCGTTCTCATAGCACTTATTTCAGCTTGTTCGCCGCAAGATAGGCAAGCGGTGGACAAGCTGAATTCACTTTCTTATGCCTATCACTATCGGAATATCGATTCTACAGAGATATTCGCTAATCAAGCATTGAAGGCTTCTTCCGACTATCCTGCTGGTAGAGCAGAGGCACTTAATAATCTCGCCTTTGTACGTATCGTGCAGATGAACTATAAAGAGGCCAAACAACTGTTGGACCAACTGCCACAGATCACAGACAATCAGTTGGAATTACTTGTAGGATATATTCAGCAGATGCGACTTTGTCAGCGCATGTCTCACAACCGTGATTTCTACAACTATCGTGAGCAGGCTTTGCGTGCATTGGGACGCATCGATGAAGACAGAAATTCACTTTCTGAACGCTCACTTGCGCGACTACTCTATGCTGAGAGTGAACTCGCTATAGTCACTTCCACCTATTATTATTATATAGGATTGGAACGTGAGTCAGCGCAAGCACTAATGAACATTCCACAGGAACTAGAACAAGACACCGCTCAGTATCTCAATTTCCTCTATAACATTGGAGCAGGTGGCATGATTACCGAGGGAACTCCGGATGAAATCAATCAGGCAGAGTTGGACTATCTGAACCATTGCTACCAGTTAGCCAACAAGGCCCGTTATCCATACTTCATTGCTAACTCATTGGAAGCGTTAGCCGAGCACCTTTCAGGTACCGATGAGGCATTACCCTTGGCTGCCGATGCACTCGACATTTTTAGTGACTATGGTGATATATACCAAATAGCAGGAGCCTATCGTACGTTGGCATCGTGTTATCTTGCACAAGACCGCTATGAAGAGGCTATCACCTGTCTGCATCTCGCACTCTCTGACAGCATCATCGATCAGGCTCCAGACCTTGTGGCAAGCATTCGGGAACAGATGAGTGTGGCATATGCTGCTATCGACAATAAACCACAAAGTGACTATAACCGTAATATATACCTCGATCTGCAGGAGACTACCCGCCAAGACCGTTCACTTGAAGCCCGTGCAGGACAACTGGAACAGTCGGTAAGTCAGCTTAACACATTGCTTTGGGCTATTGCTGCCGCTATTTTGCTGCTCGTTTTCCTCTTGGCTTTTTTTGCCTATCGTCACCGACGAATATCTGCAAATGCCAATGAAACTGAATGGCAAGAACGCGAAGAAGAACTCAAAGAACAGTTGGCACTCGCACGTCTGCATGTGGAGAATGGACAACGCATCAATCTGGATCAGCGTGCTAAGATATCGATGATAAATGGTATTACCCCTTTTATCGACCGTATTATCTATGCTATTGCTCATACCGAGGATCAAGGACAATTAGACTTTGTACGCGAGTTGACCGATAAGATTAATGAACAAAACGATGTGCTGACCCATTGGATTCAACTTCGACAGGGCGAGCTCAATATTCATGTTGAAACCTTCCCCTTGCAAGAAATTTTTGATCTTGTCAGTAAAAGTAAGACAGGTTTCCGGTTGAAGAATATAACACTTGATGTCTCTCCCACAGATTCTAGGGTGAAAGCCGATAAGGTGCTCACGCTTTTCATGCTTAACACCCTTGCAGATAATGCCAGGAAATTCACTCCCGAAGGCGGATTGGTGAGTATCAGTGCTGAGGAGGCCGATACCTATGTCGAGATTTCTGTCAAAGATAACGGTGTAGGGATGGATGATGAGCAGTTGGCACATGTTTTCGAACATCATACCATCCGTGATGAACAGCGTCAGACTTCTCATGGTTTTGGCTTGCTCAACTGTAAAGGCATTATTGAAAAATACCGTAAGGTCAGTACTATCTTCAAGGTCTGCCTCCTTGCAGCTGAAAGTCAGAAAGGGCAGGGGAGTCGCTTCTACTTCCGACTACCAAAGGGTTTCGTGAGATTGATAGTATCTGTTGTAGCTATAGGAACGACAGTAACAGTGAATACCTTTGCCCAGACGCAGAGTGCTCTCACGCGTGCTGCCATCTTTGCTGATTCTGCCTACTTCTCGAATATCAATGGTCGATATGAACGCACACTCGAGTTTGCAGACTCTTGTCGACAGGCACTCAACAATTATTACCACCTGTTACGCCCAATGGCCAATGATACGATGCAGGCTATCGGTGACATCTCACTTATTGCACCTGAGATAAATTGGTATCACAATAGTCTTGATATCAACTATAACATTATCCTCGATATTCGTAATGAGAGTGCTGTGGCTGCATTGGCGCTTCATGAGTGGCCTCTCTATTATTATAACAATCGTATTTATACACAATTATTCAAAGAGATGTCTGCAGATAAGAGTCTTGACGAGTATTGCAGACGTATGAAACAGTCCGAGACTGATAAGACCATCGCCATCACCTTGCTCATGCTCCTCTTTATTTCAATAGTGGCTGCTATGATATGGCAGGTAATACTCGCCCTCAATAAACGAACTAAGCGGCAGATGGAATACCAGACACGACTGGAATTGATGGCTGACGAACTTCAGCGCGTCCGTTTGGAGGAAGATCGGTTGCACGTGTCAAATGCCGTACTCGACAACTGCCTGTCAACTCTGAAGCACGAGACGATGTATTATCCAAGTCGTATCCGACAACTTATTGATACCAACAATACTGAGCATTTGGCTGAGGTCGTCAGCTACTATCGTGAACTCTATGGCATTCTCAGCCAACAGGCTATGCGTCAGGTGGAACATATCAAGTTGCGGCTGCGTCAGTTGGATCATGAGATACTGGGTGATGAGACACTTATACATTACCTCTTCGACATCCTACGGAAACAGTCAGGTGAAAAGAAGTTGAATGTCATCTATGAACCGAAGGATGAGAAGTACGTGATGTGCAAGGTAGAGATGCCCCACATGAATCTTACCGATGAACAGGCAGCGATGCTTTTTACGCCAGCAGGTGTGGAAAATATCCCTTATCTGCTTTGCCGACAGATTGTACGTGATCATGGTGAAGCGACCAATCGTCGCGGTTGCGCTATTCGGGCAGAGAACAAGAGGATTATTATTACTCTGCCAAGGAAGGTATAATTAAATAAAGATAAATAGAATGGAAAAGTTCAAAGTAATCATCGTAGAAGACGTACCCTTGGAACTGAAAGGTACTCAGGGTATTATTCGCAATGACATTCCTGAGGCCGAGGTCATTGGTACTGCCGACTGTGAAAGTGCTTATTGGAAGTTGTTGAAGCAGGAGCTTCCCGACCTAGTATTACTCGACTTGGGATTGGGCGGTTCCACCACTGTAGGTGTTGAAATCTGTCGTCAAACCAAAGAGTTGCATCATGCTATTAAGGTGCTCATTTTTACTGGCGAGATACTCAATGAGAAACTATGGGTCGATGTGCTCGATGCTGGTGCCGACGGTATCATTCTTAAGACAGGTGAGCTTCTCACCCGCAATGACGTGATGGCCGTGATGTCAGGTAAACAATTGGTGTTCAACGAACCTATTCTGAAGAAGATTGTAGAACGTTTCAAGTCGAGTGTAGGTTCACAGTTGGTTAAACAAGAAGCACTTGTCAACTATGAGATTGACGAGTATGACGAGCGTTTCCTCCGCCACCTTGCCCTTGGTTATACTAAGGAACAGATTACCCAACTACGTGGTATGCCATTTGGTGTGAAAAGTCTTGAAAAGCGCCAGAACGACCTCATTCAGAAGCTATTCTCTGACACCCGTGGTGTGAATGCCACACGCTTGGTGGTGCGTGCTTTAGAACTGCGCATCATCGATGTCGACAACCTTGAACCCGATGAAGAGTAAAATTGTAGGGCGACTGTCACTGCTACTGCTCGTCTTGGAGCTGTTGCTGGTGTTTGTTTCGTGGTTGTTGTCAGCTACGATGACCGAAGGTGTGCGTCCTTTACTATCCGATGAAGGTGTACGCTGGCTTTGTGGTCATTTTGTTGACATTGTCTTATCGCCTGTGTTAGTATGGATACTTGTTGTCTCAATGGCCGTTGGTTGTCTTGTAAAGAGTCGACTGCCACTTGCTTTCGTACGACGCGCTGTTTACCGTGAACGCATTGCCTGGCGTGTCACTTGGATAGTGTTCTTTCTTTATGCTGTCATTGTCGTACTCATGGTGGTATTACCTCAGGCCGTATTGCTGTCTTCAACGGGGCAACTGTGGCCATCGCCTTTCAGTAGAGCTGTGATTCCCTTGATATCTTTTGGTGGTATATTGATGGCTGTATGCTATGGTGGCTTGTCGCGTACGTTTACCTCCCTTTCCGATGTCACTGATTCGCTGTCCTGGGGCATTGCCCAGTCAGCCCCTCTACTCATTCTTTATATTCTTGGGGTGCAACTCTATCAGTCACTCCTCTTCGTTTTTGCTTAAACTATCATCCCTATGAAGAGTTTCGTAAAAATCATTTTGTTGTTAATGATAGGTTGCGTCACATCCGTTAAGGCGCAAACCATATCTCAGCGTTATCTGCAGTATATTCAACAATATAAGGATGTAGCTATCGAGCAGATGAGAAAATGGCACATCCCAGCCAGTATTACGTTGGCACAGGGTCTTCTGGAGTCGGCTGCTGGTCAGAGTACTCTTGCCACAAAAGGTAACAACCACTTCGGCATCAAGTGCCATAATGGTTGGACAGGCCCTACAATGTATAAGGATGATGACCGCAGGGACGACTGTTTCCGTGTTTATCGTTCTGCCTTCGAGTCGTATGAAGACCATTCTAAGTTCTTGGCCACAGGTCAGCGCTATCGTAGCCTTTTCTCTCTGAAACCAACTGATTATAAAAGTTGGGCTCGAGGGCTGAAGTCAGCCGGCTACGCCACTAACCCTGCGTATGCTCAAAGCCTGATTGATATCATCGAGCGTTATGGCCTTCATCAATATGACTCTGGCAAGGGATACGATAAGTTCATGTACGACCGTTCGAAAGACCAGAAGAGTGGTGGTCAACCATTGCATCTCATCTATATCTACAATAAGAACTATTATCTCTATGCCCGCCGTGGTGACACTTTCCGTTCTATTGGCGAGGAAATCAATATCTCGTATAAGAAGATTGCCCGTTATAACGAGTTGGATAAGAATGCCGTTTTGGAAGAAGGTCAGATTATATGGTTGAAGAAGAAACAGACGAAGGCTCCTAAAGAGTTTAAGAACCGTCCTCATGTAGTTCAGGTGGGTGAGTCTATGCACCTTATCTCTCAGAAATATGGTATACGGCTGAAGTCTTTATATAAGTTGAATAATCTGACGCCCGACTATCGCATTCAGGTAGGCGATGTGCTTAGAGTCAGATAATAATAGTCATCATCAGAGAAGTCTTTTGATATAGTCGCGCTCCCAGTCTCTCAGGTGGTAGCGTTCATTGTCGTATTGCAGTAAGTCGATGTCGATGCTCACGATGCCCACCTTGCGTTTTTCTGCTGTTCGTCCCATTTCTTGTTCTTGTTGCTTTAGCCATGCGTTCAGTTCTAAGAGATTCATTTCTGTCTCTGCGCGTAGCAGTTGGTTGAGGTAGAGTGATTTAGAAGTAGTGTTCCCTACTGGTTTTGTCCAGATTGCCTCTGTGAAGTGACAAGAATAGAAAACCTGCGAGAGACGTTGTTGCGCCTCTTGCAGGTTCTTTGTTTGGTCGCAGTTGCTGGCCAGTGAGATGAGTACTTGGTGTAGCATAGCGATTGATCTGGAATGGATTATTGCCAGAGATTATTTATCTGTTTTGCAACTGTGCCTTCACTTTGTTGACATAAGCATCGATGACGGCAATAGACACGATGTTGACCACATCACGTACCGATGCACCGAAGTCGATGAAGTGGATAGGTTTGTTGAGTCCCACCTGTATAGGACCGATAATTTCCACATCGCTGTTGAGCATCTGCAGCATCTTATAGCTGGAGCGTGCCGATGTCAGGTTAGGGAATACCAATGTGTTCACCGTCTTTCCCTTCAGTTGTGAGAACGGATACTGCTCGTCACGAGCCTCATTATCAAGTGCGAACGTCACCTGCATCTCGCCGTCGAGTGGTATTTCAGGATAGAGCTCGTTGAGACGTTCTACGGCGTGGCGTACCTTCAGCGCACCATCGCTCTTGCTACTGCCGAAGTTTGAGTGACTTATCATGCTGACCACAGGTTTCTCATTGAAGAATCGTACGCTGGTGGCAGCCAGTTTTGCGATGTCTACGAGTGCCTCTGTATCCGGATTCTCGTTGACCAGTGTGTCTGCGATATAGAATGTTCCCTTAGCCGAGTTGATGATATGCATGGCAGCGAAGTGTTTGAACTCTGGTCGTATACCGATTACTTCGTTGACCACCTTAATGGTGTTAGAGTACTTTGTATAGAGTCCGGTGATGAATGCATCGGCGTCTCCTGTCTCTACCATCATCATACCAAAGTAGTTGCGTTCGAACATCTTGTCGTTGGCTTCCTGGAAGGTGTATCCGTCACGTGCCCGTTTTTCTGTCAGTATGCGTGCATAACGTTCACGACGCTCCTGTTCGCTGGGATGACGCAGGTTTACTATCTCTATACCTTCGAGGTTGAGGTCGAGTTGTTTTGCCAGTTTCTCTATCACCTCGTCGTTACCCAGTAGTATGGGCTGACACATACCCTCTGCTTTAGCCTGTACTGCTGCTTTGAGCATAGTGGGGTGTATGGCTTCTGCAAAGACCACGCGTTGTGGGTGAGCAGCTGCTGTGGCATAGAGTTTCTGTGTGAGTTTTGTCTCTTGCCCCAGTAGTACTGACAAGGAGTCTTTATATGCGTCCCAATCTGTGATTTGCTTTCTTGCTACACCACTCTCCATTGCAGCTTTTGCTACTGCGGCACTTACCTCTGTGATGAGTCGTGGATCTACAGGCTTTGGTATGAAGTAGTCGCGTCCGAAGGTCAGGTTGTTTACCTTGTAGACATCGTTAACAACGTCGGGCACGGGTTGTTTGGCCAAGTCAGCGATAGCAAGCACGGCAGCCATCTTCATTTCCTCATTGATGGCCGTTGCATGTACGTCGAGTGCACCGCGGAAGATATAGGGGAAGCCGATGACGTTGTTAATCTGGTTGGGATAGTCAGAGCGTCCCGTCGACATCAGCACGTCGGGACGGCTGTCCATTGCATCCTCGTAAGAAATCTCAGGCACCGGGTTGGCCAATGCAAAGACAATAGGGTCTTTGGCCATTGAGCGCACCATATCCTTTGTGAGCACATTGCCCTTGGAGAGTCCTACGAACACATCAGCGCCACACACAGCCTCTTCCAATGTATGCACATCGCGACGGTCGGTGGCAAAGAACCGCTTCTGCTCGTTCAGTCCCTCGCGGTCGCTGGTGATGACACCCTTGGAGTCGAGCATCAGAATGTTTTCTTTCTGTGCTCCTAGTGCCATATATAGTTTGGTGCACGAGATAGCTGCAGCACCAGCCCCGTTGACTACGATGCGCACTTTTCGGATATCTTTGCCGCAAACCTCGAGCGCATTCTTCAGTCCTGCTGCCGAGATGATGGCCGTGCCGTGCTGGTCATCGTGCATCACGGGGATGTCGAGTGTGCGCTTCAGTCGTTCCTCTATATAGAAGCATTCAGGTGCCTTGATGTCTTCCAGATTGATACCTCCGAACGTAGGTGCTATGCGTTCTACAGCCTCGCAAAATTTCTCAGGGTCTTTCTCGTTTACTTCGATATCGAAGACGTCGATGCCGCCATAGATTTTGAAGAGCAGTCCTTTTCCCTCCATCACTGGTTTCCCACTCATGGCTCCGATGTCTCCAAGTCCAAGCACTGCTGTGCCATTTGAGATGACCGCCACTAGGTTGCCTTTGTCTGTATAGCGATAGGCATCGTCGGGGTTATCCTGAATTTCCAGGCAGGGGTATGCCACGCCAGGTGAGTAGGCGAGTGACAAGTCTGTCTGTGTGCGATACGCCTTTGTAGGCTTTACTTCGATTTTTCCTGGCCGTCCGCTCTCATGATACTGGAGGGCAGCCTCTTTTGAAATCTTTACCATAAACGTGTTTTGTGTTTGAAGATATATTGAATATTGGTGCAAAATTACAAAAAACTTCATAAAAAGCATTGCGTTTTCCAATTTTTTCTTATCTTTGCATCGAAATTAAATTATGACTCAAGAATCTAAAACGCTAACCAAGTATCGTCAGTCACTTCGTGGACGCATCCTCGTATCGGCTATGAATGCTTTTGCACGTTATGGTGTAAAGGCTGTTAAGATGGACGATATCGCTCAGCAGTTAGGTATCTCTAAACGTACTCTTTATGAGATTTACGATAATAAAGAGGTGTTGCTTTTCGAGGGTGTTAAGATATATCATGAGGAACGCGAGAAACAGTTAGAGCAGTTGCTGATAGACAGTGATAACGTGATGACCGCTATTCTGGCTATTTACAAGCGTCAGGTTGAAGATTTCAAGAAGGTGAACCCCCAGTTTTATAGTGACCTTGCGATATACCCTCAGGTTAAGAAATATCTGGAGCACGACAAAAAATTCAGTAACGAACGTTTTCTGAAGTTTCTGAACCGTGGTGTCTCAGAGGGTTATTTCCGTCATGATGTAGATTATCATTTTGTGATGATAATGTTTAATGCCATTGGTGAATATATTTCAAATCACGAGTTATATCGTCATTTCACCATTGAACAGTTATTCCGCAATATCATCTTTGTGTCGCTTCGTGGCTTCTGTACGCCGAAGGGGATTGTGTTGCTCGATGACTTTCTTTCTGAATAACAACTGCGGCACTGCAACAACTGCAACACCTTAGTTGAAGAAATTCCAGGATACTCCCATGTGGAGTGTCGACTGGTTCAGCGGATAGTGTGGTGTGAGGAATGCTTGTCTGTTGAACGCTGTTCCTGTGGCGTTGGTCATCATCAGAAAGAAACGGGCGTGCTTCAGGTGCAGGTTGGCGTAGACGTCGATAAACGGGAAGTTTCCCAGTTCGCGTCTGACATCGCCGTTCTGCTGCACAGCATACTGGCTTAGCATCGGGCAGTAGTCAGGAGCGTAGTATTTTGTGAACCATGTAGCCGCTCCGCCCAGTTCTACGGTAAGCACTTGTGCTATCTTGAACTTCAGATAGAGATTGGAGAAGACGTTGAGTGTAGGCAGTGGCAGCACGTCTTCATTGCTTGATAACTGGTAGGTGAGTATGTTGTCCCAGTGTATCGGTCCTAATGTCAGTTTCTGATCCAGCTGTGCAGTCATCACGTTGATGTTGCCTGAGTGTTGTCGCATGGTAGCAGTGAAAGCATTACGTTTTTCTCCATCTACGCCGTAACTCATGCCGAGATAGGTATAGTTCTGCATTTCCTCGATGGCAACGCGAAGTGAGGTGTTGGTCTTCTCATATTTGAAGTTACCCTCAATGCGTGTTCGTGTCTCTTTCGACAGGTCATTGTCCCACCATAAGTGTTTTGAGTGATAATGGCGCTGTAGGAAGGTGGGGTTCAATCGATAGAAATAGGCTTTGGCAGCCAGTCTTACGGTATCGCCGAAGAGCGGGAAGTTCACGTCGGCCGAACCGTTGAGCTTCAGTTGTCCGGCATCGTCGCCTGTAATCCATGTCTCTATCATGGCGTTATAGTGTAGGGTGTGTCCTTGCGACTTGATGAGTTGTCCGCCCAGGCTGATGCCGTGATTGTTCCATCGCTCTGTGAATATATTTCCGTCCTTGTCGAGTTCTGGCATGTCGAAGCGTCGGTAGTCGTGTGTAGCAAAGACTTTCAGCCCTGCGGGTACGTATTTATTGAAACCCTCTAGCAGCGCGATAGCTACCGTGTTCTTAATGTTGAGCAGTTGCGTTTGGTCGTAGATGGAGTCTCCTGGATATCCTCCGTCTGCTCCTATATTAAAAAAGGTGTCCTTGTAGAAATTGTCTGGCGATGTGTATGCCTGGTAGATATGATCTTGGCTGGCGATGTCGAGAGTGTGAATGAAACTGGTGACGGGTACGAACTCTTGCTTCATGGTGGCATCGATAGAGTCCTGTCGGGCTTGCGCTGCCATCAGGCTGTCGGCCATCTGTTTGGATTCTACTTTGATACGTGTGGAGTCGTTGGTCAGCGAGTCGCTTTTGAAGGCTGGCGCATCGCCCAACACCGGTGCGTTGTCAGGTCTGCCTGATGGTCTGGGCCGTGCTTGTGGCTCATTCTCCTCGTCAGTCTTTCTTCTCTTTTTGTTCTTGCTTTCCTTTTCTTTTTCTGCTTCAGCAGCGAATGCGCGTGCTTTCAGTTCTTCCTCGGTCATCTTGACCTTGCGATAGAATCCTACGTTATAGCGATGTGTCAGGAATCCGTGAAAGCCGTGGTTGCGGTTCCAGTTGCTTCCCAGGTAGACAGGGATCTCGTTTTCGGCGTAAGTCTCTGTGTAGAGTTCTGGATGTGTGATGAACTCATCGTTGGTGATACCTCCGTTCTCGCTTACTTTCTGATGGTTGGTGCTGAAGAGTGCATGCATCTGATACTGGTCGCCTAGGTAGGAACCGTAGACAGTGGCGAGGAAGTGGCTGGTGCTCTGATTCTGGTAATAGCCTCGTGCGTAGAGGTAGTTCAGGTCGAATCCTAATCCCACTCGCTTTCCTGCATTGACAGCAAATCGGGCGTCGATATGGTCTTCTCCTGTTGTTTTGTCACCACAGTTGTCATAGGTTAGGTTGGTGATAGGCGAGAGCGTGTTGGTGAAGTGCCACTCGTCGGGTTGCCGCATGACCTGATCGTAAATGTCGGTGAAGAGGAACTGGCTGGTGGCTTGTCTATCGATGAAGATTCGGTTCTGTCGTGCTGTGTAGTTCGACCCTGTGGTGTTGTATTGTCCATAGCGTCCTGTGGCAAGTGTAGAGTGAGGATAGAGGTGTGGCAGTGTGTCGACCTCGGCTTTTTGTCTGTCGCCAAACTTACGGTCTACTGTCCATACATAGATGCCCTTTGGTACCACCTTGGTTTGCTTCGTAGTATCGTTGTTGTGAGGATTGAAGTTGCCGTTGCTTCTGCTGTCGCGTGCTGTGAAGTCGCCATCGTCGGTCAATTGGTTAAAGTCCTGTGCAGCAGCCTCCATGATGCCCGCAAGCATCATCAGCACCATCGTCATCCTCACTAAATACTTCTTCATCGGATTCCTGTTCTTCTCTCTAACTTTCAAACAAATCAGATTTTCAAGATACGCAGTGCGAGTTCCACGAATTTGAAGACACACGATGCGAGTAGAATCCACTTGGCTGTCTCGTGGCTGCCATTGAAGTAGACAATGAGTCCCGTGATGGCACCAATCATAAAGATGATGTTGAGCCACATGCGTAGTGTACGTGTCTTGGTACTATCGCGGAAAGGCTCCAGATTGTGGCGTTTTTTGAACTCGGGATGTGCGCTGTCTACTGCCTCTTGCGCTGTTTTCTGCATTTCTTCTTTCGTCATGAGTGAAGGTGTTTTATTGGTTCAGAAACTCCTGGAATTTCTCGAAGAGATAGTCCTTACGGTCGATGGTCTTACGACGGAACTTACCGCTGACGCGTGCCAGTTTGGTCTTCTTCTTATTGAGGCCGTATTTGTCGTTGATCCATTCCTCAGCCTTGTAGGTTGTGGGGTTGCGCTCTTCGTCGTAGAAGAAGTAGATGCGCATCATTTTCAGCGTTGCCTCACCGTCTCGGCAGTCGGCCACCAGGTGGTAGATGAGTCGTGTACGGTCTAGTACGAGGGCCGTGTTCTTGAATACAAGCCATTCCTGATAGTTGGCAATGATCTGATGTTTCTCCTTGTCAGCAACAGCCACGTGGCTCTGCTCCATCTGGTTACTGGTCTTTGTGAGCTGTGTCATCAGGTCGAGCAGACGGTCATAGATCTCGTCAGCTGTCTTTCCGGGTGCCTTCAGTGTGGTTTCGAACAAGACGTGTCCGTCCACTTCGGGTACTGCACCAGCCAGATATTTCTGGTCGTTGGCTGCTGTTTCTGATGCGGGCTTCTCCCATGCGTTGTTTTGTGCTGTGGCAGCCATTGGCAGGAGCATCAGCAGGGTTATTAAGAGATGTTTCATATTCATAATTTTTTAATCGTTGCAAAGGTAGCAATTTTTTACGAAGAATGAAGGGTGAAGAATAAAGAATTTGCAGCCACCACGTTGTTTTTAATGACAATTAACTTATCTATCGCTACTCTTGTCTGCGTTTGCGGCCTTCTCTCCGAGCGTTGGCGCCATTCGCTCTGAGTGACCGGCACTTCCGCCGTTTTTGAATCACGATGCAAAGATACAACATCCCCGTTGCGCTCTACGAATTATTCCCCCACTTTTTTCAAAATAAAATTCGGGACAGGGGGCGGTCATTATGGTCATTTTGGTCAAAATGTCAAAATGAATTTTGCATGTCAAAACGGCCACTATTATAATAAATATTATAATATTTATTTAATAGTGAGCAAATGACCAATCCAAAAACGATTTTGACCAAATGACCATTTTGACCATTTTGACCACTTTGCTCCTTTGACAAAGATAAGTGAATGTGTAAAATAATTTCTACTTCATCTCCAACTCCTTCTGCAAACCAATGATCTCGTCGCGATACTGGGCAGCCTGCAGGAAGTCGAGCTTCTTGGCAGCCTCTTTCATGCGGCGTGTGGTTTCTGCAATGAGTTTCTCTATCTGTGGTCTTGTCATGTGCTCAATGATAGGATCGGCAGCCACAGCCGTTGCTTTTCCGCTGAGGTTCTGCTCTTGCCTCTTGAGCTCCTTGACATCCGAAGAATCGTCTCTTGAAAGGGCGCTATGCAGTGACTTAACTATCTGACGTGGAGTGATATGATGCTCTTCGTTATAGTGAATCTGCTTTTCTCTGCGACGGTTGGTTTCGTCAATGGTCAACTGCATAGACGCCGTTATCGTGTCGGCATACATGATGACCTTGCCGTTGACGTTTCTGGCAGCACGTCCGGCAGTCTGAATCAGACTTCTACGTGAGCGGAGGAAGCCTTCCTTGTCAGCATCGAGAATAGCTACCAGTGATACTTCAGGCAGGTCGAGTCCCTCGCGAAGAAGGTTGACACCTACAAGCACGTCGTATTCACCTTGTCTTAATTTTTCTAATATCTGTACGCGGTCAAGTGTGGCCACATCGCTATGAATATATGCTGTAGCTATGCCGTGATTGAGCAGAAATTCCGACAATTCCTCTGCCATTCGCTTGGTAAGTGTGGTCACCAGAGTGCGTTCTTTTCGTTCTATTCTGACGCGAATCTCTTCTAAAAGGTCGTCAATCTGATGTTCGGAGGGTCTGACCTCAATCTCGGGGTCAAGCAATCCAGTAGGTCGAATTACCTGTTCTACAACCACGCCTTCAGCCTCGTTGAGTTCGAAATCGGCAGGTGTGGCCGACACGTAGATGGTCTGTCCCGTGTTCTGCTGGAACTCCTCGAACGTAAGCGGCCGGTTGTCGAAGGCTGCCGGCAGTCTGAATCCGTATTCCACGAGGTTGGTCTTGCGGGCACGGTCACCACCATACATTGCCCCAATCTGCGGCACTGAGACGTGGCTCTCGTCGATGACCAGCATGAAGTCGTCAGGGAAGAAGTCGAGGAGGCAATAGGGTCTCTCGCCCGCTTTTCTGCCGTCGAAATAGCGCGAATAGTTCTCAATGCCCGAGCAATGTCCCAGCTCTTTGATCATCTCCATGTCGTATTCCACGCGCTCCTTGATGCGTGCTGCCTTTAACTCGTCGCCCATGTCTTCGAAGAACGCCACTTGTTTTGTTAAATCGTCCTGGATGTCATGGATGGCGCGCTCGGTCTGCTCCTGCGTGGTCATAAAGAGGTTGGCAGGATAAAGCTTGTAGTCGGCATAGCGTCCCAACTGTTGCAGTGTCACAGGGTCCAATTCTTCTATGGCGTCAATCTCGTCGTCCCAGAACGTCACACGGAGAATCATCTCACTATATGCCATGTAGATGTCAACCGTGTCGCCCTTCACACGGAAGTTGCCACGTTCTAGAGTGAGGTCGTTTCTGACGTAGAGCGACTGTACTAATTTACGTAAAAAAACATTACGGTCAATGCTTTGCCCCTGTCTTATCTCGATGACGTTTTCCGACAGGGCGTTGGGACTACCCATACCATAAATACATGAAACCGATGATACAACGATTATATCTCTTCTTCCTGATAACAAGGCAGATACGGCAGATAGCCTTAAACGGTCAATCTCTTCGTTGATAGCCAGGTCTTTCTCTATGTATGTATCAGAGTGGGGTAGATAAGCCTCAGGTTGATAGTAGTCATAATAACTGACATAATACTCAACGGCATTCTCTGGGAAGAAGCCCTTCATCTCGTCATAGAGTTGGGCTGCCAATGTCTTGTTGTGAGACAGTATCAGTGTGGGGCGTCCCACGTTTTGAATCACGTTGGCAATGGTAAATGTTTTGCCCGACCCGGTTACACCGAGTAAAACCTGGGCGCGATCACCCCTTTTGATGCCTTCCGTCAATTCGCGAATGGCCTCTGGCTGGTCACCTGTCGGTTGGTATTTTGATGTCAGTTTGAACTTCATAGTCTGCAAAATTACAAATAATCTGTGAAATAAACTCCTAAAGAGGTTAAAAAATATGTAAATCCCTTTGTTTTTCAACAAAAAATGCGTACTTTTGCACGCTAATTAATATGCACATGAAGAAAATAACAATGATATTGGGCTTGCTGACCCTCCTTTTGAGTGGTTGTGCAGGCGAATTCAACAAGGTTTTCAAGACCACTGATTACGATTATCGCTACGAATATGCCAAGCAAGCCTTTGCCGAGGGCAAGTATCAGCGTGCCGTCACCCTGCTGCAAGATATGATTACGATGAAGAAAGGCACCGACGAAGCTCAGGAATCGCTCTACATGTTGGGTATGGCTGAATACATGAGTGGCGACTACGAGTCAGCCTCGGCCACCTTCAAGAAGTTCTATCAGAGCTATCCGAAGAGCGAGTTCGCTGAGCACGCCTCGTTCTATATCGGTCAGTCGCTCTTTGAGAGTGCACCAGAACCACGTCTTGACCAGACACCTACCATCGGTGCCATCAACGCCTACCAGCAGTTCATGGACCTCTTCCCAGAGTCTGAACTGCGCCCGGAAGCACAGCGCCGACTCCTTTTGCTTCAAGACAAACTGGTGCAGAAGGAACTGCTGTCTGCACAGCTCTATTACAACCTGGGCGGCTATTTCGGCAATATCAACTCTAATAACGAGAGCAACTATATCTCAAGCATCATCACTGCGCAGAACGCGCTGAAGTCGTATCCATACTCCAAGTGGCGCGAGGACTTCTCGCTGCTCATTATGAAGAGTAAGTTCGAACTGGCCGAGAACTCTAGTATCGACAAACAGTTGGAACGCTATCGCGATGCAGAGGATGAGTGTTATGGATTCCTCAATGAGTATCCTGAGTCGAAAAATTGCCAGTTGGCCAATAAGTACATTGCCAAATGCAAGAAGATGATAGGCGATTAAGTAATAAAGAAAAAAAAGTCAAATCGTAAATAAATATTAATTACAAAGATGGATTACAAGAAATCAAAAGCTCCGGTGAACACCGTGACCCGCAACATCATGGATCTCTGCGATGAGACCGGCAACATTTACGAGAGCGTAGCCATTATCGCTAAGCGTGCTAACCAGATCTCCGTGCAGATCAAGGAAGACCTGTCGAAGAAACTGGCTGAGTTTGCCAGCTATAATGACTCACTTGAGGAGGTGTTTGAGAACCGCGAGCAAATCGAGATCTCACGCTACTACGAGAAGCTGCCCAAACCCTCACTGCTGGCTACTCAGGAGTTTATAGAAGGCAAGGTGTACTTCCGCGACCCCTCTAAGGACGTTGAACCCGCTGAAGCAGAAGTCTGATGATACAGCGTAGACAAACCCTGTTTCTGCTCTTAGCTGCCATAGCCCTCGTTGTGGCAGCTTTTGCTGGTACAGGCACCCTGCCGATGCTCATCGTGCTCATCCTGTCGGCCATCCTTTCGGTGGGCGATATCTTTCTCTACAAGAAACGTAAACGTCAGGCACTGGTCGTACTCGTCACGATGTTCCTGCTTGTCGTCTGGTATATCCTGATGGCAGTAGAAAACCGTAACACAGCAGGACAGTTCCAACTCCACTGGACCGATGCACTACCTATGCTGGCAGTCTTTCTGCTGGTACTGGCACGCAAGGGCATCATCAAAGACGAAAATCTGGTGCGCTCTCTTGACCGCATCAGATAGTAGGCCAATGCTCAATGCTCAATGTCCAATGGAAATAAAGACAGCAGAATTTTCACTATCGTCACCCAATGTGGCCATGTGCCCCAGTGACAATAAGCCAGAGTATGCCTTCATCGGCAGAAGCAATGTAGGTAAGTCAAGTCTTATCAACATGCTCTGTTGCAACCAGAAACTCGCCAAGACATCAGCAACGCCAGGCAAGACGCTGCTCATCAACCATTTCATAATTAATAAGGAGTGGTATCTGGTCGACCTCCCAGGCTATGGTTTTGCCAAGCGTTCGAAGAAAGAAATACAGAAACTCGACCAGATGATTCGCGGCTATATACTGGAGCGCGAGCAGTTGGTCAATGTCTTCGTACTTGTCGACGTTCGCCATGAGCCGCAGGCCATCGACCTTGAGTTTATGAACTGGCTCGGCATCTCAAGTGTGCCCTTCTCTGTCGTCTTTACTAAGGCCGACAAACTTTCGGCTGCCAAAGTGAAAGCCAACGTAGAAGTCTACAAACAGAAGATGCTTGAGACATGGGAAGAAATGCCGCCTTACTTCGTCACATCGGCTGAGAAACGCGAAGGACGCGACGAGGTGCTTGCGTATATCGAAACCATCAACAAAGAGCTTCATGCCTAAGGAGATACCATATCTTGACGTGCAGAACCTGACGAAATCGTTTGGGGCTCTCATGCTTTTCAAGGATATCAGTTTCTCCATCTCGGAAGGACAAAAAGTAGGGCTTATCGCCAAGAACGGTACAGGTAAGTCGACGCTACTCTCCCTGTTGGCAGGTAAAGACGGCTATGACAGCGGCACCATCATCTATAAACGCGACATCCGAGTTGGCATACTTGAACAGTCGCCGGTCTTTGACCCGAAAGAGAGTGTGCTCGAGGCCTGTTTCAATCATGAAAACAACCCAGAGAAGATGCTGAAGGCCAAGCAGATCCTTACCCAACTGAAGATACGTGACCTGCAACAGCCAATGGCACAACTATCGGGCGGCCAACAGAAACGCGTGGCACTTGCCAATGTGCTTATCACAGAGCCAGATTTCCTCATTCTTGATGAGCCTACCAACCACCTCGACCTTGAGATGATTGAATGGCTCGAAGGCTTCCTCAATCGTGGTAATAAGACACTACTCATGGTCACCCACGACCGCTACTTCCTCGACCGCGTCTGCTCTGTTATACTGGAACTCGACGATCATACCATCTATACCTATCGAGGCAACTACTCCTATTATCTGGATAAAAGACAAGAACGCATCGACAACCGACGAGCTGAGATAGCTCGCGCCAACAATCTCTATCGCACAGAACTCGACTGGATGAGACGCCAGCCACAGGCACGCGGACATAAGGCCAAGTATCGCGAGGATGCCTTCTACGAACTGGAACGCATCGCTAAGTCGCGTATAGAAGAACGACAGGTGAGACTAAAGGCCTCCAATGTCTACATTGGTTCGAAAATCTTTGAGTGCCAGTATATCTCAAAGGCATTCAATGACGGAGAGAAAATCATCCTCAAGGATTTCTACTACAACTTCTCACGTTTCGAAAAGATGGGCATCGTAGGCAACAATGGTACTGGCAAGTCGACCTTTCTCAAGATGCTACTGGGCGAGATGCAACCCGACAGCGGACATATTGTCATCGGCGACACCGTACGCTTCGGCTATTTCTCACAAGAGGGATTGAAGTTTGATGAACAGCAGAAGGTTATCGATGTGGTACGCGATATAGCCGAATATGTGGATTTAGGAGCGGGCAGACACCTGACAGCTTCGCAGTTTCTTCAGCATTTTCTCTTCACACCCGAGCAACAACACAACTATGTGTACAAGCTATCAGGAGGAGAGAAACGCAAGCTATATCTCTGCACAGTGCTGATGCGCAACCCCAACTTCTTGGTACTTGACGAGCCTACTAACGACCTTGATATCGTCACCCTGCAAATCTTGGAGGAGTATCTTCAGGACTTTCCTGGCTGTGTCATAGTAGTCAGTCACGATCGTTATTTCACTGATAAAGTGGTAGACCATCTGCTTGTATTCAAGGGTCAGGGAGAGATACAGGATTTTCCCGGTAACTACAGCCAATACCGTGAATGGCGATCGCTGCAACCAGCAGATGGTAAAACAAAGACTGGCAAAGATAGTGGCACTAGCAGTTCTAATAAAACTAGTACCACTTGTCTTTCTAGTACCACTAGTGCTTCTAGTACTACTAGTTCTTCTACCTCCCCACGCAAGCTCTCATTCAAAGAGAAACGCGAGATGGAACAGCTTGAAAAAGACATCGCTACACTCGAAGCAGAGAAACAGCAGATAGAGACTGCTCTATGTGGAGGTACTACCTCAGTAGATGAAATCACACGCCTGAGCAAGCGTCTGCCAATTCTCAACGACGAACTTGACGAGAAGTCTATGCGATGGCTCGAACTCTCGGAAATGGGAAAATAACGTTATATCAAACTCTATACTCTCAAACGCAACATGCTACAGCAATACCCATCCCGATTACTGGAAAAGGCTGTTCAAGAGTTCTCAAAACTCCCCGGCATTGGACGCAAGACGGCACTCCGTCTGGTGCTCTACCTATTACGTCAGGATGCTGATGATGTCAATCAGTTCGCAGAAGCCGTAGCTACGATGAAACGTGAGGTGAAGTTTTGTAAAGTATGTCATAACATCAGCGACACAGAACTCTGTCCTATCTGCAGCGACAGTCGGCGTGACGCCTCCACTGTATGTGTGGTGGAGAATATCCAAGATGTGATGGCAGTCGAGAATACTCAGCAGTTTCACGGACTCTACCACGTATTGGGCGGTCTTATATCGCCAATGGACGGCATCGCACCCAGTGACCTTGAGATTGATTCCTTGGTGGAGCGTGTGGCGCAGGGAGGTGTAAAAGAGGTCATTCTGGCACTCAGTTCAACGATGGAAGGCGATACCACCAACTTCTATATCTTCCGTAAACTGGCTTCCTATGAAGTGAAGATAAGCATCATAGCTCGAGGAATTGCTGTCGGCAACGAACTGGAATATACCGACGAAGTGACCTTAGGTCGAAGTATCCTGAACCGAACTCCCTTTGAAGGAAAATAATCATATAAAAGATGAAAAGAACAAGAAACATACTCATGGCCCTCTTTTGTGAACAACTCTTCCTGGCTGCACTGCTCTATGTGGCAGGGGAGTTCATCCAAGTGGATATGGCCGTTTTTTCGGATGCTACTCGCGAAACAGTCTTTGTAGTATCAACACTAATGATTCTGCTCACACTGGCAGCTATTCCCATAGGACTACGACTGTTCAAATTCAGGAAAGTTGCCGACGACCTACGTCAACGTGGTGAATTGGCACTGCTTAAATGGGGTGTACTCCGATTGTCGATGATTGGCGACCTGCTGGTCATCAACACCCTGCTGTATTATATCTTCGGCTTTGAACCCGCCTTCGGCTATCTTGCTGTTATCTGTCTGTTGTCTATGCCTTTCATCGTACCTACTATGTCACGTTGCGAGGCAGAAGTGACAGTAGACGAGACACATGATGAAATACACGAAAATACTGAACGCTCATGAAACTAACGGTTGTCATCGTCAGCTATAACGTACGCTACTATCTCGAGCAGTGCATCATCAGCGTGATACGTGCTACCACCGATATGCAGTGCGAGATTTATGTGGTCGATAACAACTCGGATGATGGTACCATAGAATACCTACATACTCGCTTTGGTGATAGCATTGTGCTCATAGAGTGCCAGCACAACCTCGGCTTCGCACGCGCCAATAACATAGCCATACGTCAGTCGTCAGGCGAATATGTATTATTGCTCAACCCTGACACTATCGTTGCTGAGACAGCTATAAAGACCGCATTGCAGTTTATGGAAGAACACGAGAAAGTGGGTGGGGTAGGTATTAAGATGTACAACGCCGATGGTACAGTGGCACCAGAGTCACGACGGGCGCTGCCCACTCCCCTTATCTCGCTGAAGAAGATGCTGGGATTCTCAAAACGCTACTATATGAGCCATCTCTCCTGGGACCAACCAGGAAGAATAGAGGTCATGAGCGGAGCCTTCCTCATGGTCAGACGCAACGTGCTCCATCAAGTGGGAATGCTCGACAAAGACTTCTTTATGTATGGCGAGGATATCGACCTCTCTTGCCGTATCATAAAAGGCGGCTACGAAAACTGGTATGTACCTGCTAATATGGTACATTATAAAGGTGAGTCTACACAGAAGACCAGTTATCGTTATGTACACGTATTCTATGAGGCTATGCTCATCTTTTTCAGGAAACACTACAGTCACCTCTCGTTCTTCGTCACACTGCCTATCAAGATGGCTATCTACTTCAGAGCTTTCATCGCTTTGATTCAGATGCTATATCGACGTTTACATGATTCACTCGGATTCCACGGGAAACAAGCCGACGAAGTGTCGTTCCTCTTCAAAGGATCTAAGAAAACACTCAACGGCTTTACTAAACTTGCACGCAGAAAAGGATTGATGCTCACAAATGACAGTACCTCATCCCCTCTTTGTATCGTCTATGACACCAGCTCTTATACCTACGAACAGATTATTGAAGACATGACGCATTACCCACATGCGCAGTTGGGCACCTATTACTATAAGACGAACATCCTTATCACTTCCGACGAAATATTCAAATAACCATGCAATACGGAAAAATACGGCTCAGAGCAATGGAACCCGATGATGTAGCGCTCATGTATCATATCGAAAACGATTATGAGATTTGGGGCGTAGGCATTACGAACGTGCCTTACTCACACTTGGTGCTAAAGGAGTTTGTCGCTTCTCAGACTTGTGATATCTATACCGACAAACAGGTGAGAATGATGATTGAGGATAATACTGGAGAAGTAGTAGGAATGGTCGATTTGATAAACTTCGACCCCAAGCACCGACGTGCTGAACTGGGGGTACTCATCAAACGTGAGTATCGTCGTCAGGGGTATGCCTTGGATGCAGTGAAAGCAATATGTAGATACGCCAAGGAGGTAGTGCATCTACATCAGGTTTACGTTGTGGTTGCTGTCGACAATTCTCCGGCGATGGATCTTTTCGTAAAGGCGGGCTTCACGAAAATAGCAGCTCTGAACGACTGGCTTTGCGATGGTGACAGCTATCGGACGGCTGTCTTATTGCAGTATATCATCAAACAGCCCACTACATTTACCTGCGCCTGAACTCGGAACAGGTGATAGCAGTTGCTATCGCCACGTTGAGACTCTCAGGACCTTCGTGATATGGGGGAATCAGCAACTTGTGCGTAATCAACTGACGAATCTGGGGAGAAATACCGTTACCTTCATTGCCCATCACAATAATACCATCTTTAGATAACGACTCATTGTAGATATTGTGACCATCAAGTAACGTACCATAAACGGGGAGCGGAGTCGATGTAATGAGTTCGGATAAAGAAAGATAAATAATGTTCACGCGTGCGATACTGCCCATAGTGGCTTGAACTACCTTAGGATTCCATGCGTCAGCAGTGTCTTCAGAGCAGAAAATGGTGTTAATGCCAAACCAATCGGCAATGCGGATGATGGTGCCAAGATTGCCAGGATCCTGTACACCGTCAAGGGCAAGAAATAATCCGCTGGAAAACTCGGAAGGAGCTACGGGAGTCTTCATAAAAAACTCCGCCACCACTTGTTGAGGATGCTGAAGAAAACTCAACTTACACAGTTCGGCCTCGTTAACCTCCTGGACATCTGTGAATCCCGTAGCCGATATCCATGCTTCAGTGGCATAGATGATACGAGCCTTGAAACCCATAGTAAGCAGGTCGCCAACAACCTTCGGACCTTCAGCCACAAAGACGCCTTCACGCTGGCGATACTTCTTTATCTCCAACTGCCTGTGCTGTTTCAGTTGATTTTTGCTTAACATGGTGCAAAGGTAGTAAATAATTATGAATTAAGAATTAAGAATTGAGAATAATTTCGTATCTTTGCAAACGAAAATGCGTAAGTGGCTCATATGTGTTCTTTTAACGGGAGCGATGGCGTTGGTGTCGTCGTGCTCTACTACTAAGTATGTTCCCGAAGGAGACTATTTGCTCAGCAGCGTAAAAGTAAAAACCATTGGCGAATATCACGACATCAATACGGGTGTATTAAAGAATTATGTCCGACAGACACCCAATGCACGTTGGTTCTCATTATTGCCACTTCCTCTTTACACCTATTCACTTTCTGGTCATGACACCACTCGCTGGTTGAACCGTACCTTACGTTCAATAGGGGAGCCCCCAGTAATCTATGACGACCGTTATAGAAAGATGGCAGAGAACGACCTGCGCCAACAACTGCGCAACGAGGGCTTCCTGCATGCCATCGTCATTGCTGACACGGTGTGTAAGGGCAAGAAAATCAATGTTACCTATTGGCTGGAACCAGGAGAACCTTATTTCATTCATCGAGTACACTATGATATCAGTGATCCTAATATAAAAGAATTTCTTAAAAATGATAGCATCCACAGACTCATACAACCAGGAATGAAGTTCGATGTAAACAAACTGGATGCAGAACGTAAACGTATCACGGAACTGCTCACTGATAATGGCTACTTCCGCTTTCATAAGGAGTTTATTACTTATCAGGCAGACACAACACGGCAGTCTCGACTTATAGATATAACCCTGCGACTAGGACTCTACCGACAGGCCAATCAAGATGACACCCTACACACACGATATACCATGAGACATATATCGTATGCCAGTGGAGACCATGCTGATACACGTCTACATATTAGAAGAAGTGTACTTAAGGAATGTACTCACTTGGAAGAGGGAATGCCCTATAGCGCATCAGGATTACAAGACACTTACAATCACTTTGGACGTATGCAGGCGGTGAAGTACACAAATATCACGTTCCATGAAGTGCCCGACTCAGCACTTCTTGATTGTGATATCCACCTGCAAACAAACAAACCATCGACCATCTCGTTCCAACCCGAGGGAACAAACACGGCAGGCGATCTGGGAGCAGCTGCTTCACTGACCTATCAGAACCGCAACCTTTTCAGAGGCAGTGAGGTGTTAAGCTTGCAAATACGTGGAGCCTATGAAGCTATACGTGGATTAGAGGGATATAGTAATCAGGACTTCGTGGAGTACTCAGCTGAAGCAAGACTGATGTTCCCACGATTCATCTCGCCATTGCTACGACATTACATGCAAAAGCGTGGCAGCGCTACCAGTGAACTCTCCCTGCTTTACGACATGCAGAACCGGCCGGAGTTCCATCGGCGATTGCTTTCAGTGGCTTGGAGATACAGGTGGAACAATCGTCGACACAGTCGTTATCAGTTTGACTTACTTGACCTCAATTATGTTTTCATGCCCTGGATATCATCTACTTTCAGACATGAATATCTCGACAATGAGTCAAACAGAAATGCTATCCTGCGCTACAACTATGAAGACCTTTTCATAACAAAGATAGGTTTTGGATATTCCTATTCAAAAGGGAATGTGGCGCTAAAAACCAATCTTGAGACATCAGGTAACCTCTTGCAACTAGGCTCAAAACTGGCTAACTCACAGAAAGACGATGACGGACACTATCGACTGTTTAACATCGCATTCGCACAGTATGTGAAGGCAGATATAGACCTGACTCGCTCTTTCAGGATTGATGCCAACAACCAATTAGTGTTCCATCTGGGACTGGGCATCGCTTACCCTTATGGTAACTCTCGTGTACTGCCCTTTGAGAAACGCTATTTCTCAGGTGGTGCCAACAGCGTGCGCGGATGGAGTGTGCGTTCACTAGGACCAGGTAAATACAAAGAACGTGACGGACGTATCAACTTCATCAACCAGACAGGTGACATGAAACTTGACCTTAATGCGGAGTATCGTACTCACCTCTTTTGGAAACTCGGTGGCGCACTCTTTATCGATGCCGGTAATATCTGGACACTGCGCGACTACGATATTCAGCCGGGGGGAAAGTTCCGACTGAAAGACTTCCCCAACCAACTGGCAGTCAGTTATGGAGCAGGATTACGCTTTAACTTCGACTATTTTATACTGCGTTTTGACCTTGGCATGAAAGCTATCAATCCTGCCTACGAGGAGGAAGACGAGGAACATTATCCGATACTGCATCCACGATTCAGCCGTGACTACGCATTCCACTTCGCAGTAGGTCTACCGTTCTAAAACTTCATTATTGACATTATACATCTTATATATATGGCAACAGTTGACGACAAAAAAGTAATCTTCTCAATGGTGGGAGTGAGCAAAACCATTCAGCAGAATCAGAAACAAGTGCTCAAGAATATATACCTTAGTTTTTTCTATGGTGCGAAAATAGGAATTATCGGACTAAATGGTGCTGGTAAGTCGACACTGATGAAAATCATTGCAGGACTTGACCAGCAATACCAAGGTAATGTGGTATGGAGTCCTGGGTATACTGTAGGATATCTGCCACAGGATCCACCACTCAATGAAGAGAAAAGCGTTAAAGAAAACGTGATGGAAGGCGTGCAGCATGTCTACGACGCACTGGCCGAATACGATGAGATTAACGTGAAATTCGGTTTGCCAGAGTATTACGAAGACCCAGATAAGATGGATAAGTTGATGGCACGTCAGGCAGAGCTACAGGATATCATTGACGCAACAGATGCGTGGAATATGGATTCCAAACTCGACCGCGCAATGGCTGCACTCAACTGTCCACCGGCAGAGTGGCCTGTCAAAAATCTCTCGGGGGGTGAACGGCGTAGAGTGGCCCTCTGTAAGTTACTCCTACAGAAACCTGATGTCCTTCTACTCGATGAGCCCACCAATCATTTGGATGCAGAGTCTATTGACTGGTTGGAACAACATCTACAGCAATACGAGGGAACGGTCATTGCCGTCACTCACGACAGATACTTCCTTGATGATGTGGCAGAATGGATTCTTGAACTCGATCGTGGTGAGGGTATTCCCTGGAAAGGTAATTACTCATCATGGTTGGAACAGAAGACACAGCGACTGGCTCAAGAAGAGAAAACGGCATCTAAGCGACGCAAGACATTAGAACGTGAACTCGAATGGGTACGTATGGCTCCTAAAGCACGACAGGCAAAGGGCAAAGCTCGTCTGAACTCATACGATAAGATGCTCAATGAGGAACAGAAACAGAAGGAAGAAAAGTTGGAAATCTATATTCCAAATGGTCCTCGTCTTGGTAACAAAGTCATTGAGGCCATTAATGTGTCAAAAGCATTCGGAGAGAAGGTACTCTTCAACAACCTCAACTTTATGTTGCCACCTAATGGTATCGTTGGTGTCATTGGGCCAAATGGTGCTGGTAAGACAACACTGTTCCGCTTGATAATGGGATTAGAAGCTCCCGATAGCGGTACATTTGAAGTGGGAGATACTGTCAAGTTGAGCTACGTGGATCAGCAACACAAAGATATCGACCCTGACAAATCAGTATACCAAGTGGTCAGTCAGGGCAATGAGACCATACGAATGGGAGGAAGGGATGTCAATGTAAGGGCATATCTTTCACGGTTCAATTTCACTGGCGTCGATCAAGAGAAAAAATGTGGCGTTCTCTCAGGTGGTGAGCGTAACAGACTTCAGCTCGCAGTTGCTCTCAAACAGGAAGGCAATGTACTGCTACTCGACGAGCCAACCAATGATATCGATGTCAATACCCTCAGAGCTCTTGAGGAAGGTCTGGAGGCATTCGCCGGATGTGCTGTAGTCATCAGTCACGACCGTTGGTTTCTTGACCGTATCTGCACACATATCCTCGCATTCGAACAGCAGGTAGATAAGACGGATATTAATACACCACATAGTAATGTAGTGTTCTTTGAAGGAAACTATTCTGACTACGAGGCAAATAAAGCAATGCGATTGGGCGTTGAAGAACCAAAGCGTGCGCGCTATCGCAAGTTGATGGAAGAATAAATGGACAATGTCTAAATTTTCAAAAATATCCTCATAATATTTTGTGGGGATATTTTTTTACTTTATCTTTGCAAAAAGTTAATTAATACCTAATTATTGTTACTGTTATGAAGAAAAAATTTATTTGCGCCGTTTGTGGATATATCTATGAAGGCGATGCAGCTCCCGAAAAGTGTCCTATCTGTAAGGCTCCTGCCAGCAAATTTTCAGAACTGAAGGATGATGCTGATATGACATACGCTACCGTTCATAAAATTGGTGACGGTAAACCCGAGGGCGTCAGTGAGGAGATGATTCAGGATCTACGCAACCACTTCAATGGTGAGTGTGGTGAGGTGGGTATGTATTTGGCTATGGCTCGTCAAGCCGATCGTGAGGGCTATCCTGAGATTGCAGAGGCTTTCAAGCGCTATGCTTTCGAAGAGGCTGATCACGCCAGTCGCTTTGCAGAACTGTTGGGTGAGTGCGTATGGGATACGAAGACTAATCTGGAGAAGCGCGCTGCTGCCGAAGCTGGTGCTTGCGAAGATAAGTTCCGCATTGCTAAGAACGCTAAGGCTGCTGGATTCGATGCCATTCATGACACCGTTCACGAAATGGCCAAAGATGAAGCCCGTCACGGTGCTGGTTTCGCTGGATTGCTGAAGCGCTATTTCAAGTAATACAATAAATCGTAGAATAATCCGTTTTATCAATATATGATAAGACGGATTTTCTTTTTTATACTTATATTAGCAGGCTTCGTTGCTTGCTCAGATAATGATTCGTTTACTTCGAATCCTACTGCTACTTTAACTTTCTCAACCGACTCTGTGAAGATGGATACCATCTTCTCAACGGTTGGATCACGCACCTATGACTTCTGGGTGTATAATCGTTCTCGCGACGGGCTTAGAATCAAGACCATACGATTGCGCAAAGGCAATCAAACAGGATTCCGTGTTAATGTTGACGGCTCTTATCTGGACAATTCGTTAGGTGCGATCGTAAATAATCTGGAAGTACGTAAGGATGATAGTATACGTGTTTTTGTAGAACTTACCTCGCCAGAAAACCAACAAGACGCCCCCCAATTGATTGAAGATGATTTGCTATTCCAATTGGAGAGTGGGGTAGAACAAAAAGTCTGTCTGCAAGGTTACGCATGGGATGCGTTGATGTTACATGATGTTATTGTAAGTCATGATTCCATTATCGAGACCAATAAACCAATCGTCATCTACGGCGGATTGACGGTGGAAGATGGTGTAACGCTCACCGTTCGTAATACTACGCTTTATTTTCATGACCATGCAGGCATTGATGTCTATGGAACGTTGGTAACTGAGGGAAGTGTACTGCGTGGCGACCGATTGGATCGTATGTTCGACTACTTGCCCTACGACCGTATCAGTGGTCAGTGGCGTGGTGTACACATCCATGATTCTTCATTTGACAATCAATTCATACAATCAGAGATACGTAATGCTGAAAATGGAATCATCTGTGATTCAACGACTTTTCAAAGCAATCGTCAACGGCTATACATGGAAAGCTCAGTCGTACATAATTGCAAAGGTTATGGATTACAATCTTTCAATTCGTGGATAGGACTTTTGCGTTGTCAGTTCACCAATACTCTTGGCGATTGCGTTTCTGTTTGCGGCGGGGCTGCCGTCATTCAGGAATGCACAATAGGCCAGTTCTATCCGTTCTCAGCTGATCGTGGTGTTGCGCTACGCTTTACCAATTTCTATGGAGATTACGCCTATCCGCTGCATGCTATGCAGATGAAAGGCAGCATCGTAACTGGGTATGCTGACGATGTGGTCATGGGAGAAGCCCGTGAGAACGACAGCATCACCAGCTTTACATATTATTTTGAGAACAACCTCTTGCGCACGCCAAAGATAGAAGATGATACTATCAACTTCGTCAATATCCTATGGGAGTCACCAAAGGATTCTATTCAAGGTAAACAACACTTTTGCGTGATTGACGAGGAAAACCTCATCTACGACTTCCATCTCGATTCCCTGTCAACAGCGAAAGGATTGGGATGTTATAAGGATTAGAACTCTGTAAACGACAAGGGCATCAGATTCTTAATACCATCCATTACAAATAGTCGATTCTCACCATAAAGTATGATACGCAGAGGATGATGGAAACGTGTCTCTGTCTCAATCATCACTTGTCGGCAAGTGCCACAAGGTGACACAGGATCCTTAGTCAGTTGTCCTGTGGTGTCACGAGCTGCAATTGCTATTGTCGTCACAGGAACATCGGGATATTGGGCACCAGCTGCGAAAATAGCAGAGCGTTCAGCACAAATACCGGCAGGGAATGCCGCATTCTCTTGATTGCATCCCATCATTTGCACACCATTGGCTAACTGAATAGCAGCACCGACGTGAAAACGTGAGTATTTGGCATACGACCTTTCAGTAGCGGTAATAGACATTTTTACCAATGTCTGTTCTTCGGTTGTCAACTCGTCAAGTTGACATTCCTTGATAATAGGTTTCAATTGTAGGTCTTTCATATCTTTTGTTTTAGGTATTTGCCTGTAATACTTGTAGTGCATTGAGCAACATCTTCGGGGGTGCCTGTACATACCAGATTACCACCTTGATCACCTCCATCAGGACCTAAGTCTATGATGTGGTCGGCCATCTTGATGACATCCATGTTATGCTCAATGATGAGAATAGTATGTCCACGCTCTATCAGGGCATTCATTGATTGCATCAGACGACTGATATCATGGAAGTGAAGACCGGTTGTTGGTTCATCAAAGATGAATAGTGTAGGTTCTTGGCGCTCCTGTCCGATAAAGTAAGCCAGTTTGACACGCTGGTTTTCACCACCGGATAAGGATGACGACGACTGACCTAGTTTGATATATCCTAATCCTACATCTTCAAGTGGCTGCAGGCGCTTGGCTATTTGAGTACCTTTGAAGAACTCAATAGCTTCAGAAATGGTCATGTTGAGTACATCGTCAATGTTTTTACCATGATAACGTACATCAAGGATGTCATGCTTAAACCGTTTCCCGTGGCAGGCTTCGCACTCTAGGACCAAGTCGGCCATAAACTGCATCTCAACGGTTATAGTACCAGCGCCTTTACATTCGTCACAACGCCCTCCGTCGGTGTTGAAAGAGAAGTATTGGCTACTAAAGCCCATCTGCTGAGCTAATGGCTGATCAGCATAAAGGTCACGTATAGCATCGTAGGCTTTGATATATGTTGCGGGATTGGAGCGTGTTGACTTTCCAATAGGATTCTGGTCGACAAATTCTATGCGTTTGATGGAATCTATATCGCCAGCAAGTCCTTGAAACTCTCCTGGTGCATCACAGACATCGCCTAAGTGACGTTTCATGGCAGGGTAGAGAATACCTTTTATCAAACTGGATTTACCACTACCAGAGACACCGGTCACTACTGTCATGACGTTGAGAGGTATCTTTACGTCAATGCCACGTAAGTTGTTCATACGGGCACCTTTTATCTCAATAAAGCGGTTCCAAGGACGACGTGAAGTGGGAACAGGCAATTTTTCCTTACCTGTCAGATAGTCAAGGGTATAACTTCTTTTAGAAGCCTCAGTATGAATACTGTCTTTACCAATAGATGACATATCACCGGCAAAGACTATCTCTCCACCTAATCGACCGGCATCTGGACCTACATCAATAAGGTAGTCGGCAGAACGCATAATATCTTCATCATGTTCGACTACAATGACTGTGTTTCCAAGAGCCTGTAGTTCTTTAAGGACTTTGATAAGTCGATCGGTATCGCGAGAGTGAAGACCGATGCTTGGTTCATCAAGAATATATAGTGAGCCCACCAAAGAAGAACCTAGTGAAGTACACAGATTGATACGCTGACTTTCACCTCCCGACAGAGTGTTACTGAGTCGGTTAAGTGTCAAATAGCCAAGACCCACGTCTAATAGAAATTGAAGTCGTGACCGAATCTCGGTAAGAAGTCGTCGCGCTATTTCAGTTTCATGTTCTGACAGTTGTAATTTGTTAAACCATTCTGCTAGTCTGACAACAGGCATTTGCACCAAGTCAGTAATGCTGCGACCTTCTATTTTAACATAATTGGCTTCGGGCTTCAAACGAGTTCCGTGACAAACAGGGCAGTTGGTCTTACCACGATAGCGGCTTAACATAACACGATACTGAATCTTATATTGGTTTTCTTGCACCATCTGGAAGAAACTGTCAATGCAAGGACGCTCATGTATGTCTTTGTGACTGTCGCTGGGTAATCCGTGCCACAACTGATCACGCTGTTTCTGTGTCAGATTGTAATAGGGCTCAAAAATTGGAAAATCATCATTGGCAGCATGGCGTATAAACCACTTCTGCCACTCGCTCATCTTTTCTCCGTGCCAACAAATGACACAACCGTCGTAAACAGAAAGAGAGGTGTCGGGGATGACTAGTCTCTCGTCTATACCAATAATCTTACCAAAGCCCTGACATTCAGGACAGGCACCTGCAGGAGAGTTAAACGAAAAGAGTTGGTCGTTAGGCTCGTCAAACGACATGCCGTCGGCTTCAAAACGAGTAGAGAAATCGTAAGACAGACCTGAAGGCATTACCAACAATCGTAGTTGACCTTGTCCTTCGTAACAGGCTGTCTCTGCAGAATCAACCAACCGATCAATAGTTTCTTTATTGTTGGAAGCCGAGAGACGGTCAATAACAAGGAAGAGGTCATTAACGGTATCTGGGTCGTTTCCCGAAAGAAAATCTTCAATACGCAGGATGTTGTCGTTGTATAAGATACGGCTGTAACCTTGAAGGAGGAAGGCTTTCAGTTGCTGTTCAACAGTACGCCCCTCAGGAATAATCAGTGGTGCTAGTACAAGAAACTTAGTGCCCTCAGAGAATTCAAGCATCTTTTTTACGACATCTTCAGTCGTGTGTTTCTTCACTTCTTGACCGCTAATTGGAGAAAAGGTATGTCCAATGCGGGCAAAGAGTAGTCGCAGGTATTCATAAATCTCGGTTGATGTGCCTACCGTACTACGTGGATTGCGGGCTATTACCTTCTGTTCGATGGCAATAGCAGGCGGAATACCGCGAATGAAGTCGCACTCTGGCTTGTTCATACGTCCTAAGAACTGACGGGCATAGCTCGACAGACTTTCTACGTACCGACGCTGTCCCTCTGCATATAGTGTGTCGAAGGCCAGCGATGACTTGCCGCTGCCGCTGACACCAGCGATAACGACGAACTTACCATGCGGGATACGCACGTCAATATTCTTTAGGTTATTGACGCGCGCCCCTTTTACTTCTATGAATTCTTGAGCCACTTATTCTATTTACTATAATTTTTTCAGAACCAGAAGCAGATGGTCCCAAACCATTTGTACTGTGGGGATGAACAAACGCTCATCGGGAGTATGTACATCACGTAGAGTGGGGCCAAAGCTTACCATATCGAGTGAAGGATAACGTTCAGAGAACAAGCCACACTCCAATCCAGCGTGTATTCCACGTACAACGGGCTCTTTACCAAAAAGTTCCTTATAGGTCTCAACAACGGTATCACGAAGGTGACTTTCAGCCTTCATCTTCCATGCAGGATAGCCATCACTGCTATATGCTTCAGCACCGGCAAGTTCGAAAACGGAAACAATGGTGGCGCACATGTTGTCGAGGTTTGACATAACGTTAGAACGCTGAGAAGATAGAATGTTTATCTCTGTCTCAGAAGAATGGATAGCAGCAATATTGGAAGAGGTTTCAACCATACCGTTCAACTCGGGGTCTTGACAGATGGCGTAAATGCCATTATCCACAGCCTGAATAGCACGGATGAAGTTGTCAGCAACTCTCTTCTCAATAACGGGTTCTGAATCAGTGCTCTCCATAGACCATACCATTTGCGTATCTGTTACATGATATTCGTCTTCTACCTGTGCGGCAAAGATATTCCAGTCGGCTTTGATGTTCTCTTTTACAGCATTGGGAACGGCTATTACAAACATACCGTCACGAGGTATGGCGTTATGTAGTTTCCCACTATGGAACTGAGCCAGACGTAGGCCGTCATAGCGTTTCATCTCTTGATAAAGGAACCGGCCTAATTGTTTGATAGCATTAGCGCGTTTCTTGTTGATATCATCACCAGAGTGACCGCCAGTCAATCCTTTCAACTGACCGCGCAAGAAGAAATAACCGGCAGGAGCGGCTTCACGCTTGAAGGTGAATTTCGCTGTCGTGTTACGGCCACCGGCGCAACTCACGAAGATTTCGCCTTCGTCCTCTGAGTCAAGGTTGATGAGATAGTCACCTGTCATGAAGTCGGCTTTCATTCCCTCAGCACCGCTAAGTCCTGTCTCTTCATCTCGGGTAAATACACACTCTAAAGGACCATGTTCTATGTCGTTTGCTTCAAGGATGGCGAGTTCGATAGCACAGCCTATACCATCGTCTGCACCCAGTGTTGTGCCTTTGGCCTTTAGCCATTCGCCGTCTACGTAGGTCTGAATGGGATCTTTATCAAAATCAAACTCAATATCAACAAGCTTGTCGCAGACCATATCCATGTGGCTCTGAAGAATGATGGTCTTGCGATTCTCATAACCAGGAGTGGCGGGTTTACGTATAATGACATTGCCTGTTTCGTCAACTTTTGTGTCAAGTCCATGACTTTCTCCCCATTTCTTGAGGTATTCAATCATCTTCTCCTCACGCTTTGAAGGGCGGGGAATACTGTTAATCTTTGCAAACTGCTCGAAGACCGATGCAGGTTTTAAAGCACTTTTATTCATTTTTAATGTTTTAATTTTTATTCTTTAATATTTAATTTATATCTTTGCACCCGCAAAAGTAATAAAAATGATTGAAATAATCGTCATCAGCACGTTAATAATTGCTATAGCAATCGCTTTTTTATGTGTAAAAGTGTTTTTTAAGCCCAATGGGAGCTTTACTTCACAACATATTCATGACTCGAAAGCGATGCGTGAACAAGGCATTCATTGTGTGCTTGATCAAGATCGCGAGATGAGAACACGCAGTCGCTGGGCTGTGAGTGAACATAGTAAATAAAGTATTAAAACATAACAAACAAAAATGAAAAAGAACTTTTTAATGATGCTTTCATGTCTGGCAATGATTGGCATGATGTCATGTAACAACCAACCCGAGAAGCAGGATCAGAAACAAACTAGTGCTGCTAATGTAGAATTCCCCAAGGATGGTATGCGTATCGTTTATATCGATGTTGACTCGCTGACTAAGGAGTATAACTTCGCGAAGGATAATGCAGTACTATTGGAAAAGGCACGTCAGGAACTGGAAGATGCAGGTTTGGAAGCTCAGAAAGTGAAAGATAATATAGAGTACAAATATTCAAAGAATATGTATACGAGTCAGGCACAGTTTGAGCAGGACCAGACTCGTCTTCAGCGTCTTGCTTCTGCTTATGAAGCTAAATTGAAGGATGCCCAGTTGCTTGAGGCTAATTATTACAAGACTCTTCAGGATTCACTCAGTTCATATTTGAAGGTCTATCAGGCTGAGAAAGGATATGACCTGATTATCAATAGCTCTGTGCTGATGGAGGCTAATCCGAAGTATGATGTAACCCATGACGTAGCTGTTGGTCTGAACAACCGCTATAAGAAGGAAGAGCCTGCAAAAGAAGAGAAGAAATAAAGACATGACTGAGCCGACTCTATGACAACTCTCATCATCATATTTATGTTGTGCTTTAGCTACCTTCTGATAGCTACAGGCCATTTGACGGGTGTCAATAAGTCGGCTATTGCCGTTTTCCTTGCTACCATAGGCTGGGTGCTTTACGTTTGTTGGGGAACGGGTTTTGTTGAGAGTCAGCACGCGGCAGAATATGCAAAATACGCTGCCTCACATCAGGGCTTAGAGGAGTCAGTCAAATATTTTATCTATGAGAATGTATTCCTTAGGTATGTAGGACAGGCAGCCGCTGTTGTTCTTTTCATGCTGGCCACGATGTCTATTATTGAGATATTAAACAATAATGGCTGTTTTGACTTTATCACATCATGGATAAGAACACGAAATCCTAACAAGTTTCTTTGGAGTATCACTATCGTCTCTTTCTTCCTGTCAGCCAATCTCGATACTTTGACCACTTCAGTGGTGATGCTCGTTTTGATGCACAATATCCTGAAGAACCGTCGACAAAGAATGTTGGTGGGGTCAGCTATCGTTCTTGCCGCTACTTGTGGTGGCTGCTTTACGGTAATTGGAGATACGACAGGACTTATATTGTGGGGACAGGAGAGCGTTACTGCCACTAATTTCTCGGCCTTCCTCTTTCTCCCGGCTCTTGCTGCTTGGATTGTACCGACTGCTTTGATAAGTCGGGCATTACCCTCACGGTTAGACATAGAGTGGGGTGTTGCGCCTTATCGAGGTGATGATACCCGACTCAACACGTGGCAACGGTTGATGATGTTTGTCGTCGGTATAGGCGGATTGTGGTTTATTCCTACCTTCAAGACTATCACGAAGTTGCCTCCTTTCCTTGGAGCCCTTTGTGTTCTGAGCATCCTGTGGGTGGTCAATGAAGCTTTCAACCGTAAACTGTATGATGCTGACCAAATGTCACAACGTCGTATACCGCGTATTTTGCAATATGGGTCTATACAGCAGATACTCTTTGTGATGGGTATTATGCTTGGTCTCGGAGCAGTTGCTGAGACAGGTGTTCTTGGTGATGTATCTAAGTGGTTTGACGATACGATAGGCAATGTTTGGATTATCGGTATCCTTGCGGGTTTATTAAGTAGTATTGTTGACTCGTTTACCATAGCTATTTCCGGCATCACGCTTTTCCAGTCATCGGTAGGCGACTATGCTGTGAATGGCATCTATTGGAAAGTGTTGGCTTATTGTACTGCTGTTGGCGGTTGCCTGTTTTCGATAGGGAGCATTAGTGGTATTGCCCTAATGAACATGGAGCACGTCCGATTAGGGTGGTATGCTAAGAATGTCTTACCTAAAGTGTTGGTTGGATGGTTGGTAGGATTAGGCGTTTTATGGTTGGAAACAATACTGTTTTAGAAAACATATACCTATTAATTAGTATTTTGAAATGAAAAATTGGGACCATTAACAGATGGTCTCATTTTTTTTTGCTACTTTTGCATACTTAAAAATCAGAATGGAATGAAATTATCAGAGTTAAAGACAGGACAGAAAGGCGTTATTGTAAAAGTTGTCGGCCACGGTGGTTTTCGCAAACGTATTATTGAGATGGGCTTTATCAAAGGAAAAACCATTGAAGTGTTGCTCAACGCTCCCTTACAAGATCCTGTCAAATATAAGTTGATGGGTTATGAGGTGAGTTTACGTCGCCAGGAAGCTGAGATGATTGAAGTGGTGTCTGATGATACGACTATTGATACTACTCATTACAAGACAGAAACCAGTCTGCATGAAAGCGACTATTTACAACACGTGGCTTTGGAACAGCGTCGTACTATTAACGTAGCGCTTATTGGTAATCCAAACTGTGGAAAGACTTCGCTTTTTAATTTCGCTTCTGGTGCGCACGCCCATGTGGGAAATTATAGTGGTGTGACGGTCGACTCCAGCGAGGCTCATGTCTCTATGTTTGGTTATGATTTCCGTATATTTGACCTTCCTGGTACTTACTCTCTTTCTTGCTATTCGCCAGAGGAACTCTTTGTCCGTAAGCACCTGACGGAACAGATGCCCGATGTAGTCATCAATGTGATTGACGGTTCCAATTTAGAGCGCAACCTGTATCTGACCACACAATTGGTTGATATGGATCTCAGGTTGGTAGGCGCTCTTAATATGTACGATGAGTTTGAAAAACGTGGAGATCATGTGAATATCAATACTCTTTCCACTTTGCTTGGAATGCCCATTATTCCTACATCGTTTAAGACAGGAATGGGTGTCAAGGAATTGTTCCGTGCAGTCATTCAAGTCTATGAAGGTACTAACGCCCAGTCACGCCATTTTCATATTAATTATGGTCATGAACTTGAAGATGGTATCCGACATATACAACAATACCTAAAGCTCAATAGTGATATTCATAGCCAATATAGCACCCGTTACTTGTCTATTAAACTCTTGGAACATGATAAAGACATAGAGTCCTTTGTGAAAGAGAAGTTAAGTGTCGAAGCCCCACAGATTCTGAAAGAGCGCGATATTGCTGCCCAGCGTGTTCGTGAAGAAATGAATGAGGATTCCGAGACTGCTATTATGGATGCTAAGTATGGGTTTATCAGCGGTGCTCTGAAAGAGGCAGAGTTCTCTTTAGGAAATAATGCTGATACATATCGCACCACCCACATGCTAGATGCTTTGTTAAGCAATAAGTACGCAGGATTTCCTATCTTCTTCCTGATACTCTTTGTTATGTTTCATACTACTTTCTCATTGGGCCAATATCCAATGGACTGGATTGATCAAGGCATCGGGTGGCTGGGCGACTGGATAGGACGGACGATGACCGACGGCCCGTTGAAGTCTATGCTTATCGAGGGCGTTATCGGTGGCGTTGGCGCTGTCATAGTCTTCTTGCCTCAAATTCTGATTCTTTATTTCTTTATCTCATTGATGGAGGACTCAGGTTATATGTCGCGCGCCGCATTTATCATGGATAGACTGATGCATAAGATGGGACTTCATGGCAAATCGTTTATCCCTCTCATCATGGGCTTTGGTTGTAATGTACCAGCTATCATGGCAACAAGAACGATTGAGAGTCGTCGGTCACGACTGATAACTATGCTCATCCTGCCCTTCATGTCGTGTTCGGCGCGTCTACCTATTTATATTATGATAACGGGCACGTTCTTCACTGTTCAATGGAGATCGTGGGTCATGCTGTCACTATATGCTGTTGGTATTCTTGTTGCTGTCATTACCAGTAAGATATTCTCTTTGTTTGTTATCAAAGGCGAGGATACTCCTTTTGTGATGGAATTACCTCCATATCGTATGCCAACTGCTAAGGCAATAGGCCGACATACCTGGGAGAAAGGTAAGGAATACTTAAAGAAGATGGGAGGGATTATTCTCGTTGCTTCTATTATCGTGTGGGCACTCGGTTATTTCCCTCATAATGATCAACTCTCGCGACAGGCTCAACAGGAGCAGTCTTATATTGGTAGAATGGGAAAGGCCATAGAGCCAGTCTTCGCTCCTCAAGGATTCAATTGGAAACTTGATGTCAGTCTCATCGCTGGCGTTGGGGCCAAGGAGATTGTAGCCTCAACTATCGGCATCCTTTATACTGATGATGACTCGTACGGAGATGATGATTCATTTAGTGACGATAATGAGAAGTACACCGTGATGAATCAGCTCATGACTGCTGACGGGATGACGCCACAAAGGGCATTTGCATATCTTTTGTTTATTCTCCTATACTTCCCTTGTCTGGCTACTGTCGTTGCCATTAAGAACGAAACAGGACAGTGGAGATGGGCTCTTTTCTCTGTTGCCTATACTACTGCAGTTGCATGGATTGTCTCGGCAGTGGTCGCTATTGTGTAAAACTGTTCCATATGAGTTAACCCATAGTTTGCAACTTGCAAACTGTGGGCTTCCTTATTGCAAACCCTGAGTTTCCTTGTTGCAAACTACTACTTGTGTTTCCAGAAGGTTAAATAAAAAAAGCCCGTCACCTGAATGATTAGGGTGATGGGCTTTCTTGAAGATAGAGCCGTTTACAACTATTTCTTATTGTCTACTGCAGCTTGCTCAATAGCAAGACCGCATTTGTAGTTTTCAATATATCTGTTGAAACCTTCCACATCCTCCTGGGTAGGAGCGATGCTGGTACCTGTGTTGCCTGCGAACACTACTTCCTCCAGATAGTCGGCAAGGTTGAGCTTGTTGGGATTGTTCACTACGTAGCCGGCAAGAAGAGCAATACCCCATGCTCCTCCTTCACCTGCTGTCTCCATCACCGAGATAGGTGAGTTAAGAGCGGCAGCCAACATACGCTGTCCGACACCGGCAGTCTTGAAATAGCCTCCGTGACCAGTGATGCGGTCAACGCGAACATTCTCTTCTTTCAACAGGATATCGTTACCAATCTTTAGCACACCAATAGCTCCATAGAGATGAGCGCGCATGAAATTGGCTAGGTTGAACTTGTCGTTGGCAGAACGAACAAAGAGTGGACGACCCTCACCAAGACCGGTGACGGGCTCACCACTTACATAGTTGTAGGCCATCAGTCCGCCGCAGTCGGCATCTCCCTCAAGGGCTTTGTTGAACAACTTTCCGTACAGCTCGTTCATGTCGACGGGAATGCCCAGCAATTGCTGATACTCCTTGAAAAGACCTACCCATGCGTTAATGTCACTTGTACAGTTGTTACAGTGCACCATAGCCACAAGGCTGCCATCGGGTGTTGTCACCAAGTCAATGGGTTCGTAGGGCTTTGACAGAGGCTTCTCCAGTACTATCATCGAGAAGGATGATGTGCCGGCAGATACATTACCTGTGCGCTGTTTTACAGCATTGGTGGCTACCATGCCTGTACCTGCATCACCTTCAGGGGGACAAACAGGAATGCCTGCCTTCAGATGACCGGAGACATCGAGCTTCTTGGCACCTTCAGGAGAGAGAAAACCTGCATTTTCACCAGCATTGAGGGACTTTGGAAGAATGTCGAGCAGATGCCATGAGAAACCTTTGGGAGCAATGAGCTTGTCGAACTTCTCAACCATTGTGGCATCATAGGTCTTAGTAGCGGGGTCTACAGGAATCATTCCCGAGGCATCGCCAACGCCAAGAACAAACTGACCTGTTACTTGCCAATGAACATATCCGGCAAGGGTGGTCAGATACTTGATGTCCTTCACGTGCTCCTCGTTGTCGAGGATAGCCTCATAGAGATGAGAGATGCTCCAACGTAAGGGTATGTTGTAATTGAACAACTTAGAGAGCTCTGCTGCAGCCTTACCGGTATTGGTATTACGCCATGTGCGGAAGGGCACTAGAATCTCCTCTTTCTCATTGAAAGCCATATAGCCGTGCATCATTGCCGAGAAACCAATGGCGGCTAATGTCTCTATCTCGCAGTCGTACTGCTTGCGAACATCCTTGCGGAGTTCTGCATAACAGTCTTGAAGACCATACCAGATAGCCTCGATACTATAGGTCCAAAGACCATCGACAAGCTGGTTCTCCCACTCGTGCGAGCCTTGTGCGATAGGCTTGTTGTCCTGGTCGATGAGGACAGCCTTAATACGGGTAGAGCCAAACTCGATACCGAGAATGGCTTTACCGTTTTCGATTACTTGTCTTGCTGTCATATCAACGAAGTGCTTTGCTCAACATGTAATACATCTCATTGTTCTGCAGCTGCTGCTTGAACTCGTAGGTCTTGGTGTCCTTGTTGATCTTGACATACTCGATACCCAGCATTTCAGCGAAGTCAGCCCAATACTCTTCAGTAATGTCGTATGAGAAAGCACTGTGGTGAGTACCGCCAGCAAGAATCCATGCGCCAGCACCGATTTCGAATGTTGGCTGGGGCACCCAGAGGGCAGAAGCCACGGGCAGGTTAGGCATGGGCTTCGGCTCAATGCACTCTACTTCCTGTGAAATCAGGCGGAAGCGGTTGCCCAGGTCTACAACGGTAGCCTTGATACCACGACCTACCTTTGAGGTGAACACCAGACGAGCGGTCTGCTGCTTGCGGATACCGATGCCGAGGAAGTGAACCTCCAACTTAGGCTTGTCGACAGCGATGAGCGGGCAAACCTCAAGCATGTGGCTCTGCAGACAAGAGCTGCGGTCGCCGGCAAAGTTGAGCGTATAGTCCTCGAGGAATGAGCATCCCTTAGGCATGCCCTGCTGCATCACCCACAGCGTGCGATACAGGCAAGCGGTCTTCCAGTCGCCTTCTGCGCCAAAGCCGATACCCTCGGCCATCAGACGCTGAGAGGCGAGGCCTGGAATCTGGTCGAAGCCACAGAAGTCGGGAGCATCAATATCGGCATCACCAAGGTCATCGAAGTTGGTGGTGAAGGCAGTAGCACCCTCATCCTTCAGCACACGACGCAGGGCAATCTCTGCCTTAGCGCTGTTGCGTACCTTCTCCCAGTAGACTTCTTCGCCACTCTCGTCAATCTTAATGGTATAGAGTTTCTTGTACTCTTCTACCAGAGCATCCACTTCGGCATCGTTGACGCGCTTGTAGTACTCCATCAGAGAACTGACAGGGTAGTAGTCTACGTGATAACCTAGACGCTGCTCGAACTCTACGCGGTCACCATCGGTAACGGCAACGTTGTTCATGTTCATACCGAACATCAGACAGCGTACATTCTTAGCATCAGCAACACCGGCTGCTACGCGAGCCCATACAGCAATCTGCTTCTGAGCCTGCTCGTCTTTCCAGTAGCCACATACTACTTTGCGGGGCACACGCATGCGTGTGCAGATGTGTCCGAACTCGATGTCACCATGAGCACTCTGATTCAGGTTCATGAAGTCCATGTCCATGGTCTCCCATGGTATCTCGGCGTTGTACTGTGTGTGGAAGTGAAGCAGAGGCTTTTGCAGGTCCTGAAGACCCTTGATCCACATCTTGGCTGGTGAGAAGGTGTGCATCCAAGTGATGATACCTACGCACTTCTCGTCGTTATTGGCAGCCTTCATCACAGCCTCTACCTCCTTAGAACTGTTGGCTGTTCCTTTGTAAACAACTTTGATAGGGATGATGCCTGTGGCGTTAAGGCCCTCTACCATCTCCTTTGAATGTCCATCAACTGCAACCACTGCGTCGCCTCCGTAGAGAAGTTGTGCACCAGTTACCCACCAAATCTCGTAATTGTCAAATGCTTTAATCATAGTTTTAATAAGTATTTAATTAATGTTTCTTTTGTCCGTAGTAAGCGTTGGGACCATGCTTACGCATATAATGTTTCTCAACAAGAAGCGGATTCATCGTGGTATTGGGATTAACCGAGAATGAGATGAATGCCATCTTTGCGCATTGTTCCATCACCTTTGCATTATAAACGGCATTATCGGGTGATGTACCCCACGAGAAGGGCCCGTGATTTTTCACCAGTACAGCTGGAGTGTGGTCAGGGTTAATCTTGCGGATGTTAAGAATCTCGTCGACGATGACATTGCCGGTCTCCAGTTCATATTGCCCTTTTACCTCAGCCTCGGTCATATCGCGCGTGCAGGGGATGTCCTGATAGAAGTAATCGGCGTGGGTGGTGCCGATATTGGGAATATCGCGACCGGCCTGCGCAAATGCCGTTGCATAGGTGGAGTGGGTGTGTACTACACCCTGGATATTGGGGAATGCCTTATATAAAACAAGGTGTGTGGGGGTGTCACTTGAAGGATTCAGTTCGCCTTCTACGACTTTCCCGCTCTCTAAGTCAACGACCACCATGTCCTCAGCCTTCATGTCGTCGTAGCTGACGCCACTGGGCTTGATAACTACGAGGCCTTTCTCACGGTCGATACCTGATACGTTGCCCCATGTGAAGATAACTAATCCCTGCTTTACCAAGTCGAGGTTAGCTTTGAATACTTTTTGCTTGAGTTCTTCTAACATGTTGTTTTAAGGTTTTTATTCTATCATAGTTTAAAGTTAGGATCTTCGTTGTATGCTTTTCTGTTGAATCGATACAAGAAAGCTCCGCGTTTAGATGATTTCCTGTCCATGAGCTCGGTCTTCTCAATGTAGTCAATCTCCTTGATACGTTTGCGGAAATTGCGCTTGTCGACCTCCTCATTGAGTACTGCTTCATAGACACGTTGCAGTTGCGTGAGGGTAAAGAGCGGAGGCAACAGTCGGAAACTGATGGGCTCGGTCTTTACTTTCTGTCGCATAATCTTAATGGCCTCCGTAACCATCTTGTTGTGGTCAGAGTAGAGCATGGGCAGAGCATCGAGGCTGACCCATTCAAGTCCGTGATTCTTGCGCAGCTTCTCGTCGTAGTCCTTCACGTTGATAAGGGCATAGTAGGCTACAGAGATGACACGCTCACCAGGGTCGCGGTCGACGCTTCCGAAAGCACCAACCTGTTGCATGTACAGATTGTTAAGTCCTGTCAGCGTCCGTAGCGTACGAGAGGCAGCATCGTCAAGACTTTCCTGCTCGCCGACGAAACCTCCGTAGAGGCTCCATTCACCACGACCGGGATCCATCTGGCGTCTGCCGATGAGAACCCTCAGCTTGTTTTCATCAAAGCCGAAGATGATGACATCGACAGACACCCAGACCTTGGAATGTTCTTTATAGTAATTCATCGAGGTTTACCAGAAGTAAGCATAGAAACATGCACAGAGCCCGATAACGACGAGGGTGCCAACGATATCCCATACACCCCAACTCTCACGAACGCTCTTCTTGAAGTCAGAGGTGAAGGTGATGGCCTCGACCTGTGCCTTTGAGGGAGCAGGCGTGAAGCAGCTGACACAAACCATCAGAAGGATAATGAAGACTAACAGCCAGCACTCGAAGATGAGCCAGTTGGTCTGCCAGAACCATGTGGTGTTCTCCCAGAACCATCCATCCATCACAGCTTTGCCGGAGTCGGTAACAACGTTGGTGACCAGACGAATCATGCCCACGACGAAGCCACCGATAAGTCCCCATTCACCTGCTTTTGGCGTAATCTTCTTGGAGAAGATACCCAGTGTGAAGACTGCCACCATAGCAGGAGCTATGAGCGACTGGATATCCTGCAGATAACTATAGAGGTTACCCATGTTCATCATAATTGGCATCCAGGCTAGACCCAGCAGCACCACAACGACGGTGGCCATACGGCCTACGAATACGTAGTGGGCCTCGCTCTTGCCTTTCTTCATAGGCTTGTAGAAGTCCTCGGTAAAGAGGGTAGCGCAGCTATTGAAGAAGGCAGCCAGAGAAGCTACAAGTGCACATACGAAACCGATAGTCACAATACCCTTGATACCTGCGGGCAGAATGTTCTTCACCATCATGGCGAAAGCGCCGTCGGTTGACTTGTGGTTGGCAATGTCCATCACGATGCCGCTATCGGATTGCTGCGACAGGGCATAGGCTATCATGCCGGGGATGAGGAACATGAAGCAGGGCAGGATCTTGAAGAAACCGGCTGCGATGGTACCGCGGCGGGCACGCTTTATAACGTCTTCGTTCTTTTCACCGGGACGCTGACCGAGTACACGCTGAACGATGTGCTGGTCAGTACACCAATACCAGAAGCCGATGATGGACGCTCCGAGGAACACCACATAGCCTGGGAATTGCGGATACATAGGATCGTTAGGATTTGTGTGGAACATGTGTGTTGTTCCATAAGCAATACCGTCTTGGCCTACGTGTGCAGCGTTGCAGGCGGCCATCATGTTCTCCCAACCTTGGGTGATGCTGCCGCCACCAAGAGCCGACAGACCGAGGAACAATACGAGGAATGAGCCTATAATAAGAATAGGTGTCTGGATAGTAGACAGTGTCATCACGCCCTTCATACCGCCAAAGACGGTAAACACGGCGGTGATGGCAATCAGACCGATAGCGCCATACCAGAAAGGAATGCCCAGCAGGAACTCAAAGAAGATACCACCGGTGAAGGCGGTCACTGATACCTTGGTCAGCACGTAGGCGACGAGGGTGATAATCGACAACCATGAACCTGTGCGCTGGGTGTAACGGAATTTCAGGAAGTCGGGCATGGTGATAATCTTACCCATCTTGTTGATAAGCAACTGATAGAAAGGAACAAAAAGCCAGCCGAGGATAAGAATCATCCAACCCTGCATCTCCCAGTGGGCCATACCTACACCGTCTTTAGCACCGGTACCAGCCAGACCTACGAGGTGCTCTGAACCGATATTGGCTGCAAAGATAGCCATACCAATTACATACCAGGGCTCACCCTTACCGAAGAGGTAGGCGGATGAGTCAGCGCCTTTCTGCGCTTGCTTGTCTTTCCAAATGGCATACCATACGGCTGCCACTACTCCCATTAAGCCCAACACAAGGACAACCCAGTCGAGCCAGATGAATTCATGTGAACTCCAATTCATGATTATTTGTTGATTTTTAATTGATTACTTTGTGATAAACTTATATGCTGCATGACTGAAATAGGGCTTCTCGGGTGTTACCACGGGTGAAGGCCATTCAGGATGGTTGGGCGAGTCAGGATACTTCTGACTCTCCAAGCATACGCTTACGTATTGTGGATATTTCTTGCCTAGCTTGTGGGGAATGTTTGGCTCGTTACCAATGCCCTGGAAGTTGCCGGTATAAACCTGTACGCCAGGCTCATTGGTATACATCTCCATGAAGATGCCAGTCTTCTCAGAGTATAGTGTAGCGCAGGGTACGCTTTCGGGATTCTCCAAACGATAGGTGTTCAGACACCAGTTGTGGTCGTAACCGCCATTGGCATTCTTAATCTGCTCGTAGTTCTTGTCGATGGTCTCACGCAGAGGCTTGGAGTGACGCAGGTCCATGGGGGTACCCTCTACAGCTGCTATCTCGCCTGTAGGCATATACGAGAAGTCTGCCACCGTGAACGAGTCAGCGTTGACGAAGATAATCTGGTCAAGACCATCGTGTTCGAAGTCGCCACTCAGATTATAATAGTTGTGGTTGGTCTGGTTGATAATGGTCGGTTTGTCGGTTGTAGCCTCCCATGTGATGTCGAGCGTGTTGCCATTGAGAATACGATAGGTGGTCGTTGCTTCTACACGTCCGGGGAATCCGTTCTCACCATCTTCAGCCACGATGGTCAGGCGAAGGGTAGCGCTGTCAATCTGTTCAGCTTTGTAAACCTTGTTCATCCAACCAGAAGCACCACCTCCATGCAAACAGTGTGTACGGGTGTCGCCATCGTGTGGGTCGTTCTGGGTTAGTTGATAAGTCACACTGTCGAGCATGATCTTACCATCACAGATACGGTTAGCATAGCGACCTACGCTGGAACCATAGTCAGAGGGTGAGTTTTGAGTGTCGGCATATTGGGCAATGTTGTCGTAGCCTAATACGACATCAATGAGTGAGTCGTTTCGGTCGGGAACCATCAGAGAGACTACGCGTCCACCGTAGTTGGTGATGCACACTTCCATACCTTTGTCACCTTTCAGCGTATAGAGCTTCACGGTGTCGCCGCCGATGATAGTGTCAAACTTAGCTGCATCAAGCCCGGAAGCCGTCAGCTGTACTTCTTGCTGACCTCCGCACGAAGCTAGGGATAGGGCTAGAGTAGTGCTCATTGCCAGCATGAGTCCTTTTAGTGTTTTCATTGTTTTTTTGTTTTAAGTTTATTGTTTTAGTTATTCTTTTCGGAATTTGGGTGTAAAGATACCACTTTTCAACTAAATGACCAAATGTTTTTTGCAATAATTTAATATAATCCCTTTTTTCTGTCGTAATAGTATATTTTTTAATAAGAGAGAGACGTTAAAAGGAAAATAATTTGTACCTTTGCAGGCAATGAAAGAAATAATAGTAAAAGACTCTGTGTTGAGTCAGGCCGCAATGGAGGGAATGGATGCTTTCCTGCAGGTCTTTATCGATGCTATCCGCGACAGTATCGGTGGTGAACCGACTGCTGAAACGATGGCTGAACTGAATGCTGATCAGATGACTCTGCTCTGTTGGGATACGCTTCATCGCGAGGTCATGGACGGTGGTTTCGTACAACTCATTCACAACGGTTACGGACCATTTATCTTTAAGAATCCATTTGCCAAGGCCTTGAATAAAATGTGGAATATGCGTGAGTTGTCCAAACGGCTTTACGAAGTACACACCTTATGGCTCGAGAATCAGAAGGAACTTGAGAAGGATTGCACCGATGAGGAGTTTATGGCTCTTTTTGAACGTTTCCCACAGTTTGACGACTATGATGATTGGTTTGTCGAGAATGAGGAAGAACTAACAGAACAGGTGGCTCGATATGTAGATGCCAACATAGAGAAATTCGCTAAGATAAGTAATGAATAAGCAAGAGTTGGAACTTCGTAAGAAGAGTCCTGTGCAGATAAAAAATCGTAAGGCCTCTTTTGAATACTTCTTTATCGAGGAATTCACAGCAGGCATTGTCCTGACAGGTACGGAGATAAAGTCTATTCGTGCCGGCAAAGCATCACTCGTGGATACCTATTGCACTATCATCCGAGGTGAGTTGTGGGTCAAGGGCATGAGCATCAGCCCGTATTTCTATGGATCTTACAATAATCATGAGCAGAAACGCGACCGAAAATTGCTACTCACTCGTAGAGAGATCAACCGACTGGAGAGTGCAACAAAGCAGACGGGCTTTACTATCGTACCAACACTAGTCTTTATCGATGACAAGGGTAGGGCTAAGGTTGATATTGCTTTATGTAAAGGTAAGAAGGCGTTTGACAAGCGACAGACCCTCAAGGAGAAAGAGGATCGTCGCGAAATAGACAGAGCAATGAAGAACTATTGATCATTGACCATTGTTTTTTTGATTTGTGAATATTAAAGGTAAAGATGATGACGATTCAGGATTGTATTAAGGAGAGGATATTGATTCTTGATGGGGCGATGGGATCGCTTATCCAGGAGTATCATCTCGATGAAAAAGACTTCCGGCTGGAGAAGACTGTCGCTAAAAACTTAAGCCTTGACTTAAAGAGCCCCAACCAAAAGGGCAACAACGATGTTCTGAACTTGACTCGCCCTGACGTTATTGCCGATATCCATCGTCGTTATTTGGAGGCAGGAGCCGATATCATCACTACCAATACTTTTAATGCACAACGCATCTCGCAGGCCGATTATCACATGCAGGCTTTCTCATGTGAGATGAACGTGGCAGGTGCCCGTCTGGCACGCCAATGTGCCGATGAATACAGTTCATCGGCTAAGCCTCGTTTTGTTGCTGGCTCTGTGGGACCTACTAACAAGACCTGTTCCATGTCGCCCGATGTGTCTAATCCCGCCTATCGAGCACTTACCTATAGCCAACTCTACGAGGCTTATCTCGAGCAGATGGAAGGTCTGAAGGAAGGTGGGGTTGACGTGATTCTTATAGAAACTATCTTTGACTCACTGAATGCTAAAGTGGCTATTGATGCTGCCAAGCATACGGGACTGCCTATCATGCTCAGTGTCACTATCAGCGACAAGGCTGGACGCACACTCAGCGGACAGACCTTAGAAGCGTTCCTCGCCACCGTTTCCGACTATCCTATCTTCTCTATCGGCTTGAATTGCTCTTTTGGTGCTCGCCAGATGAAACCTTATCTGAAAGAACTCGCCAAGAAAGCTCCTTACTATATCAGCGCTTATCCTAATGCCGGACTGCCTAATTCCTTGGGACTTTATGACGAGACACCTGAATCGATGGCTCCCCAGATGCAGGAGTTCGTTGACGAGGGATTGGTAAACATTATCGGTGGCTGTTGTGGCACCACGCCAGAGTTTATCCGTCAATACGTTCCGTTAGTGATTGAACGGAAACCACATGCACCGGTCAACAGCCCTAACACCCTGTGGCTCAGTGGGCTTGATCTCTTGGAGGTAAAAAGAAGCATCGGTTTTACGAATGTTGGCGAACGCTGTAATGTGGCAGGCTCTCGCAAGTTCCTTCGTCTCATTAAAGAGAAAAATTACGAGGAAGCATTATTGATTGCACGCAAACAGGTAGAAGACGGTGCGTTGGTTATTGACATTAACATGGACGATGGTCTTCTGGATGCACGAAAGGAGATGGTCAACTTCCTTAACCTTATCGCTTCCGATCCAGATATCGCCAAGGTGCCTGTGATGATTGATTCCAGTAATTGGGAAGTAGTTACTGCCGGACTTCAATGTGTTCAGGGAAAGTGTATTGTCAATAGTATCTCGCTGAAAGAGGGTGAGACGGTCTTCCTCTCCCATGCTCGTGATGTGATGCGCTATGGAGCTGCTGTCGTGGTGATGTGTTTCGATGAAGAGGGACAAGCCACCACTTATGAACGCCGTATTGAAATTGCCGAACGTGCCTACAAGCTCCTGACTGAACAACTTGGAATGTCACCCCAGAATATCATTTTCGACCCGAACATCCTCGCGGTGGCTACTGGCATGGAGGAACATAATAGTTATGCGCTCGACTTTATCCGTGCTACTAAATGGATAAGTGAGAACCTTCCTGGAGCTCATGTAAGCGGAGGCGTTAGCAATCTGTCTTTTTCCTTCCGAGGTAATAACTATATCCGTGAGGCTATGCATGCCGTCTTCCTTTATCATGCTATTCAGAATGGTATGGACTTCGGTATTGTAAATCCGTCTACACGAGTTACTTATGACGATATACCAAAAGAACAACTTGATATTATAGAAGATGTTATTTTGAACCGAAGGGTAGATGCTTCAGAGCGTTTAACCGAACTGGCTGCATCCCTATCGACTACCGCACTCACATCGACAGTAAGCCCTGTCACTCCGACTGCATCACTCTCGTTAGAGTCACGTCTTCAAGAGGCTATTATCTGTGGACGTACAGACAATCTTGAATCCGACTTGCAGGAGGCACTCTCGTCTTATGCCCGTCCTATTGATATTATCGAGGGACCGTTGATGTCTGGAATGAATGAGGTAGGTCGTCGTTTTGGTGAGGGTAAGATGTTCTTGCCACAAGTGGTAAAGACCGCTCGTACAATGAAGCAGGCTGTCACCTTTCTTACTACTCACTCAGAGAATCTATCTGGACAATCAGAATCATCCACTTCAGCTAGTACCTCAGGTAAAATCCTATTGGCTACCGTCAAGGGAGATGTACACGACATCGGGAAAAACATTGTAGGAGTCATCATGGCTTGCAATGGCTACGAAGTCATTGACCTGGGCGTAATGGTTCCAGCCGAACAGATAGTACAGAAGGCAATAGAAGAACATGTCGACATGATAGGTCTCTCGGGACTGATTACACCTAGTCTTGATGAGATGGTCAACGTGGCCAAAGAGTTACAGAAAGCGGGCGTTGACATACCCATTATGATTGGAGGCGCTACTACCAGCGAACTCCATGTTGCCCTGAAGATTGCGCCTGTCTATGGCGGTCCTGTCATTTGGATGAAGGATGCTTCTCAGAATCCATTGGCTGCTCAAAGGCTGATGACAGATGCTCATAGCTTATCAAAGGAATTGGATAATGAGTATGCCTACCTGCGTGAACAATATCATGTCGAACAGCAGAACCTTGTTTCTCTTGACGAGGCACGCCGACAAAGAAAGAATTACTTTTAACATAACAAATGAAAAAACTATTATTACTATTCGCCTTTTTGTTGAGCTTACAACTCTCTGCTCAACAGAAGAGAGAGTTTAGAGGGGCTTGGATTCAATGTGTAAACGGACAGTTCCAAGGCATGTCTACACAGAAGATGCAGGAGACACTTCTTTATCAGTTGAACGAACTACAGAAAACGGGTGTCAATGCCATCATCTTCCAGGTTCGTCCGGAATGTGATGCACTCTATCAAAGTAACATTGAGCCCTGGAGTCGCTTTCTGACTGGGCAACAGGGAAAGGCACCTTATCCATACTGGGACCCGTTGCAATGGATGATAGACCAGTGTCATGCGCGGGGTATGGAGTTACATGCTTGGATCAACCCTTATCGTGCCAAGACAAAGGGCACTACGGCATTGGCTAATACGCATGTTGCCATTCAGCATCCTGAGCGATGCTTCCAGTATGATGGTCTTATCATACTCAATCCAGGGGTACCAGAGAACCGTGACTATATATGCGCCGTCGCTAGAGATATCGTTTCTCGCTATGATGTCGACGGTATTCATATGGACGACTATTTCTACCCTTATCCTGCTCCTGGTCAAGTTATCCCCGATGATGCGCAATATCGCATGTATTCCAACGGCATCAACGATAGGGGAGACTGGCGCCGTTATAATGTCAACCTCTTTATTAAGCAGTTTTACGAGGCTGTTCATCAGGTGAAGCCTTGGGTAAAAGTGGGTATCTCTCCTTTTGGTATTTATCGTAACAAGAAGAGTTCTGAGATTGGTAGTCTGACAAATGGTTTACAGAACTACGACGATTTGTATGCCGACGTGTTGTTGTGGATCAACAATGGTTGGTTGGATTACTGTGTTCCACAGATCTATTGGGAGATAGGCAACAAGGCAGCTGACTACGATACACTCATTCGTTGGTGGAATCATTATGCGGGTAAGCGTCCGCTTTTCATCGGCGAGGACATTGAACGTACTGTAAAGCATGCCGATCGTCAGAATCCCTCCCAACATCAGCAATCTGCCAAGCAACTGTTACACAGCCAGATGAACAACGTTCAAGGTAGTGTGTTATGGTATGCCAAGGCAGCGGTTGATAATACGGGCAACTATGCCACTAACCTTCGACAGTACTATTGGCGTTATCCTGCCTTGCAGCCTCAGATGTCGTTCATAGATAAAAAAGCGCCAGGCAAGCCACGTAAACTGAAACCTCTGTGGATGCCAGATGGTTATGTGCTCTTCTGGACTGCTCCCAAGGGAAAGAAATGGGGTGATGTGGCGTTTAAGTATGTTGTCTACCGTTTTGAAGATGGTGAGAAGGTGTCAACAGACAACCCTGCTAAAATCGTTGCTATTACTACCAACACATTCTTGAAACTGCCTTATGTTGACGGACGTCACAAGTACACTTATGTCGTTACTGCACTCGATCGACTACAGAACGAAAGCAAGCTTGCCAAGAAAAAGGTGAAACTCTAAGACTTTGCCGGTTGGAATCTGAGACTTTGCCGGTTGGAATCTGAGACTTTGCCGGTTGGAATCTATGACTTTGCCGGTTGGAATCTATATAAAGCAGAAACCCCAGGAACTGACGTTCTTGGGGTTCTATGTTTGTTTGGAATAAGTGTTTTGTTTGTAAGTGTTATGCTTCAGCGTTAGGAATGACTGAAACGACGCTCTTGTCGCGCTTTCCTTTGTGGAAATTCACGGTGCCATCAATAAGAGCATAGAGCGTATCGTCTTTACCTATAGCTACGCCGTTGCCGGGATTGTGATGAGTACCACGCTGACGAACGATAATGTTGCCGGCCTGTACTTTCTGGCCACCCCAGATTTTCACGCCAAGTCGCTGAGCTGCGCTCTCACGACCGTTCTTAGAACTACCTACACCTTTCTTATGTGCCATAATGTGGTCCTCCTTAAGCGATTACTTGTTTAACTTCAACTTGAGTGAACTGTTCGCGATGACCGTTCTTCTTGCGAGAGTCCTTACGGCGCTTCATCTTGAAGACAATCACTTTGTCGCCCTTCACGAGCGGGTTCACTACTTCTACTACTACTTTTGCACCTGCTACGGTTGGTGCGCCTACCTTGACTGCGCCGTCTGCATCTACCAACAGCACCTTGTCAAATTCAACAGTCTTGCCTGCCTCCACATCTTTAATGTGGTGCACGAAGAGCTTTTTGCCTTCTTCTGCCTTGAACTGTTGACCCTGGATTTCTACAATTGCGTACATTGCTTTTATTTGTTGTATTTAGGGGTTTTTCCGTAAGGCGGTGTACGTCCGTACACACTTCACCCTGCCTCCACGGACTCTTTCGGGGTGCAAAGGTACTACTTTTATTTGAGAATCAAGGTTTGGGCTTATAATTTTGACTAATACTTTATAATTATTTAACAGTCGAATAGTATCTTCTCCTTCCTTTTGTGTTATTGTATTATAAATGCAAAAGCGACGGACTTCACAGTCGGTCGCTTTTATCTTCAATAGGTATTAGTTCTTTTAAGGTAAAAAGATTGTTTTCAGGATAACGTTGCAAAGATAAGTTTTTTTTCTTATTCCTCCAAACTTTTTTACGATTTTTTTTGATAAAAATCAATGTGCGGGCGCACAAGACAACTGTGCTGTTGCTTACGCGCACAATAATGTGCGAAAGTGCACAATAATGGTTATAGAAAATTATTTGGAGAGCTTTTGAAATTTTCTCTTGGCTTCTGGATAATCAGGATAGAGTTCTAAGGCTTTTTGATAGTTTCGTATAGCTGCATCTTTCATATTCTCCTGTTCACACTCTTTTCCGAGCAGGGTATATTCAGCAGCCAATCGTTTCAATATCTTCTCGCGTTCTTTCTTTTCCTGTTTAAGTTTTTCTATCTCCAGTTTCTGATGGTTGATAATCTCAAGTTTCTTCCTGATATATCTTTTGGCGAGAGGTTTCTCTATGTCATAGCGACTATGTATCGCTTTGAAAAAATTTTCCAAGAAGAGTGTGAAGTCGCCTTTGTCGAACGCATGGATAGCATCGCGATACTCACGATCAGCCTTACCTTCTTGAAGAGCTTGGTTAATGATGGTCTGATTGTTATACCGATGGGCGAACTGTACGACCTCTGCTTTGACGAAGATATCCTGTTGACGTATTGGTGCTTTCAGCGAAATTCCTTGAAATGATGTGCATCGTGACAGGGCGACATAAGTCTGTCCGCCTGCAAAGGCGCCTCCTGTAAAGTCTATCCTGACTTTATTGAATGTGAGTCCCTGGCTTTTATGTACGGTGATTGCCCATGCCAGTCTCAGGGGGAACTGTGTATAGGTACCCAGTAGTTCTTCTTCTATCTTCTGTTCTTTCTCATTAAAGGTATAGCGCATATTCTCCCATACCTCGCGTTCTACCATGTGTTCGTGACCATTTTCTGTGCGAACAGTCAGATATTCTCCTTCCTCATCAATCTCTGTAATGATACCGATGGTGCCGTTCACCCATCTTTTTTCCTTATCGTTTTTGATAAAGATAATCTGTGCACCCAGTTTCACCAGTAGTTCCATGGGAGTAGGAAGAGAGGTCTCTGGAAAGTCTCCCTTGATGACTCCGTAGAAGGTGGCGGGGGCTCCATCAAGATCTGCCAGTCTTTGTTCATTGATATAGTCCACGGTATCGCGTCTGGTAGCGAGTGTGATAGTAAACGATTCCTGTGTCTGTCTCTCTTCTTTTGAAGATTTAGAATTGTCGACGCGGGTGTTGAGTGCTACTAGATCCTTGTCGGTCGCTTGGTTTTGTCGGATGCGGTCTAGTAGTGCAATAAACGCGTCATCCTTTTGTCGGTACACCTTACGGAGTTCTATTGATACCAGTTGCATGCGTTGCCATACCTTCGCATTAAAAAAATAAGTTGATGGGTAGAATGGCTGAAGCAGTTGTCGTTCTTCCTCTTTCACGACCGGTTCCAACTGGTATATATCTCCCACCAGTAGCAGCTGTTTCCCCCCGAAAGGTTCCTCACTTCTTGTGTAGATACGTAACACCTTATCTATAAAATCGATGATATCTGCTCTGACCATGGATATCTCGTCGATGATGATGAGGTCTATCTCTCTCAGTAACTTGCGAAGTTCGCTGTTATATTTGAGTGTATCCTTGATATGTCTTCTGTCGTATTGTGTGTCGTTAGGCAGCAGAGGGTGAAAAGGTAGCTTGAAGAAGCTGTGTAGTGTCTGTCCGCCGGCATTGATAGCAGCAATACCTGTTGGTGCCAAGATAACATTTTTCTTTTTTGTATGTTTCGATACATAACTGAGGAATGTAGACTTACCGGTGCCTGCCTTTCCTGTGAGGAAGAGCGAGCGCCGTGTGAAGTTGACGATTTGAAGTGCGTCTTGCCACTCTTTATTGTCAAGGTCCAATTCCATATCTTACTCTTGATTGATGATGTCGTCCGGCAAGTCCATAGGTTCTAGGCCGTCAAAATCATTATCTTCTTCTGGAATGTTCAGCACCCTCTCATCATCCGGATATTCGTTGAGGAAGTCAAGAGCTATACTATCCAAGGTGTCTGGTGCGATATATCCGTAGCCACAATCGTACATGTTTGTATGGATGAGTGGGTCTTTACACTCTTCAAACTTCTTCTGATAATGTGCAAAGTCCTTATCGCCTAATACCTTCTGTAAGAACCTGCCACAGATAGGTAATGCTGTCTTGCTGCCTTGTCCGAGTGCTCCTGTACGGAAATGTATGGCACGATATTCTCCGCCGACCCATGCACCGACAACCAGTCTTGGTGAGATACCTATGAACCACGCATCCGAGTGGTTATTTGAGGTACCCGTCTTTCCGCCGAAGTCGGTTGTCTCCATGTATGGTGCCACATAGTTGCGCAGCGACCAGCTGGTGCCATTCATTCCTCCCTTCAGCATGTTCTGCATAAAGAAAGCGCTTCGATAACTGATGGCTTGTTTGTTCTCTTCCGGTGCGCGATAGATGATTTTGCCGTCACGGTTGACAATCTTAGTGACCAGTACTGGCTCATGCACTCTTCCATCGTTGACGACCGTGCAGTAGGCGTTAACCATTTCCAGTAGGTTCACATCGCTCGACCCTAATGCGAGCGACGGCACCTCTTCCAGTTTGCTCTTGATACCCATGGCATGAGCCGTCTTTGCTACCCGGCTGATGCCTACTTCGTCTCCCAATTTCGCAGCAATCGTATTGACACTCTTGGCAAAAGCGGTTCTTAGCGACATGCTTGCTCCGGAAATCGTTCCGTCGGCATTATGAGGTGTCCAACTATAGTCGCCCTTACCAAAACTATAGTATGTGTCTGTGCGGTAGTCACAAGGAGTGAGGCCCTTATTCATTGCTTCCGTGTAGACGAACAACTTAAACGTCGATCCAGGTTGACGTTGTGAGGTGACCTTGTCGTATTTCCATGTATCGTAGTCTACGTCTCCTACCCATGCTTTCACATGCCCTGTATGAGGTTCCATAGCCAGGAAGCCGCAATGCATGAATCGTGTAATATATCTGAGTGAGTCCATGGTACTCATCTCTGTCTCTAAAGGTCCGTCATAGCTGAACACCTTAACAGGGTGGGGCAGGTTCATGTAATACCATACTGAGTCCGGTTGTTCAGGGAATCTCTTTTCCAGGTTTTTATATACTGGCAGTCGTTTGGCAATATTCTCTATGAAGTGAGGTATCTCCCTTCCTCGTTCATCCTGCCATGGATTTGTTTTTCCCCAATGGTTGTTGAAGTTCTGTTGT
>Ga0310697_10000258_pt1 | contig 75863 bp, 68 predicted proteins | sample 172DNAGHGlowgp2_FD_203883 | JGI IMG/M metagenome (GOLD analysis project Ga0310697, IMG submission 203883) | Sheep rumen microbial communities from Palmerston North, Manawatu-Wanganui, New Zealand - 1728 DNA GHGlow gp2 (v2) (version 2) | ecosystem: Host-associated > Mammals > Digestive system >...
AACGGATTGCAGGATGCCCATCCTGTTGAACTCACCTACTATGCGGATGGCGGTCTTCCTGTTGCAGTTCCACATCTCCGAGAGCTCACCCTTGGAGGCAATGAACTGGCCTGGCTGTAGGACAGCTGAAAAACCCTTCCCCGACACCGCGGTCTCTTCCTTGACAGCCATCTTGAGGAAGGTGTGGAAGCACTTCATACGGTTGATGCCTTGAAGGTCGTTCGACAGGTACTCGTACTGGGCGTCATTGAGCATGACGCTGTATCTGATGTTCGTGTAATTCATTATGGACTTCGTTTTTTATGGAAGCGGGACAGCGATGTCTCACCTCATCACATAGGACAGAATTGTTCGGTCCTCGGTCATGGCATGTATGGCACATAGATTGATTCGTTGGGCTGCAGCCTCCCTCTTGTTCTTTATCATTTCCAGGTTGTCGCCAATGGCAACGTTGGCACCAAAAGCTTCAATGTACTCATTCAACGCTTTCTCCATCATGTAGTAACCAAATCCAGAATTAGCCCAGCGGGTACATTTCCATGTTTTAAAATGTCATATCCATGAAACATTTTTGCATATAACATTGTATATAAATACAGAAAACACCCCGTAAATCGCCCATCAAGACGCATTTTAATGCAAATTTTGCATATTTAACTTTATTTTAACATTTATCATGAAACATTTGACATGCCAGGAAAGAGGACTCTTGACCTTGACCATAGGCTTCGTTCAAAATGCTCACGCCCGGCAATTGCAAACTAGTTTTCATTGCTCTCGATTAATCGTATTTTTAACCTTATTTTAATTCTCATACATTCATTGAACTGACGTTAATAAGTTCGCATAGATGTGATATTTGTGAAAAAATCCGTGGTTTTCTTTGAGTTTTCAAAAAACAGTTGTAATTTTACAGAAAAAACTAACGCAAGACGGGAATAGCAGTAATAATGTCCATATTCACCACCACAAATGTCCTGTCTGCGCCAAACTAACCATACGATATGCAGACAATGATTATTCCTCTGGTTTTCGGAATAGGCACCCCTGAATTGGTGTTGATAGCCTTAGTGTTCCTGTTGCTTTTTGGCGGCAAGAAAATACCCGAACTGATGAAAGGCCTCGGCAAGGGCGTGAAGAGTTTCAAGGACGGCATGAATGGAAAGATTGACGAACCTGACGAATCCGCCACAGGAACAGAAACGACCAAGAAAGAGGAAAAGACATCCGAGTAGGAGGGGAGTGGGGTGATGGACGAGAACCAACAGACATTCTGGGAACATCTCGATGTGTTGCGGGGAAGTCTGCTCAAGATTCTCGCCGCAGTAGTGTTGGCGGGTATTGTGGCCTTCTTCTTCAAGGAGGAATTGTTCAACATCGTCCTCGCGCCCTCGACCAGCGACTTCGTCTTCTATCAGTGGGTAGGAGGCGTTGAGTCTTTCAGCCTTCATTTGGTGAACACAGGCTTGACTGAGCAGTTCATGGCCCACTTGAATGTGTCGATGACCGTTGGTCTTCTTTGTGCCTCTCCCTATGTCATCTATGTGTTGTTCCGCTTCGTCGCGCCTGCGTTGTACGAGCAGGAAAAGAAATATAGTGTGCGCTTGGTACTCTGTTCCTATCTGATGTTCATGGTGGGGTTGTTGGTCAACTACTTCGTGATCTTCCCCTTAACAGTGAGGTTCTTGGGTACATATCAGGTGAGCGCGGATGTGGAGAATATGCTGACGCTTAAGTCCTATATCGGTACGTTGCTGACGATGAGCATTGTCTTCGGTGCGTTGTTCGAGATACCTGTGGTGTGTTGGTTGCTCGCCCTTTTCGGTTTGCTTCGTCCAGAGTGGATGCGCCGTTACCGTCGTCATTCCATCATGGTGATTTTGGTGCTTGCAGCAGTTGTGACACCCACCACAGACGTCTTCACGTTGTTGATTGTTTCGCTGCCGATATGGCTGCTCTATGAGATGAGCATTTGGGTGGTGGCAGCCACAGTGACGAAAAAGGTAAATAAGTAATTCTAAAAGTAGTATATATGTTGAGAAAAACACGAATGTTTTTGGCGGCAGTCGCTTTTGTCCTGGTCACTCTTCTCTTTCTCGACCTGACAGATAACTTGCGCCATTTGTTTGGCTGGATGGCCAAAATTCAGTTTTTACCAGCCTTGCTTGCCATGAACTTGGTGGTTGTGGTAGCATTATTGCTGTTGACCTTGGTTTTCGGCAGGATTTACTGCTCCGTGATTTGCCCTTTGGGCGTGATGCAGGATTTGATGGCCCGTTTCAACCGCAAGAAGAACAAGTACTCCTTTTCCAAGGCCAAGTCTTGGCTGCGCTATGGAGTGCTTGCTGTTTTCGTTATTGCATTGCTTGCCGGTGTAGGCTCTCTGGTCGCCTTGCTGGCGCCATACAGTTCCTACGGCCGTATCGCCAACAATCTGTTGCTGCCAGTTTATGAACTTGTGAACAACGGACTTGCCTCTCTTGCCGAGCGTTACGACAGCTACGCGTTCTCCTCCACCAACATCTGGATGAAGAGCGTCCCCACGTTCATCATCGCTGTGGCTACATTTGTCATTTTGTTTGTGTTGGCCTACCGCAATGGCCGTACCTATTGCAACACCATCTGCCCCGTGGGCACTTTCCTCAGTCTGTTCGCTCGCTTCTCGTGGATGCGGATTAAGATAGACGAGGACAAGTGCATCAAATGCGGCAAGTGCGCCCGTGGTTGCAAGGCTGCATGCATTGATTTCAAGAACTATGCGATAGACTACAGCCGCTGTGTGGTCTGTGGCAACTGCATCGACAAGTGCGATAAACAACATGCCATATCCTACTCTCCCATCCAGTTGACCAAACAAGCCAAGAAAAAGGAGGCTGAATCAGTTGACCAGAGTCGACGCTCTTTCCTGGTGGCTTCTGCCATGGCCACTACTGCTGCCGTACTCGCCCAGGAGAAGAAGAAGGTGGATGGTGGACTGGCCAAGATAGAGGACAAGGCCGTTGTTGACCGCAACACTCCCATCACTCCTCCTGGTTCGATTTCCGCTTCCAATATGGCAAAGCATTGTACGGCATGCCAATTGTGTGTGTCGGCTTGCCCTAATGAGGTGCTCCGGCCCTCTTCGGGTTTGTTGACGCTGATGCAGCCCACCATGTCGTACGAGCGCGGCTATTGCCGGCCTGAGTGTAACGAGTGTTCCAGCGTGTGTCCTGCGGGTGCTATCCGTCCAATCACGCTTGATGTGAAGTCGAGCACACAGATAGGCCATGCAGTATGGGTGAAGAAGAACTGCATCCCCGTAGTGGATGGTGTGGAATGCGGCAACTGCGAACGTCACTGCCCTGTAGGAGCAATCACGATGGTGGTGCTCGATGAGAACGATGAACTCTCGCCCATGGTTCCTGCCGTCAATGAGGCCCGCTGCATAGGATGCGGCGCTTGCGAAAACCTTTGTCCCGCCCGTCCTTTCACCGCTATCTACGTAGAGGGACATGAAGTGCACAAGCAAGTCTGAGGCCGTCATTCCTTTATTATATATATAATGTGTAAACTGAGAAAAACAATCATCATAATGATATGAGTAGAAAAATCAACCGCAGGGATTTTCTCAAGATATTTGGAGGTGGGGTAGTCGCCACTTCGGCAACCTTGGCAGCTTGTACGGGCAAGGACGGTAAGACTACTGCGTCATCGCAAGAGGCAGAAGGTCAGATGACCTATCGTGTAAACCCCAACAATGGCGACAGGGTGTCGCTGCTGGGCTATGGCATGATGCGTCTGCCCGTGGTGGGTGGTTCAGAACGCGACAATCCTGACGCCGATATTGACCAGGAGATGGTGAACCGTCAGGTCGATTATGCCATCGAGCATGGAGTGAACTATTTCGACACATCTCCCGCCTATTGCCGTGGTCGTTCAGAAGAAGCCACGGGAATAGCGCTCCACCGCCATCCACGTGACAAGTATTTTGTGGCCACCAAAATGTCGAACTTCAGTCCTGCTACCTGGCCCAAGAAGGAATCAATGGAGATGTTCGAAAACTCGTTGAAATACCTTCAAGTGGAATACGTCGACTACCTTTTGCTTCACGCCATCGGTGGAGGAGGCATGCCTGAGTTCAACAACCGCTACATGAACAACGGTATACTTGACTGGCTGGTGGAGCAGAAGGAGAAGGGACGCATCCGTAACCTTGGTTTCTCCTATCACGGTGACGTGGCGGTATTCGACCAACTGCTGCAGTGGCACGATGAGGGACGCTATCACTGGGACTTTGTCCAGATAGAGCTCAACTACCTCGACTGGAACCTTGCCAATGAAATCAATTCGAGCAACACAGATGCTGTTTATCTCTATGGTGAATTGAGCAAGCGTGGCATTCCTTCCGTCATTATGGAACCGCTCCTTGGCGGCCGCCTTGCCAACGTTCCCGACTACATTGTCGCCAAGTTCAAGAAACGCCGTCCAGAGGACAGTGTTGCTGCCTGGGCCTTCCGTTTCGCAGGTACACCCGAGAAGGTGCTGACAGTCCTGAGCGGCATGACATACATGGAGCACCTGAAGGAGAATGTACGTACATACTCACCGTTGGAACCTATCACTGAGGAAGAAAACGACATGTTGATGGACATCGCCGAGGACATCTTCAACTTGAAGACCATACCTTGCAACGAGTGCAACTATTGCATGCCTTGTCCCTACGGTATCAATATACCCGCTATTTTCTCCCACTACAACAAGTGCATCAAGGAAGGCAACCTGCCGAGCCACCGCCAATCCCCCGAGTACCAGAAACAACGCCGTGCTTTCCTTGTGGGCTACGACCGCAATGTGCCTCGCCTGCGCCAGGCCAGCCACTGCATCGGTTGCGGACAATGCAATCCCCATTGCCCTCAACAGATTGACATACCGCGGGAAATGCACAAAGTGGATGTCTTGGTTGAAAATCTCAAGCGAAATGGTAAGATTGGAGACGTGGAAATATGAAAAGAGGGTAATCAGTAACTTTTTTCACATAAAGTTTTGCTCGTTTCGTAAATAAGTTGTAATTTTGCCGTCCAGTGGATAAACCACGCTGTTTTATTAATAAAAAAACCAATAAAAATTCAAGTTAAATGATTATTGTACCTGTAAAAGAGGGCGAGAACATTGAAAGAGCCCTTAAGAAGTTCAAGAGAAAGGCAGAAAGAACAGGCATCGTCAAGGAAGTGAGAAGGCGCAGAGAATTTGAGAAACCATCTGTGACCAAGCGCGTGAAGATGCAGCATGCCATCTATGTGAACCAGCTCCGTAGAAACGAGGAGTAAGGGGAACAGCATTTTTTTCGCAAATAAAGTTAAATTTTTACTCATCTTTGATTGTTTTCCAAGAAAAAATAACTAATTTGCATCATCAAACAAAAGAAGTAGATGGAGCAGACATGTTATGACGCTTTCTTGGAGTATCTCAAATCGGAGCGCAATTATTCCCCAAGGACTGTAGAGAGCTACGGTACCGACATCAAGGAATTTGCTGCCTTTTGTGAGGAATTGAATGAAAGCATCACATGGCAGACGGTAGATGCCGACATCGTCAGGGCGTGGATAGTTGATTGCCTTGACAAAGGTCGAATGAAAGCCTCTTCCGTCAACCGAAAGCTCAGTGCAGTAAGGACAATGTACCATTATCTCGTGATGATGGGTGTGGCAGACAAGAATCCCGCCCGCAACATTACGGGGCCTAAGAGAGGCAAGGCACTTCCGGCCTTCGTGAAAGAAGGCGAGATGGACGAGCTTCTCGACGGCGAACATTTCCCCGCTGACTTTGCAGGACAACGCGACCGACTCATCATCCTGATGTTCTACGACACAGGAATGCGCATAGCCGAATTGCTGGGCCTCAGGGACCGCGACATCGACTTCAGCGCTAAGAGCATCAAGGTGACCGGTAAGCGCGACAAGCAACGGATCATTCCTTTCGGAGAGGAACTGGAGCGTGCTATGACAACCTACATGGGTCTTCGCGACCAATCGTTCGAAGTCCACGACGACAGTTTCTTCGTTGGCAATAAAGGAAAGGCCGTTAGCCGGAGCAAGGTGGAACGAGTGGTGAAATCATATCTCACTGAGGTGACGAGCATCAAGAAAAAGAGTCCACACGTGTTGAGGCACACTTTCGCCACATCGATGCTCAACCACAAGGCCGACCTAGTCGCCATTCAAAACCTTCTCGGCCATGCCAGCCTGCGCACCACAGAGGTTTATACTCATACTTCTTTCGAGGAATTGAAGAGTGTATACAAGGACGCACATCCCAGGGAATGAGTGTCCCAGACAATAACCAATAAAATAGAGATATTATGGAATTAAGTATCAAGGCAATCAAATTCGAAGCTACAGAAAAGCTTCAGGATTTCATCCAGAAGAAGGCTAGTAAACTGGAGAAGTTGAGTAACGATATAAGAAAGGTAGAGGTGTCATTAAAGGTCGTTAAGCCTGAAACAGCCCACAACAAGCAAGTGGACATCAAGGTGGCACTCCGTGGCGAGGAGCTTTTCGCTACCAAGGTGAGCGACACATTCGAAGAAGCAACAACAACAACACTGGAGGCTTTGGAGCGCCAAATCTCCAAATATAAGGAAAAGCAGAGATAGTTTGAAAAAAATCCACGGATTTTTTGGTCATCTCAAAAATAATGTCTAAATTTGCACCCGTTTCGCACGGATGCTCCGTGCGAAAGGGTGTACGCCTCTTTAGCTCAGTTGGCCAGAGCACGTGATTTGTAATCTCGGGGTCGTTGGTTCGAATCCGACAAGAGGCTCTTACGAAGGGCATATTCCAGAGTGGCCAAATGGGGCAGACTGTAAATCTGCTGGCTTTTGCCTTCGGTGGTTCGAATCCATCTGTGCCCACAGAAAGCTGACCGAATCGGGACGCCTTTTGTAGGCAAGGTTGGAGAACCGCATTAAGAAAGCCTTCAGTCAGCCCAGACAATAATGCTGTTATAGCTCAGTGGTAGAGCACTTCCTTGGTAAGGAAGAGGTCACGAGTCCAAATCTCGTTAACAGCTCCAAGAAATGAATGATTACTAAGGAAAGGTGAATGCTTACCGGAACTGCGGAGTGGATTCTGCGCGGAAATGCTCAAGGCAGTACGCCTCACTGTAGTATGATGAATCAAAACAACAAACAATAAGAAATTTAATTTAAGCTATGGCAAAAGAGAAATTCGAACGTACGAAACCGCACGTAAACATTGGTACTATCGGTCACGTTGACCACGGTAAGACCACCTTGACTGCCGCCATCACTCTCGTGCTTTCAAAGCGCGTTGCTGGTAATGAGGGCAAGATCAAGTCATTCGACCAGATTGACAACGCTCCTGAGGAGAAAGAGCGTGGTATCACTATCAACACTGCTCACGTTGAGTATGAGACTGCAAAGCGTCACTACGCTCACGTTGACTGCCCGGGACACGCTGACTATGTGAAGAACATGGTAACTGGTGCAGCTCAGATGGACGGTGCTATTATCGTTGTTGCTGCAACTGATGGTCCTATGCCTCAGACTCGCGAGCACATCCTTCTCGCCCGTCAGGTGAACGTTCCCCGTCTTGTTGTGTTCATCAACAAGTGCGACGCTGTTGACGACCCCGAGATGCTTGACCTCGTTGAAATGGAAATGCAGGACCTGCTCGCTCAGTACGAGTTTGAGGAGGACACTCCATTCATCCGTGGTTCTGCCCTTGGTGCTCTGAACGGTGTTCCTGAGTGGGAAGACAAGGTAATGGAGCTCATGGACGCTGTTGACAACTGGATTCAGGAGCCAATGCGTGACGTTGAGAAGCCTTTCTTGATGCCTGTTGAGGACGTGTTCTCTATCACAGGTCGTGGTACAGTGGCTACAGGTCGTATTGAGACCGGTCGCGTGAAGATTGGTGACAACGTACAGCTTCTTGGTCTTGGTGAAGACAACAAGTCAGTGGTTACTGGTGTTGAAATGTTCCGTAAGATCCTCGATGAGGGTGAGGCTGGTGATAACGTAGGTCTGCTCCTCCGTGGTATTGAGAAGAACGAGGTTAAGCGTGGTATGGTGATCACTCACCCGGGTGTTATCACTCCTCACAAGAGATTCAAGGCTTCTATCTACGTTCTGAAGAAGGAAGAGGGTGGTCGTCACACTCCATTCAAGAACCACTATCGTCCACAGTTCTATCTCCGTACAATGGACTGCACAGGTGAGATTTCACTTCCAGAGGGCGTTGAGATGGTTATGCCAGGCGACAACGTTGAGATTATCGTTGACCTCATCTACGCAGTTGCCATCAACGTAGGTCTTCGTTTCGCTATCCGCGAGGGTGGTCGTACCGTTGGTTCTGGTCAGATCACTGAGATTCTTGACGATTAATCGTTAGCCGATTTGGTGTCCAGATTAATTCTGGACGACATCTAAGATATTAACGGATGGCTGTCGTCAGCTGAAGGCAGCCATCCTAATTACGGGAATAGCTCAGTTGGTAGAGCACTGGTCTCCAAAACCAGGTGTCGGGAGTTCGAGTCTCTCTTCCCGTGCCAAAGTGTAAGAATTATGTTTAAAAGTATAGTACAATATTGTAAAGATTCCTACGATGAACTTGTTCATAAGGTCACATGGCCATCGTTGAAAGAGCTCACAAACACGGCTTTGATAGTTTTATATGCTTCCATTATCATAGCCTTGATAGTCTTTGCGATGGACTTCGTCTTTGAGAAGTTTATGGGTCTTGTTTATTCACTCTTTAGGTAAAAAGTGTAATTGCGGTTATGGCTGAGACATTGAAGAAGTGGTATGTCCTTAAAGCAATTAGTGGAAAAGAAGGCAAAGTCAAGGAATACATTGACTTGAATGTCAAAAACCACCAGCTTGAGGATCAGGTATCACAAGTCCTTGTACCGACTGAGAAAGTCCAGAAGACTACCAACAACAAACGTGTGATTAAGGAGAAGACTCTCCTTTCCGGTTATGTGTTGGTAGAGGTTGCTGTTGAATACAGCAAGACAGCCAAGCGGTATCAAATGGACGGTTCTATTCAGTCTATGCTTCGCAACACTCCTAACGTCCTCGGTTTTCTGAGCGCCGAGCGCGGTAGTAATGAACCTATGCCTCTTCGCGACTCCGAGGTGAGCCGTCTGTTGGGTGCGTCTGAGGAAATTGAAACCACCATCCAGTATGATTTCCATATTGGTGATGCAATCAAGGTCAGCGACGGTCCTTTCAGCGGTTTCGACGGTACGATAGAGGAGGTGAACGAAGAGAAGAAGAAACTGAAGGTTGCGGTGAAGATTTTCGGCCGCATCACACCTGTAGAACTTGACTTTACACAAGTTGGGAAGGAATAGCGTGCAAGCTGTTACGGCTCGCTGTTTCACATCGTTTAATACAAAAATCATTATCACAAAATGGCTAAAGAAGTTGCTGGATTAATCAAATTACAGATTAAAGGTGGCGCTGCGAATCCATCACCCCCAGTAGGCCCAGCTTTGGGTTCCAAGGGTATTAACATCATGGATTTCTGCAAGCAGTTCAACGCCAGGACTCAGGACAAGGCCGGCAAGGTGCTCCCTGTTGTTATCACCTATTACACAGACAAGTCATACGACTTCGTTGTCAAGACTCCTCCTGCAGCAATTCAGCTTCTTGAGGCTGCCAAGGTGAACAAGGGTTCCGCTGAGCCTAACCGCAAGAAAGTGGCTTCAGTGACATGGGACCAGGTACGCGCCATCGCAGAAGACAAGATGCCTGACCTCAACTGCTTCACTATCGAGTCTGCTATGTCTATGATTGCTGGTACAGCAAGAAGCATGGGTATCACTGTAAAAGGAGAATTCCCTGGTAAATAACTTATAACTTCAATTAGAAAATGGGTAAACTTACAAAAAATCAGAAAGCGTACGCAGATAAGATTGAAGCAGGGAAGGCTTACACTTTGAGTGAGGCCGCAGCATTGGTTAAGGAAATCACATACACCAAGTTTGACGCTTCTCTCGACATCGATGTTCGTTTGGGCATCGACCCTAAGAAGAGCAACCAAATGGTACGTGGTGTTGTGTCTCTCCCTAACGGTACAGGTAAGGAAGTGCGTGTGCTCTGCCTCTGTACTTCTGATGTTGCCGCTGCTGCAGAAGAGGCTGGCGCTGACTATGTTGGTCTCGACGAGTATGTCGAGAAGATTAAGGGCGGATGGACAGATGTTGATGTGATTATCACAATGCCATCCTGCATGGGTAAGATTGGTGCTCTGGGTCGTATTCTTGGTCCTCGTGGCCTGATGCCAAACCCCAAGAGTGGCACTGTCACTATGGATGTTGCTAAGGCTGTACGCGAAGTAAAGCAAGGTAAGATAGATTTCAGGAACGACAAGACTGGTATCGTACACGCTTCCATTGGTAAGGTTTCCTTCCCTGTGGAGAAGATCGTGCAGAATGCCAAGGAGTTCATCAATACAATCATCAAACTGAAGCCTGCCACAGCCAAGGGCACTTACATCAAGAGCGTTTATCTTTCAAGCACTATGAGCAAGGGTGTCAAGGTTGACACTAAGTCAATTGATTAATTATTGAATGCATTATGAAGAAAGAAGATAAAAGCTTATTGATATCCAGTCTTACTGAGACACTGAAGAAGTATCCTCATTTCTATCTGGTTGACCTCACAGCTCTTGACTCGCAGACTACAAGTGACCTGCGCCGTGAGTGTTTCAAGCAGAATCTGAAATTGGTGATGGTGAAGAACACACTTTTCGAGAAGGCTCTTGAGAGCAAAGATGGTGATTTCACTTCACTGAAACCGATACTGAAGGGTACTACAGGTGTGATGTTTACAGAGGTTGCCAATGCTCCCGCTAAGCTCATCAAGAGTTTCGGCAAGAAGCATAATGGTGTGCCTGCTCTCAAAGGTGCGTATGCAGAGGAAAGCATCTATGTAGGTGCTGACCAAATCGATGCTTTGGCTACAATCAAGAGCAAGAACGAGCTGATTGCCGAAGTTGTGGCTATGCTGGAGTCTCCTCTCAAGGGTGTTATCTCCGCATTGGACTCTGCGCCTAACACCATCCACGGCGTTCTCGACACACTGGCTGAACGCGGTGAGTAATACAACAAACAGGCAGTGTTTGCTCATTGCCGTTTGAACAACAAAAAGAAAATAAAAAATAACAATAAAAAAGTAAGAAAAATGGCAGATTTGAAAGCTATTGCTGAAGAATTGGTAAATTTGACAGTAAAAGAAGTAAGTGAACTTAAGGCTATCCTTAAGGACGAGTATGGTATTGAGCCCGCCGCTGCAGCTGTTGCTGTTGCCGCCGCTCCATCCGATGACGCTCCAAAGGCTGAGGAGAAGACATCATTCGATGTAGTGCTCAAGAGCGCTGGTGCTGCAAAGCTCCAGGTTGTGAAGGCTGTGAAAGAGAACTGCGGTCTCGGTCTGAAAGAGGCTAAGGAACTCGTTGACGGTGCTCCTGCAACTGTTAAGGAAGGCGTTGACAAGGCTACAGCCGAGGCTCTTAAGGCCGCTCTTGAGGGTGCTGGTGCTGAAGTTGAGATCAAATAATATCAACCACACTGATACAAATTGGTTAAGAGTCCTCAGGTTGAGGGTTCTTAACCTTTTTGTCTTAATACCTGAAGTCGCCCCAATCATCCTGGCCGAGCAGATGACCGAGAGGAACTACCCCCTTGTTGAATCTCAGGCCCTCCTTTATTAAAACCAAATTATTCACAAAATACACAGAGATGTCAAAAATCGTCAACAATCGAGTAAACTTTGCCTCGATCAAGAATCCTGTTCCTTATCCCGACTTTCTTGACGTGCAACTGAAGTCGTTTGAGGATTTTCTCCAGCTCGACACACCTCCCGAGAAACGCAAGAACGACGGTCTTTACAAGGTGTTCTCCGAGAATTTCCCCATCACCGATACGCGTAACAACTACGAACTCGAGTTTCTGGACTACTACATAGACGCTCCTCGTTATTCCATTGAGGAGTGCTTGGAAAGAGGCCAGACCTACAGTGTTCCCTTGAAGGCGCATCTTAAACTCACATGCTCCGACACCGACCATGAGGACTTCAGCCCCAAGGACAGCAATGTCTATCTGGGCATGATTCCTTATATGACCCCTAACGGTACATTCGTCATCAATGGTGCCGAACGTGTCGTCGTATCCCAGCTTCACCGCTCTCCAGGCGTTTTTTTCGGTTCGAGCATCCACTCCAACGGAACACCTCTTTTCTCTGCCCGTATTATTCCTTTCAAGGGTAGCTGGATAGAGTTCGCCACCGACATCAACAACGTGATGTACGCTTACATCGACCGCAAGAAGAAGTTGCCTGTTACCACGTTGTTGCGTGCCATCGGTTATGAGAACGACCGTGACATCCTGAGCATTTTCAACCTTTCCAAAGAAGTTCCTGCTGACGAGGAACATCTGAAGGAAGTGAAGGGCATGAAACTGGCTGCCCGTGTACTTAAGTCCTGGAACGAGGATTATGTTGATGAGGACACGGGTGAGGTGGTTTCCATCGAGAGAAACGAAGTCATCCTCGAACGTCAGACTGTCATCGACGATGAAGCCATCGAGTTGATTCTCGAAATAGGCGTTGAGACCATCTTCGTTCACAACGAGACAGCCAATGCCAACGACTACGCCATCATCTTCAACACTCTTCAGAAGGACCCCAACAACTCGGGTTCAGAAGCTCTGAAGTACATTTATCGTCAGCTGCGCAATGCAGAGGCTCCCGATGAGGCGAGCGCAAGGGAGGTGATCAACAATATGTTCTTCTCCGACAAGCGTTACGACCTTGGCGATGTGGGCCGTTACAGAATCAACAAGAAACTCAATCTCGACACAGACCCTGACGTGAGGATTCTGACGAAGGAAGACATCATCGAGATTATCAAATACCTCATTCAGCTGTCGAATTCAAAGGCTGTGGTCGATGACATCGACCACCTCAGCAACCGCCGTGTCCGCACTGTTGGCGAGCAACTGGCCAACCAGTTCTCTGTTGGACTCGCTCGTATGAGCCGTACCATCCGTGAGCGTATGAATGTGCGCGACAGCGAGGACTTCACTCCTGCCGACCTCATCAATGCCAAGACCATTTCGTCGGTCATCAACTCTTTCTTCGGTACCAACCCGTTGTCTCAGTTCATGGACCAGACGAACCCGTTGGCAGAAGTGACCCACAAGCGCCGTATGTCGGCCCTTGGACCTGGTGGTCTGTCTCGTGAGCGTGCCGGTTTCGAGGTTCGCGACGTGCACTACACCCACTACGGCCGTCTCTGTCCTATTGAGTCGCCTGAAGGTCCTAACATCGGACTGATTTCGTCGCTCTGTGTATATGCCAAAATCAACAGCCTCGGATTCATCGAGACTCCATACCGCAAGGTGGCCAACAAGCACGTTGACCTCGACAACGACAATATCGTCTATCTGTCGGCAGAGGAAGAGGAAGGCCGCATCATCGGCCAGGGCAACGCACCGCTCGACGACAACGGTAATTTCATCCTGAAGAAAGTGAAATGCCGCCGCGACGCCGACTATCCACAGGTACCACCTGAAGAGGTTGAACTGATGGACGTTTCGCCACAGCAGATTGCCTCAATCGCTGCAGCGCTGATTCCTTTCCTTGAGCACGACGACGCTCACCGCGCCTTGATGGGTTCGAACATGATGCGCCAGGCTGTGCCCTTGCTCCGCACTGAGGCACCTATTGTGGGCACAGGTATCGAGAAGCAGGTGTGCGAGGATTCCCGCACGATGATTGTTGCAGAGGGTGACGGTGTCATCCAGTATGTTGACGCGACCACCATCCGTATCCTCTACGACCGTACGGAGGAAGAGGAGTTTGTGAGCTTTGTGCCAGCCATGAAGGAATACAAGATTCCGAAGTTCCGCCGTACCAACCAGGACATGACCATCGACCTCCGTCCTATCTGTGACAAGGGACAGCGCGTGAAGAAAGGCGACATCCTTACTGAGGGTTATGCCACTTGTGGCGGTGAACTAGCGCTCGGACGCAACTTGCTTGTGGCCTACATGCCTTGGAAGGGATATAACTATGAGGATGCTATCGTTCTGAGTGAGCGCGTGGTTCGTGAGGACCTTCTCACCTCAGTTCACGTGAGTGAGTTCTCTCTCGATGTGCGTGAGACCAAGCGTGGTGTTGAGGAGTTGACTAGCGACATCCCCAACGTAAGTGAGGAAGCCACCAAAGACCTCGATGAGAATGGTATCATCCGCGTTGGCGCCCATGTAGAGCCAGGCGACATCCTCATCGGAAAGATTACACCTAAGGGTGAGTCAGACCCATCTCCAGAAGAGAAGTTGCTGCGCGCTATCTTCGGCGACAAGGCTGGCGACGTGAAGGATGCCTCTCTGAAGGCCACTCCATCCCTTAGCGGTGTGGTCATTGACAAGAAACTCTTCTCTCGTGCCATCAAGGACCGTGCTGCCAAAAAGGCCGACAAGATAGGTCAGGCCAAAATCGACGAGGAGTTCAAGGACAAGGTCGATTACCTTAAGGAAATACTTGTCGATAAGCTCATGACCCTTACCAAGGGCAAGAAATCTGCTGGTGTGTTGGATTACATGGGTGTTGAGAAAGTGGCTCCCGGAGCCAAGTTCCTCCAAAGTGACTTCGTCAACATGGACTACACTTCAGTTCAGCTGTCGGGATGGACTTCTGATGAGCACACCAATGAGTTGATACGCACCTTGATTATCAACTACCTCAAGCAGTACAAACTGCTCGACGCTGAGAGCAAGCGCAAGAAGAACGCACTCGCCATTGGTGATGAGCTGCCCTCCGGCATTATCCAGATGGCCAAAGTCTATATCGCCAAGAAGCGTAAGATCGGTGTTGGTGATAAGATGGCCGGACGTCACGGTAACAAGGGTATCGTCTCCAAAGTGGTGCGCATCGAGGATATGCCGTTCCTTGAGGACGGAACACCCGTTGATATCGTGCTGAACCCTCTGGGCGTGCCCTCACGTATGAACCTCGGCCAGATTTTCGAGGCCGTTCTTGGATACGCAGGCAGCAAGCTCGACGTGAAGTTCTCCACTCCTATCTTCGACGGTGCCAAACTCAACGACCTGTGTGAATGGACCGACAAGGCTGGACTGCCCCGTTTCGGACGCACCTACCTTTACAATGGTGAGACGGGACTCCGCTTCGACCAGCCAGCCACAGTAGGTGTGACCTATATGCTTAAGCTCGGACACATGGTGGAGGACAAGATGCACGCACGCTCCATTGGTCCGTACTCCCTCATCACCCAGCAGCCACTCGGCGGTAAGGCACAGTTCGGTGGACAGCGTTTCGGAGAAATGGAGGTTTGGGCCCTTGAGGCTTTCGGCGCTTCGCATGTGCTTCAGGAAATCCTTACCGTGAAGTCCGACGACGTGACAGGCCGCAGCAAGGCTTACGAAGCCATTGTCAAGGGTGACCCACTTCCAACTCCTGGCATTCCCGAGTCTCTCAATGTGCTGTTGCACGAGCTTCGTGGCCTAGGCCTTAGCATTACATTGGAATAACAGTAACAACTTCATGTAACACAAGATACAAATGGCTTTTAAGAAAGAAACAAAGACAAAGACCAATTTCACGAAAATCACCATCGGTCTGGCATCTCCAGATGAGATTCAGCAGAACTCGTATGGTGAGGTTCTGAAGCCTGAGACCATCAATTACCGCACTTATAAACCCGAACGTGACGGTTTGTTCTGCGAGCGCATCTTCGGTCCTACCAAGGACTATGAGTGCCATTGCGGTAAGTACAAGCGCATACGCTATAAAGGTATCGTGTGCGACCGTTGTAGTGTGGAGGTTACAGAGAAGAAAGTGAGACGTGAGCGCAGTGGACACATCGCGCTTGTGGTTCCAGTGGCTCATATCTGGTATTTCCGTTCCTTGCCCAACAAGATTGGCTATCTTCTTGGACTTCCTTCCAAGAAACTGGACTCGGTCATCTACTATGAGCGCTACATCATCATCCAGCCAGGTAAGGCCAAGGACATAGAACTGCCAGAGGAAATCAATATAGAGGAGAACGAGCTTCTCACAGAAGAGCAGTATTACAGCATCATCGAGAACCCACAGATGGAAGGCAACCAGATGCTTGACGACAGCGACCCTAACAAGTTCATCGCCAAGATGGGTGCTGAGGCATTGGAAGACATGCTCAAGCGGGTTGACCTCGACTCTTTGTCTTACGAACTGCGCGACCGTGCCAGTCAGGATTCATCCCAGCAGCGCAAGCAGGATGCCCTCAAGCGTCTCCAAGTGGTGGAGGCCTTCCGTTCCAGCCGTGGCCGTAACAAGCCCGAGTGGATGATAATGCGTAACATCCCTGTTATACCACCAGAGTTGCGTCCGTTGGTACCACTGGATGGCGGCCGTTTCGCGACCAGCGACCTCAACGACCTCTACCGTCGTGTCATCATCCGCAACAACCGTCTCAAGCGCCTGCTTGAAATCAAGGCTCCCGAGGTGATTCTGCGCAACGAGAAGCGTATGCTTCAGGAGGCTGTTGATAGCCTCTTCGACAACTCTCGCAAGAGCAGCGCCGTGAAGTCGGAATCCAACCGTCCTCTCAAGTCGCTCTCCGACTCCCTGAAGGGTAAGCAAGGCCGTTTCCGCCAAAATCTGCTCGGTAAACGTGTCGATTATTCGGCCCGTTCCGTAATTGTTGTAGGTCCTGAGCTCAAAATGGGTGAGTGCGGTCTGCCAAAGCTGATGGCCGCCGAACTCTATAAGCCATTCATCATCCGTAAGCTGATAGAGCGTGGTATCGTTAAGACGGTGAAATCTGCCAAGAAGATGGTTGACCGCCGTGAAGAGGTGATTTGGGACATCCTCGAGTACGTGATGAAAGGACACCCCGTCCTCCTCAACCGTGCCCCTACACTCCACCGCCTCGGTATCCAGGCTTTCCAGCCTAAGATGATAGAGGGTAAGGCTATCCAGCTCCACCCACTGGCTTGTACCGCTTTTAACGCCGACTTCGACGGTGACCAGATGGCCGTGCACTTGCCACTGAGCAACGAGGCCATTCTCGAGGCACAGCTGTTGATGCTCCAGTCCCACAATATTCTCTCACCCGCATCAGGTGAACCTATCACTGTTCCTTCACAGGACATGGTGCTCGGTCTGTACTATATCTCAAAGATTCGTCCAGGTGCCAAGGGCGAAGGCCTCAAATTCTACGGCCCAGAGGAAGCCATCATCGCTTACAACGAGGGTGCCGTGGATGTACACGCCCAGATCCGTTGCCTGGTGAAGGATGTGGATGCCAATGGACATTATTACCGTCATATCGTTGACACCTCCGTTGGACGTATCATCATCAATGGTATTGTGCCCGACGAGATAGGTTTCGTTAACGATGTAATGGGCAAGAAAGCCTTGAAGAAGGTCATCACTCAGGTTATCAAGACAGTCGGTATGGACCGCGCCTGCGAGTTCCTCGACGGTATCAAAAACTTGGGATATACCCGTGCTTACGAAGGCGGACTTTCGTTCAACCTCGACGATATCATCATACCTGAAGAGAAGGCACAGATTGTGCAAGAAGGAGCAGATGAGGTAGAGGAGATTTCTATGGAGTATGCCAACGGTTTGATTACCGACAAGAACCGCTACGACCGTATCATCGCAGCATGGTCTCGTGCCAACGAAAACCTGAAGGAAATCCTGATGGAGAGGATGAAGTCGGCCGACCAGGGCTTCAACGCCGTGTTCATGATGCTCGACTCTGGTGCCCGTGGTTCGAAAGACCAGATTGCCCAGCTTGCCGGTATGCGCGGTCTGATGGCCAAGCCTCAGAAAGCAGGTGCCGACACCAACGACACCATCGAGAACCCCATCCTCTCCAACTTCAAGGAGGGTATGTCGGTGTTGGAGTATTTCATCTCCACTCACGGAGCACGTAAGGGTTTGGCCGACACCGCTTTGAAGACTGCCGACGCAGGTTACCTCACCCGCCGACTGGTGGATGTGAGCCACGACGTGATTATTACAGAGGAAGACTGCGGTACGCTCCGCGGACTGGAATGCACGGCGCTTAAATCGGGCGACCGTATTGTGGCATCGCTGGCCGAACGTATCCTCGGTCGTGTGTCTGTTTACGATATCGAGCATCCTGTCACTCATAATCTGATTGTTGCTGCTGGTGAGGAAATCACCGAACGGATAGCCAATGAGATTGAACAGGCAGGTATTGAGACAGTTGAAATCCGTTCAGTGCTCACTTGTGAGTCGAAGAGGGGTGTATGTATGAAATGCTACGGCCGCAACCTCGCCACCTCGCGCATGGTACAGAAGGGCGAGGCTGTAGGTGTGATTGCCGCACAAGCTATCGGTGAGCCAGGTACACAGCTGACCCTCCGTACCTTCCACGCTGGTGGTGTGGCAGGTAGCGCTGAGGCCAATGCCAAGATTGTGGCTAACTTCTCCTCTAAACTGCATTTCGAGGACCTTCGTTGCATTGACACTCCTACAGAGGAATATCCTAACGCAAAGACCGTGACAGGTCGTTTTGCAGAACTGCACTTCATGAGCGAGAGTGGAACTTCCTTGTCCGTGGTGCCTGTGCCTTATAGCTCAACACTCTATTTCAACGAGGGCGACACCGTGAAAAAAGGCGATGTCATTGCCACATGGGATGCCTTCAATGCTGTGATTGTCAGTGAGTTTGGTGGTAGGGTAAGATTCAATGGTGTTATTGAAGGCACAACTTACCGTGTGGAGACAGACAACATCACCGGTATGATTGACCACATCATCACTGAAACTCGCGACAAGGCTATTGTTCCTACTTGTGACATTATCGATGAGAACGATCAGGTGCTCCGCACTTACAACTTCCCCATCAACGGTCATATCAACGTTGAAGATGGTGATACAATCAAGCCAGGTGCCGTGCTCATCAAGACACCACGTGCCATCAGCAGGGCAGGTGACATCACTGGTGGTCTGCCACGAGTGACTGAGCTCTTCGAGGCCCGCAACTCGTCCAATCCCGCTGTGGTTGCCGAAATCGACGGTGAAATCTCCTTCGGTAAGGTGAAGCGTGGTAACCGTGAGCTGTTCCTCACTCCTAAGGTTGGCGAACGGAAGTGCTATCTGGTGCCACTCTCAAGAGAGATTCTGGTACAGGAGAACGATTTCGTTCGTGCTGGTACGCCGCTATCAGATGGCGCGGTCACTCCTTCCGACATCCTTGCCATCAAGGGCCCGACAGCCGTTCAGGAGTATATCGTGAACCAAGTCCAGGATGTGTATCGTCTGCAGGGTGTGGCTATCAACGACAAGCATTTCGAGATTATCGTGCGCCAGATGATGCGCAAGGTGGAAATCGACGACCCAGGCGACACCCGTTTCCTGCAAGGCGGTATCATCGACAAACTCGAGTTCGCTGAGGAGAACGACCGTATCTGGGGCAAGAAGATTGTCACCGACGAGGGCGACTCCGAGACCATGAAGAAAGGTATGATTGTGACAGCCCGCAAGTTGCGTGACGAGAACTCCATGCTCAAGCGCCGTGACATGAAGCAGGTGCAGGTTCGCGATGCTGTTCCAGCCACAGCCAACCAGATTCTTCAGGGTATCTCACGCTCAGCGCTCAGTGCCATGAGTTTTGTCTCCGCGGCTTCTTTCCAGGAGACCACCAAGGTGCTCAACGAGGCTGCTATAGCAGGCAAGACCGACAACTTGGAAGGCATGAAGGAGAACGTCATCACAGGTCACCTCATTCCTGCCGGAACAGGTCTGCGCGACTTCAGCAACATCATCGTTTATTCTCAGGAAGAATTTGAGAACCAGCGTCGTAAGTACGCTCGTGAGGACATCCTCATTGACGACACGCTCTAACCATCCGTTTCAGGATTATATATCATAGAATCGGGGTGAAGAACTTCAATGTCCTTCACCCCGATTCTTTTTGTGTTTGGTACGATAGGCTATTTCGGACGCGTTTGTCCGTTGCCTTTGATGACCCACTTGTAGGAACAAATCTCCTCCAAAGCCATTGGTCCTCGTGCATGCAACTTCTGGGTGCTGATGCCAATCTCTGCACCCAGTCCGAATTGAGCGCCGTCGGTAAATGATGTAGGTGCGTTGGTATAGACACAGGCGGCGTCGACACGTCGGGTGAAGTCGTCTGCCGTCTGCTCGTTTTCCGTGATGATGCACTCACTGTGACCAGAGCCGTGCTCAAAGATGTGCTGGATGGCTTCGTCAGCCGATGTCACCGTTTTCACGGCCATGGTATAGGACTGGAATTCTGTACCGTACGACTCTTCTGTGGCATGGCGCAGTAGTTCGGCGGGGTAGGGAGGGATACCTTCCTCAGGAAGTCCGTTGCTGAGGGCCTTATAGGCAGGCTCGTCAGCGTAGATGACCACATGACTCTCGACTAACGGACGGCACAATGAAGGCAAGTTGGCTAAACGTTCTGCGTGGATGATGGTGCAGTCGAGTGCGTTGCAGACACTCACACGGCGTGTCTTGGCGTTGTTGATAATTCGTGTACCTTTGTCGAGGTCACCGTCCTTGTCGAAGTAAGCATGGCAAACACCTGCCCCCGTCTCGATAACAGGCACGCTCGCCTCATGCCTCACGAACTGGATGAGCCGGCTGCTGCCTCGTGGGATGACGAGGTCGATGTATCCGTTGGCATGCAGCATCTCCGCAGTGGCTTCGTGGGTGGCTGGCAGCAACTCCACTGAGTGTTCGTCCACATGATGCTGTCGGAGGATGTCCTTGATGATGGCCACAGCCTTGCGGTTGGAGTCGTCAGCGTCCTTGCCGCCTTTGAGCACACAGGCGCTACCAGCTTTCAGGCAAAGTGCGAAGACATCGAAGGTGACATTGGGTCGCGCCTCATAGACCACACCGATGACGCCGAATGGCACACTGATACGTTTCAAGTCAAGCCCGTTCTCCAGTACCTGGTGCTTGAGCACCCGACCCAATGGAGAAGGCAGGTGGCTCACATTGCGCATATCGGATGCAATGCCTTGCAAGCGGCTGGCTGTGAGCTGCAGTCTGTCGTACATGGGGTTGTCCTTGTCCATACGATCGAGGTCGAGTTGGTTGGCGTCGATCAGGGAAGGTGTGTTGTCGATGATGGCTTGAGCCACATCGTTGAGGATATTGTTGATTTCGTTGTCATTAATGAGGGCGAGTTGGCGGCTGGCCTCCCTCACCTTCGAGAAGATTTCTGTTAACATGATGTGTTTGTGTGTTATTGAATGTATAAGTAGTCGTAGTGCACCAGTGCTTTCTTGTTTCTCTGCCCCATGAGCAGACGAGCTTCCTCGCTACTATAGGCAGTTCTTCCCACGCCAATCTCCTCACCGTCGGCACCTATAATCCTTATGATGTCATTGCGCTCGAAGTTGCCTCTGATGTCGGTGACTCCGATGGGTAGTATGCTGGTCGCCTTGTCATCGTTGCGAAGTGTTGCTGTCAGTTGTGGGTTGAGATGGATTTCACCCTTTGCGAAACCTTCGCTGTTGGCTATCCATTTCTTTACCCCTGATACTTTTACCTCTGCAGGTACGAAAGCTGTGCAAGGAGTGTGTTCTGGGTCATTGACCAGTCGTGTCAGGATGTTGTCGGCCTTTCCGTTGGCGATGAACACAGGAATGCCCTCTTTGGCCACACGGCGGGCGATATTGCTTTTGGTCTTCATGCCGCCGCGACCAAAACCCGACTTCTCGGTCTGAATATAGTCGGAGAGGTCTTTGTTGGGTTCCACCTTTCGGATGAGCCTTGCTTCGGGGTCAGACGGACTGCCTGTGAAGATGCCGTCGATATTGCTGAGGATAATCAATGCCTCTGCGTCCATCATCGTAGCGATAAGTCCAGAGAGTTCATCGTTGTCGGTGAACATCAGTTCGGTGACAGAGATGGTGTCGTTCTCGTTGACGATGGGTAGCACACCGTTGTCGAGCATCACCATCATGCAGCCGCGTTGGTTGAGGTAATGTCCTCTGGTGCCGAGGCTCTCCTTGGTGGTGAGTACCTGCCCCACGGGGATGCCGTAGTCACGGAAAAGGTCGAAATATCGGTTGATGAGTTTTGCCTGGCCCACAGCAGAGAACAACTGCCGCTGCTCCACACTGTCGAGGCGACAGCTGTCAACACTCTTGCCCAGTTCGCTCCTGCCACTGGCCATGGCGCCTGAGGAGACCAATATGATTTCTATGCCTTGATGGCGTAAAGTGGCTATTTGGTCTACCAATGCCGACATTCGTGTCACATCCAAAGAGCCGTCGGGACGGGTAAGCACATTGCTGCCAATTTTTATCGTAATGCGTTTGTACATAACTCCTTTTGTTCAAAAAATTAAGCAAAATTACGAAAAAAATAGCAATCTGATGCCTTTTTCTGTTGATTTTATATATATTTGCAAACAACTTTTTCACTAACAATAACTTAACTTTTTTGCTTATGAAACAGCTCAAGTTTTTACTGGCTTCGCTGGCTATCCTTTTCGCTGGCGGAGCATGGGCACAGACAGCGGTCGATGTGACTGATGACTGTCTGACCAATGCCGACTTTTCCCAAAGCACTCCTCTGACTGGAGATTTGCGTGGATATGGCAAGGATATGGTCGAAGGTGATTCCTATGGTTTCCAAGCTGTTGAAGGTTGGGATTTCATAGTGCTTCAAGGTGATAATGCCACACCCTCTTATCCCAATTCCGGTATGGGTGGTGGTGTTTTCGCTTATGGTTCAGCAAGCCAAGTGAGGGGAAATAACAAGACAGCACCTGCTACTGATCCTGACGGAAATCCAGGCAACTGCTTAGCCTTTTTCGGTGTATGGAGTTGCGGAGGCTACTACTATCAGGAAGTCACTTTCCAACCAGGTGAGTACACCATCACCATCCCTGTTTACTGCCAATCTGGCACACAGAACAACACCACTTATATCGGCTTTATTCCCAACAGTGGTACAGCTCAGACTTTTGCCTCGAACCCCGCTGTCGGTCAGTGGACTACTTATACGAAGACCTTTACCCTTACGTCGGTGACTGAAGGTAAGATTGCCCTCGGCTACAAGTCGATTGGTAAGGGGTCTGGTGATAACCCCATGTTGTTTTTCGATAAGGTGACCATTTTGTACAAAGCTACAGTGATTAAGGACGCATTGGAAGAAGCCATTGAGCATGCGACAGAACAGAACGCGGTCATAAACAGTTCCACACTGGCCTCAGCTATTGCCACTGCACAGGCAGTCTATGACAAGGCCATGGCATCGCAGGATGAAGTGAATGCCGCAGTGGAGACTCTGCAAGCTGCTGTATTTGATGCAGCATCAGTGAAAATACAGGAAGATGGCGACGCCACATTCCTTATTCATAACCCTGGGTTCGAACTTACTACTCCAGAGGCTAATAACTGGGCAGCAGGTGGCAGTGCCAACAGTGCAAACTATGCGAGCACTGGATGGCGCAATGTGCAGGGTGCCTCTTGGTCCAGCTCGGCTGTAGTGGCATACGGAGGTGCAGGTCAGGTGAACGGTGCTTCCGCCCCCACAGCTGACAATGCCGGTAGAAGTGGTAATGCATTAGGTATCTCTGTTGGCTGGAGCGGCACAGTGACTTATCAATCACAATTCTTAACACTTCCCGCTGGTGCTTATACGTTGACCGTCAATGCATACAACAACTTCTCATCCGCTACTAATTTCAACTCACTCAACGGTTTTGTTCCAACTTCCGGGACAGCACAACTCTCGTCAAAGACATCGTTTGCTTATGGCGAATGGACCACAGATGTCATCAAGTTCACGATTACCGAAGCCACGACTGGTATGATACAACTTGGTGGACGTGCAAACGATGCTACTTCAGGAAGCCACGCTAAGGTCTTCTTTGACAACATCACGCTCACTTGGGAAGACCCATTGGCTGCAGCCAAGCAAGCTTACCAGGAGGCTCTTGCCGCAGCACAGCAGGCTCTTGACGATAATGCAGATGTGGTTGATCCTGCCAGAGAAGCACTAGAAACCAAAGTTGCCAAGACAGAGCCTACAACAGAGGAAGGTTATACAGAAGCTACAGATGCACTTCAAAATCTTACTGCCGCTTTCCTCGCTGCCGTTGAGGTCTATAATGCCAACAAGGCAGACTTGCAGGCTGAAATCGCATACGCTGCTTCTATTGGTGTAGCCACTACCGATGCTGTGACAGTTCTGAACGCTGCTACCTCCACAGGCGCTGACTTCTTGGCCGCTGCCGAAGCCCTCAAGGTACTCGAGTACAACACTTTCGCAGGTGAAGGTACTGAATATTCAGTAGATGTGACCACGACATATGTTGATCCTAGTGCATGGGATGGAAATATCGGTACCGCTTCAGGACAGCACTGGAATGGTGGTTCCGGTTCTTATATGGACAAATGGAATGGAAGTGCAGCTACATTCTCAACCACGCAGACAGTCTCTCTTCCCGCTGGTGACTACGTGTTCATGACTCCAGGACGTGGTGTGAAAGGTATTCCTGTAACCATGACTGTAGGCGAGATGACAGTAAGTTATCCCACCAAGGGAGACGTTGGATACGGTATTGACGTTGACGGCAAGGCTAATTTCTCTCCCGAAGGTACTTACGCCAACAACAACCAAGGCCGTGGATGGGAATGGAGATATGTTCCCGTGACACTGGCCGAGGCTGGTGACGTGACTGTGACACTCACACTCAATCTCAATGCTGGCACTTGGGGAAGCTTCGGCGACCTTATGATTTTCGCCAAGCCATCACCCTCCCTTGTGAAGGATGAACTATATGCAGCAATACAAGAAGCCACTGCTATACGTCAAGCACAAGACTTTGACGCTATAGTGGATGAAGAACCGTTCCAGTACAGTATTGAGGCATGTAACACTCTCACTGAAGCGCGTAGCGCAGCAGTTTCTGTTTATAATAATGCCAGCAGCAAGACGATGGCAGAGATTGTACAGGCTACAGCCGACTTGCTCGCTGCTATCGAGACTTTCAATAATTCCGAACTCGTTGCCCCTGATTACGATGCCTTGTACAATCTCGTCCTGACGGATGAGGACTTCGCCCATGCAGGCAAACCCATTACTTTCAAGAAGGGCAATGAATCTTCTGGAGGCTATTACATGGGATACACTGATAATCCAGGTTCACCCTACAATCAGGATATCATGTTCGAGGCCGCTGAGGGAGTGAACTGCTACTACATGTACATCAAGGACTACAAAGGTGACAAGATGTATGTATGTACTGGTAGCACCTATAGCGGTGGTAACGACTACCAGCTCCGTATAACCGACACCAAGGAGAATGCATTGGTGCTGAAAGCAGAACGCAAGTATAACGTTCTCAGCTTCATCAACACCGAAACCAACTCCTACGTGGGTTCCAACGGTGACGAAGGTTTCTATACCTCCGACAATAACCACAAGTTTGAAATTCGTGATTTCGTTACGACACAGTTCACGCTGAAAGTGGCTGATGGCAAGTACGGTACAGTCATATTGCCGAACTTATCTTATTTTTTGGATTTTTCAAGATTTAAATTCTTCACCTGCGAGGAAGTTGATGGCACAGAGCTCGTGCTGAATGAGGTTGAAATAGCAAAACTCCAGATTGACAAACCCTACATTATACAGAACGTTGGTGGAGAGGATATGGATATTACCACAGATGTTATCGGTAGGGCATACTCCACCGACTTGACCTTTGGTTTGCTTACCGGTCTCTATTCTGGTGGTCAAGGTATTCCAGCTGGTAAGTATGTGCTGCAGACCAAGAATGGTGTGCAGAGCTTCCGCAAGGTGCCTGAGGGAGGTATGACGGGTACGAAATTCCGTGCTTACCTCAGTTATGACGGTGGTGGCGAGATCAATACACTGGGGTTCCAGGTTGACGAGACAACTGCTATCCGTGGAATTGACGCATTGCTTAACGGCGAGGGCACTGAGGCTATCTACACCGCTGACGGTGCTCGCATCTCCGCTCCTCAGAAGGGTTTGAACATCATCAGGATGAGCAACGGCAAGACAGTCAAAGTGCTTATCAAGTAAACTGAATATTCATTGTCTAACTCAAAAACTCGATTCAAATATGAAGAAAAGATATATCAGTCCAGACATGGACATCCAGCAGTTCAGCACTCGTCTGTTTACAGCACTTGGCATCTCTGACAGTGAAGCTGACCCAGAAGGTGGCATGGAGACCAACACCCGTAGAAGTGGTTCGTCGAATGACGGTTGGGAAGAATTCTGGGAAGACCGCGAATAATCCGCAATCAACAATCACTTAATAGAGGGGGGATGTGTCAAAAAAGGCACATCCCCTTTTTTTGAGATAGCCAATCCAGTGGAGGCATTCATCATAAACATGAATGACCACAAATTTAATGCGGATTTCTCATGAACTATTATGTAAGGCGATGGTTTTTTTGTAATTCATATCAATTTTATCGAACTGACGTAAATAATCCCTCTCAAAAAAAGACCCTGCAAGTTTGAATCCTTGCAGGGTGTTATAGATTATTGTAGCAAGTTTTGCTTTAAGGACTTTACGTTCGGCAAAGCACTTGAGCAAGCTCAGTGCGTTTGCGCTCACTTAACTAGTACTTTCTTGCCGTTGATGATGTAGAGACCAGGAGCAAGACCGTCGGTGTTGGTGTTGTCGCTCACCTTTTGGCCGCTGATGTTGTAGATGCCTCTCTTGCCAGATGTGGATTCCTGGATTTCGATGCGTTTGATGGCATCTGCCAATTCGTCGTCCACGCTGATTCCATAGACATTTGCGCCTGAATTGGAATTTCTGAATACTGTTCTGAAAGGAGGAACCTTCACTGTTGTGCTCACTTGCCAGAAGTGGTTATGTGCAATGTAATAGGTGTCAGTAGTGTTGAAGTTCTGCTCTGTATAGTAACCTTGGTGAGTCCATCCTGGAGCTTGTGTGTTTTTGGACTCTGAAACAGTGTTTTGCACAGTCACATAGTAACTGGTGATGACAAAGGATTCTTCTTCGGGTACACCGTCCATCATTCTGAACAAAAACGGAGTATTGGCTGGAACTGTACCTTCAATGTGCGTGAAGTTCAGTTTGTTTCTATTCACCTCATCTGTTCCTTCTGTGAATCCTGTCATTTCATATAAGTGAGCCTCATATACTTTCACGTCCTCTTCATAAACCGGCCATGGCAGAATGACTGTACCATATATATAGTTCATTGTCCGTTCATAGCCAGCGAAAAACACATCGAATGATCCGTTGGTGATTTCAAGTGGTTGTAGGTCTTCAAGGAAGAGAAATTCGCAATATCCATTAACCACGATATTCGCATAATCATTTTCACCATAATGTTCAATCACATCATCGCTATTCACTCGGATGATTTGGTTTGCATATTGTGGATAAAGTGTTGCTCCCTTAGCCTCCGCATATTTATCGCTCGTCATATCGACATCACTTTCATTGCGTAGCCAGAAGTAGTCTTGCTGTAGCATGTCGCGCTGGGCCGTAGCGTTGTTAGTTGGTACGTAGGTTAGTTGTATATTCCTTATCTTGTAGTAGTGCAGGTCGGAACGGATACCGATGGTAGCCTGATTCTGGTTCACCTGGAATTCTACTTCATAAGGCGAGAAATCACTGGTAGTCACCTCAGGTGAACGTCCCACATTCCCCCCCAGTGGTGCACCGTAAATTGCAACGGCAGACGCACCTCTGTACTTGATGTCATTGCCTTCGTCAGTCATCACTTCTGCTGTCAGTCGGTATTGTCCATTGGGCAAATTGCTGATAACCTGGCTTAATTCTGCCCATGTGATAGAGCCAGCCCATGCATTGAAAAGGCCTTCATCTTGATTCACGAATGTATCATTCCATCCGTCGTATGTGTAACCGAAGTTCCATCCTGCAGGATATTCCACCCTTCCGCCACCGCCTTGTGTTGCCGAAGTCTGTATTCCTCCAGAGAAGTCAACATTATTGATGAGGGAAGTGGCTGAACCGTTATTCTGTGCAATGGTCATGGCATTAACAAGAATGTTGATAGCCTTGAGCCTCTCATCGTTCGAGGCAAAATTCTCATTACCCTCGTAACTTACCCATTGGTCAACAGCGGACTGGGCTACACCTGTAGCATCGTAAATGGCGGCTGCACGCGCATTGTCCAGAGCTATCTGGAAGGTAGGTATATACATCAGCTTGAGATGGCTGACGTAAAGGACGGGAGTATCTTCGTATGGAGTGCTGTTCGTCCCAGTTCCGTATCCGAGGCTGATGGCCACATTCTTGGTTTCTGTCAATGAGAAGGATATGGTGTGTGTTGTCCATGATGTGGATTGATGCATCCATTCTGTGGAGGGGTCAACAATCGTGTTACCGTCTATTTGGACAAAGAAGTTGTTCTGATATGATAGATTTGCTGTTCTCTGGTTGGTGTTCTCCACATCGAAAGAGAGTTCATAGCTGCCAGCAGGGAGATTGACCCATTGGTTATAGTTGGCGAAATTGCTTTGCCAGCGGCATTCGAATCCCAAGCAATACTCAGAGGACGAGTGTGTGCCATCAGTGGTGGACATTGTGCTTCCATTGTATTTGTTTTGACCATTGTCAACACTTGCACCTAAGTCATAAGTGCCTATTTGTCCGTTTCCTATAGCGAAGAACCCATTAGAGCAGTTCTGAGTCCATCCATTTGTGGAAGAGAAGTCTGCGTTGGTGATGTACTGCGCTGTGACATCTTTCTGGGCAAAACCTATTGCGGTAAAAAGCATTAATACCGCGGAAATGATATATCTTTTCATCATAATTACAGTTTGATTTTACTTAGAAAAGTTTCTTTTCTTGTTGTTTTGATTGTTCTTGGGCGTTAATTGCTCGAATCCCTTTCTTCCTTATTGATGGTACCTTCATAGATATGTTCACTTTCCGGATGGTTCAGCCACTCGGTTTGTGTCGCATCACGTATCCATTCGATGATTCTGGGATAGGCCACATCGACGTTGGCACGCTCCTTTGGCCAAATCCAACTGTCGGTGTCGAGTACGATAGCTTGAGGGATGCGGCGTGTCTCCAAATCTCCCGTGACGTTAGGTGAGATTCTGATTTGTGTTCCGTTGTGCCCATCGTCATCGTATGTGACCACAATGTTGAACTCGTGTGCATCTTCAGAGATGGTGAAACCATTAGGAACATTATTAATGGTCTTTACGGGGTCGAAATCAATGCTTAAGTTCGGGTACTGCAACGGTAAGGCCGGTACGTATGTGTCAGCATTGGTGTTGATGATGACTTGGTCAGCTGTATATGTAGTTCCATTCTTTGTGTACGTGGCACTACCTAAGCCGTATGCTTGTCGGTTGATGCTACTCCATAATTCCTGATGATAACTTTCACCTGGAGTACCAAAGAACAACTGTATAGGTAAATGTCCACCAGCACACTTCACCTTGACTGTTGCTTTGTTGCTTCCTGTGGCGTGAGCTACCTGGAGCACAAGGTCGTTGAAGTCGAAGTCGTCAGTAGTACCAAGGTCCTCGTAGGCAATGGTATAGACCATAGGCGTTTCTTTGTTGTTGGTTACCTTATGCTCTATGAGGAGCATGATGTCGTTGTAGTCCTTGTCTGATGGTGTGTCTTCGTTGAGACCCCAGTCCTCAAGTCCTATCACTCCATATTCGTGTGTTGTTTCCTCACTGTTTGGGTCGTTGATGTTCAAAGATGCGTAAACACATTGTTTTGTCTCATCGGGGTTGCGTTTGGACTCGGAATAGTATGTAATCATACCAGGAGTCGTTGAATCAGAACGCTTGAGTGTGGCGGAACGTCGGTTGCCTTCTGCAATCTTCGGGTCATTTTGGCCATAACCCTCCATCAAATCTGTTTCGCCCGTCTCAGTTTGGTTGATATTCCAGTAAGTTCTAGTCTTGATATAGAATCCTAAACCCTGTCCTTCACGAAGTCCGACAGTACAGGGTTTACCAAGCACGGCCTTGCAGTTCCAACGAGGTTGGCGCTCTGCCAACTTAAACAATTGGATGTTTCGGCCTGTGAACCATGAACCTTCTGTGACGAAACGACCGTCGAATCCTATTTGAACGACAGTGTTGTCTTCTTCCACTGAGAAATAACGAACGCTGGCATATTTGTTCTGAATTTCGTCTCTATCGGCTTCTGAGGTAGCTGCATCTGCTAAGCCCTTCCATTTCTTGAACCAAAACTCAGAGAAATGCTCATCGGGTACACCATCTGCAAAACCACCGAAATCCCTGTTTGTGTGGGTGGGTCTATACTGGTCATTATTATAAGGGAATTCATTTTGTTGTGCGAGTCCATAAATGGACTGTACATACGTCAATCCTGATGTAGTAGCTTCCTTGTTGGTGAATTGCTTCACCTTTCCTGTGTTGTTGATGTCATTTGTCCGTAAATAAGCGTAGCTGTTCCTATGGTTGTTACCGACTTGATCGTTAGTCCCATCACGATACAATCCATATCCTACCACTTTGAAGAAACCTTTTCCTAATCTGATGTTTTTGTAGAAAGAGAAAGTGTTGTCAGATAATCTGGACCCATTTACGACATGATAATTCTGAATGGGTTGATCGGCTCTGACTTCGTATCCGTTACTGGTAATTCCGTATTTTGTGCAATTATTGGCGGTGAAGGTAAATCCATTATCGTTACTTAACAATCCATCCCTGTTACCAGAGCGGTGGTCGATGTAGTTATAATAGAAATCATTGATTCTGTATTGTGTAATGTTTTGATAGCCATCATAATAATCCACATACGAATCAAAGTTGAAGAATTTCGATGGGAAAGGAATGATGTTTTGGGCGTTTCCAGTCACGTTGTATGGATTGATGTTGTTGTCTGATGTCAGCACACCAAGGAAGTTGGGGTCGTTGTTGACGTGAATGTCATCGTCGGCACCTAAGAGTCTGTACTGGTCCACCTCATAATTGTTCTCATAGATATCATGATGCTCGAGTATGGCTCCTGTTGCGATGCTGTAGATGTAGTATCCCACGATGTCGTGACGTCCAGCCTCATACTCAAAGGGGTAGAAGGTAATCCAGTCAACGCCGTTGACTGCGGTCTCAGCGTCGTATTCAAAAGTAAAGTCGCTGGCATAGTTACTGTGGTCTTCGGCGTGTTTGAAAAGGTTGAAGGGCAGGATACCATTGTAGGTACCATCTCCCTGTGTGCCTTCGAGGAAATCATAGAAAGCCTTGCTGAAAACACCCCATTTCTTGTTGGGCACATCCGAGTTTGCCGTGAGGTCTGTCATGTCGAAATTGCCATCGTTAGGAATGGTGATGTTCGGGTTCTCGGGGTAAGCCGTTCTGTCTGCTATGTCCTGATGGAAGATGCTGAATGTTGCCAGGAATTCATCCTTGTTAGCCTCTCCACCAGCGCGTGTGCCTGCCAACATCATCTCGGCCTTAGAACGGTTGTCGGGGGTGACATCAGCTTTGGAATAGTGGGTCAGACCATCATGCTCGTAAGCGAAATAGAGGGTCTTCACATAAGACGGCACATCGCACTTCACTTCTGTAGAGCCACTCAAGTTCTTGAAATCACCCAGCAGATGGGCGCCCAAACCGCAGTTTGGAGTGTTGTCATACACCTTCAACCTGAAGTTGGAAAAAGACGTGTTGGCAGAAATGTTCACAGCCTTTACCATATTGAATGTATGGCCTTCGGCTATTTCCCCAAAATGTTCCTCAAAATTGCTGGAATACCTCTGTATCTTATCGATGTCATAAATGTCTTCGTTGGTACAGCCAGCCAAAATCGTGGTTATTGCCACGGCGGTAAGTAAAATGGTTTTTCTCATTATTTTTGGAGTTTAAATTTGCATTATTTTTGGAGTTTATATTTGCAGTGTCTTGAATAGATGAAAAAGAGTAAAAAAGTCAACAGCACAAATTTCACTTTATTCATGCAAAGATATCAAAAAAATCTTAAAAAACAGATAATTCCATTATATATTTTCAATAATTGTCAAGTTTTCTGCAATAAATGAAGCTTTAATGTTGAGAACGTCTGTTTTAAAGGCTCGAATGCCAACAATCAGATAAAAAACAGGCGCAGCCAATTGGCCGCGCCTGTTTTCATATTTATATGATAAACTATTACTTACTGCTGGTAATCACGATGGATGAAATCTGAGTGGGCAACACACCATCCCAAAGTTGGATGCTCAACCCCCTATCAAGAATGGCTGCAATAATAGCATCATCATCAATAGTTACGGAAATCGATGATTTTCCATTTACATAATTCTGAGACTGCTGATTATTCCAATGATTATTGCTGAAATAATAAAGAGCAATACTAGCATTATTATTATTTATTGTCTCGGTAAATGCAATGTCAACTTGTATAGAAGTTGCTCCACTCAGGAAATTGCTGGCAGGAATAAGATTTGACTGATTTCCTACGGTCCATTGTGTACCCATGCTTTGGATAAACTGGTCTGTCACTGTATAGGTCATAGTTGTTGGAGTGTCATCACCTCCTGGATTGTCTCCACCTCCTGGATTGTCTCCCCCTCCGCTGTTGCCGCTGCCAGGAGTTACAGGTCCGTTAGTTCCCCAAGCCCAGTTGTACCAGTTGTTCCTACCGTCAGCAGAATAGGCATCTTGGTTGGCTACCCACTCAGCGAAACCAGGAAGAGCGTTGTTGATGAACTGACGCTCATAGCCAGGGAGTATACGGGTCTCAGGATTTTCTTCACTTTCTTGCTCGCTGCCAGCAGTAGATGGGAACCAGAAAGCGAATGGGATTTTCTGCGCATCAGACACATCTTGACCAACCTGCAGGTTCTTTGGTCCTGAAATACACAACTCTTGTCCATCATCGTAGGTGACCCAAATCTTGAAGTCGGGGATATGGTCAAGGATGGAGAACGAAGCGATGTGGTCGGCATCCCATCTGCTTGCATCGAATACAGTTGAGACATCTTCTGCCTCCGCGTCGTTTCTCGCTTTGAAGTTGGCACATTTCACAACGGAGCCATCGGTGAAATCTACAGTGAACACCGTTCCTTTATAGTCTGGCTCGCCTGAGATGTTCCTAATATTGTCGGAGTATGTACCCGGTTCACAGGTATTGATAGCAACATCGGTCAAGCCTTGTCCGAATGCGGCGTGAACATCCTCAAAGAGTACTTGGGGCTCTTCATTTTCCGGTTCGAATGTAATTTTCAAAGGCAATGTACCTCCGACCATCGGTATAATCACCTTAGGAGCAGAATAATACGTCTGAGGAGCAGGGCTTGCATTGGTAGTGATTTCCTCATAACCTTGAGTCACAACCATGAAGAGGTCGTTGTAGTCGAGGTCGTCAGTACCGCCAAGGTCCTCCATGCACATGGAGAAGGCGAGGTCCTGCTGGTGCCACTTCTTCACTTCGAAGTTACCATTCACGATGAACGTACAGTCGTTCCAGTCAAGGTCGGTACCACTGGGCGTGTCTTCAAATCCAATCACATTGTAGCCTGCATAGTTGAACGACATAGAAGGGATGTAGTTGCCACCGAAATCACTTTGGATTCTGCTATCAGGTCCATTGCTGAACTCTTCATACAAGCGCATGAGCGAGGCCTCATTAATGTCACCGCCTTGAGAGTATGCGGCATACCAGGCATTCAGAGTCCACTTACCAGTGTTTGTGTCGTAGAACAACCAATCGGCCTGCGAATTTGAAGTGGTCCAAGTAGAAGGACTCTGAGGATGTTCCACACCGTTGATGGTGCTACCTCTTCCGTGGACAACAAAGAAATGGATGTTCACTCCAGCAGGGAACGTATAAGACGGAGCGCTGGTACCATTGGGATCGTAATAAGTGAGAGGATAGGTGTCGCCTCTTTGTCTTGCCCCACTATAAGCATCAAGCAACAAGTACTTGTCGGCTACATCTTCTTTGGCCTCGGTATCCTCACCTGTGGTATAGTAATAACCTACATAGTCGCGGGTTGAAGTCACACCCGTGAACCAAGTGACAGTGACAGGACCTGGTGCAAGAGTGGTGAAACCTGCGTCGGTGACAAATGGTTTCAGCGTGTTATACTGATTATCCGGGGTTACGATATCCAAAATTTCAGAAATCACATCATCATTCAGCGTCTTGCTGAAATAATCGGGGGCGGCAGAAAGAGAACCAGTAGTGGCATTAGTGATATCCATACTGGTGACATAGAACTGACCATACTCGGCTCCATGATGCCACCACCAAGAACCACGCTTACCAAACGATTTGAAATTATAGTATTCACCATCAGGAAGCATTACACCGTTTCCAGACAGATCCGTAGTGTAAATCTTACCATAAGAATTGTTAGAGATATCTACAGTCTGCACTGTCTCTACACCATTCTTGTCTGTTATGGTAAGTTTATAAGTGATAGTGTTTATTACATTACCCCACTGGTCTGTACTTGTCTCGGTAATGGTTTCGACCTTCAACTTCTGCCAATTCACGTCCTGGTCGGAGGATGCGAAATTTGAGGCGGCCATAAAGGCGGCATCATCGGCGAACAAAGACTGAGGCACAAAATTACGGAGTATTCCGGTTGCTAAGTTATAAGTACTACCGAGAACATTGTATTCAGTTCCGCCACTTTCGAAGAAGAAATTCCATCCGTTACCACTGACGTAGTGTGGCGCGATGCCAGTGACGTTGGGAATGGGTGTCTGCCATGGAGCGACATTACCATAAGCGTTCCACACATCGGGAATGAGCTGGCGGGCGCGTGGATTGTTTTGGGCCATGTACTCTTCCATGGTGGTAGCGTTGCTGGCTCTTGTACCGGCTGCGGTCATGTCGGCCACTTCGTTCTCGTTGGAGGGATCGAGTGTCTTGTACTCGTTGAAGTTGTTGTTGTTGTAAGCGCGGAGCACCACTTTCTGACAACCTGCTGGGATGTCGTACTTCACTTCCTGTGTGCCATTGACCACACAGCGCTTGAGGCGAAGCAAAGTACCGTCGGTACGACCGAGTCCGTAAATCACGATGTTTGCGGCCTGGTCGGTGGTCACTGTCACCTTGCCTACACTACCGTCCACCCATGTGTGGTTGGGGTCAACACTTCCGAAACGAGCCTCGAAAGCTGAGGCGAAATCACGTCCTCTCTGAGTCTGGCTTGCGTCCAGAATAATTTCTTCGTTTGTACACGATGCTATTGCCAGCACGCATACAGGTAGAAGATTCCTTAAAAAAAATCTAAATTTCATCTTATCCTTAATGTTAGTCTATAGACAACTCTTAAAATCTTTATAGATGGCAAAAGCATTCTACAAGTTTAACCTGTATACCACATGCTCGCATTCCTTGATACATTCAATTCGTGGGCCTGCATTAGCGATAGAGTTAAAATCTGTCAACCTTTTGCTTTTTTCTAAAAAGGTTCCAAATAGGTTTGCGATTCTCTAAGTCGTAGTAAGTAATTTCAGTGCAAAATTAACTCTTTTTCTTAAAATAATATATACAAAATCTACAAAAAATGTTTCAAAAGTAACAAATATCGTGGAATTTGTAATATTTTGTTAAAATAATCTCATTTTTTGTGTACGTGTTAAGTGCCGTATCAACATCAAAGCGTTATTTATTTGTTTGCTAACAAAACTGTACTTACGAATTGGACATAGGACTTGTGGCCTAGTTTTAGTTATCTCAAATTTTTCCCCATCTCATTTGTTAGTGTGTTGCCCATCTTTATAGGTAAGTAGCATGTAAAAGAAAAAGCAGAGAAAATCGGCACTAAACATTTTATTTTTTGTATCTTTGCAGAATAGTATGATATTACAGATAAGAAACGAAATATTCATTAATAATACTAAAGCAATATGGAAAGAACCTGGAGATGGTTTGGCAAGAAAGACAAGATCACACTTGCCATGTTGAGACAAATCGGTGTGGAGGGCATTGTCACAGCCTTGCACGATGTACCGCTCGGTGAAATTTGGACCCGCGAGAAAATTCACGACCTCAAGACATACATAGAAAGCTATGGTATGCGCTGGAGTGTGGTGGAATCCCTGCCAGTGGTGGAGAGCATCAAATATGCCGGTCCCGACCGTGACGAGCAGATTGAACGCTATAAAGTGAGCCTCCGCAACCTCTCTGCCGAAGGTATCCACACCATCTGCTACAACTTCATGCCCGTGCTCGATTGGGCGCGCACCGACTTGCTGCACTCCAACCCCAATGGGTCGTCGAACCTTTATTTCAATTACGCAGAATTCGCTTATTTCGATATCTACATCCTTCAGCGAGAGGGTGCACGGGAGGAATGGGCGAAGTTCCGCTTCCCTGAAGGCTACGGTGAAGGTCGCGATGTACTGGCTGAGGCTGACGCCATGGCCCAGAATATGACCCCTGAGAAAGACCACCAGTTGGTGGAGACTATTGTCATCAAGACACAAGGTTTCGTTTCCGGTAACTTCAAGGAAGGTGACAAGGAGCCTATAGAAAAGTTCCGTAAGTTCCTCGACCTCTACAAGGGTATCGACAAAGCCCAGCTGAGAGCTAACATGAAGTATTTCCTCGAAGCCATCATGCCCACCTGTGAAGAATGCAGAATGAATATGTGTGTGCATCCTGACGATCCTCCAATCGAGATTCTGGGATTGCCTCGTATCGTACGCACCGAAGAGGATATCCAATGGATGCTCGATGCCGTGCCCAACAAACATAACGGTTTGACTTTCTGCGCTGGTTCCCTTTCAGCTGGAGCCTACAACAATGTGGTGGATATGGCGCGCAAATTTGCTTCTCGTACCCACTTCGTGCATCTTCGCTCCTGCCATATTTTCCCCAACGGCGACTTCACTGAGGCCTCACATCTCGGTGGACGCGCAGACCTCATTGAACTGGCCCGTATTTTTGAACAGGAAAATCCTGAACTGCCTATGCGCGTGGACCATGGCATGACCATGCTCGGCGACGAGGACAAGGGCTACAATGCCGGATACTCCTTCCTCGGACGTATGTTTGCCCTTGGACAAGTGCAAGGCATCCTCGCCACAGTTGACCGTGAGTTAGGCATCAAATACCAGCAGCCCGGCTTCTTCGACTGATAGCAGACAGTCGGAATATTAATAGTCTCTATGAATATTAATAGTCTCTATAGCATCTATTTCATCTATAAATAATATAAGAATATGAAACTCAACGATATACTCACCACTGGCTTTGACGCCAGTGAATGGGAAGCCAAAGGCTATGAACTTCCCAAGTTTGACATCGCCGCTGTGCGCAAGCAGACTCACGACAACCCTACATGGGTGCATTTCGGTGGCGGCAACATTTTCCGCGCTTTCCCCGCAGCATTGCTAAATGATGCACTCAACACAGGTAAATACGACCGTGGTGTCATTGTGGCCGAAACCTTTGACTATGAAGTCATCGACAAGGCCTATGCACCCTATAATAACCTGTCCTTGCTTGTCAGTCTGCAATCCACAGGTACCATAGAGAAGAAAGTCATCGCTTCAGTCACAGAGGCGCTGAAAGCCGGATATGAGTTCAGCGACTGGCAGAGATTGGTGGAAATCTTCCGTAAGCCATCTCTGCAGATGATATCCTTCACCATTACCGAGAAAGGCTATACTTACAATGACGCAGACTTGGCTCGCGGACTCAAGCCTGCCTTCGCTATGGGCAAGGTGGCACTTTTGCTCTACGAGCGTTTCCTTTCGCCTGAAGGTACATCCCATGGCAGTCTCCCCCTGACCGTTCAAAGCATGGACAATTGCTCCCATAATGGCGACAAAGTGAAGGCCGGTGTTTTGGCATACGCTAGTCAATGGGTGAAGGATGGATTGGTGCCACAGGCTTTCCTTGACTACCTGCAAGACGAGACAAAAATCACGTATCCGTGGTCGATGATTGACAAAATCACACCGCGTCCCCATGTGAAAGTAAAGGAGATGCTTGCGGCCGATGGTTTTGAAGACAATGAGTATATCGAGACCGAGCGCCACACTTTCACCGCTCCTTTCGTCAACGCTGAGGAAGTGCAGTATCTGGTGGTGGAGGACAACTATACTAACGGCCGTCCTCCTCTTGAATTGGGTGGAGTGCTTTATACCTCACGTGAGACTGTCGATAAGGTGGAGACCATGAAGGTAACAACTTGCCTTAATCCGTTGCACACTGCAATGAGCCTATATGGTTGCATGCTCGACTACACGCTGATATCAGCAGAGATGGCCGATGAGGACATCCGCCCCTTCATTCAGAAGATTGGCTACATGGAGGCTATGCCCGTGGTTACCGACCCAGGTGTGCTTAATCCCTACGAGTTCATCGGTGCGGTCATCAACCGCCGTCTGCCTAATCCTTTCATGCCCGACGCACCCCAGCGTATCGCCATGGATACCAGCCAGAAACTGCCCATCCGCTTCGGGGAGACCATCAAGAAGTATGTGGACCGTGGCTTAGATATGAGTAACCTTGTGCTTATTCCCCTCACATTGGCTGGCTATGCCCGTTACTTGAAAGGCATCAAGGATAATGGCGAGCCTTTTGAGCCATCGCCGGACCCCATGCTCGCTGAACTGCAAGCCATCGTGGCACCATTGGAAATCGGAAAGCCAGACCAGGACTGGAGTTGCCTTCGCCAACTTTACAGCCGTAAGGATGTCTTTGGCATCGACCTTTACGAGGCTGGACTTGGCGAACGCATTGAGGGTATGGTGAAAGAGCTCTACTCTGGTTACGGTGCAGTCCGCGCCACTTTGCATAAATACACGCTGGCAAGATAGGTTGGATTTTTACCAGATTCCGATTATTCCGAACACTCAGAATTTTCCGAATACTCCGAAAATAAAGTCATGATATGAAGAAGAATTTAGAGACACTCTGCGTTCAGGCAGGGTGGAAACCAAAGAACGGCGAGAGCCGTGTGCTTCCCATTTACCAGAGCACAACATTCAAATACGAGACGAGTGAGAAGATGGCGCGACTTTTCGACCTTGAGGACGAGGGCTATTTCTACACCCGTCTGGCCAATCCCACCAACGACGCCGTTGCGGCTAAAATATGCGCGCTGGAAGGCGGAGTAGGGGCTGTGCTTACCTCATCTGGTCAGGCCGCCAATTTCTACGCTGTGTTCAATATCTGCGAGGCTGGTGACCATTTCATCACATCGAACACCATCTATGGTGGCACTTTCAATCTCTTCGGTGTGACCATGAAGAAACTGGGCATTGAATGTACTTTTGTTGACCCAGAGTGGAGCGACGAACAGATTGAAGCCGCATTCCAGCCCAATACCAAATGTTTCTTCGGAGAGACCATCTCCAATCCTGGAGGAAATGTCTTCGACATTGAGCGTTTCGCCAAGATGGCGCATCGCCATGGTGTACCACTGATTGTGGACAACACCTTTGCTACTCCTATCAACTGCCGTCCGTTCGAGTGGGGATGCGATATTGTCACGCATTCCACCACCAAATATATGGATGGACATGCCACACAGGTAGGCGGAGCAGTTGTCGACAGTGGCAACTTCCACTGGGAAGAATACGCTGACAAGTATCCAGGTCTCACCGCACCCGATGAGAGTTATCATGGACTGACTTATACCAAAGCTTTCGGCAAAAAAGCCTATATCACTAAGATTGTCTCCCAACTTATGCGTGACCTCGGTTCGATTCCCTCGCCACAGAACTGTTTTCTCCTCAACCTCGGTTTGGAGACACTGCACCTGCGTATGCCCCGTCATTGCGAGAACGCCCAGAAGGTGGCTGAATGGCTTGAGGCCAACCCTAAAGTCTCCTGGGTGAACTACAGCGGGCTGAAGGGTAATAAGAACTATGCATTGGCTCAGAAGTATCTGCCAAACGGTTCGTGCGGTGTGATTGCTTTCGGCCTCAAAGGCACACGCGATGATGCTATCCGTTTCATGGACAACCTTGACTTCATCTGCATAGTTACCCACGTTGCTGACGCTCGCACATGTGTGTTGCATCCTGCAAGCCATACACACCGCCAGATGAGCGACGAGCAACTCCTTGAGGCAGGTGTAGCACCCGACCTTATTCGCTTGTCTGTGGGCATAGAGAACGTAAACGATATTATCGCTGACCTTGAACAGGCGATGGCGAAGATGTAGTATTAAATTCCGGAGATACCAGTTATTCTGGAATCTCCGGACATTGCACACCTTTGTAAAATTAAACCGCATCTACTCCTTCATTGGTGTAGATGCGGTTCGTTTATTAAGAATGTTGGTTTTTACTATTCTGCTGCTTCTGCCACAACCTCAGCAGTCTCTGCAGCTGGCTCAGCTACTGTCTCAGCAGCTTTCTTGCCACCACGACGGCTACGGCGTGTAGCCTTCTTCTTACCAGCATCCTTAGCCATGTTCTCGTCGAAGTCTACGAATTCGATGAAAGCCATAGGAGTGGCGTCAGAAGGACGTATACCCAGCTTGATGATGCGGGTGTAACCGCCTGGACGGTTGGCAACCTTTGCGGAGATATCACCAAAGAGCTCCTTAATGGCGTATTTGTTCTGCAGGTAGCTGAACACAACGCGACGGGACTCAGTGGTATCTGTCTTCGACTTGGTTATCAGCGGCTCAACATATTTGCGCAGTGCCTTAGCCTTTGGCAATGTGGTTGTGATTCTCTTGTGCATAATCAGCGATATTGCCATGTTGGCCAACATAGCCGACCTGTGAGCTGCCTTACGACCAAGATGATTGAATTTCTTATTGTGTCTCATCGTTTAATCTTTTTCTAATTTATACTTGGAAATATCAGTTCCGAATGAAAGTTGCAGACTCTCAAGCAGATCATCAAGTTCTGCCAGAGACTTCTTACCGAAATTACGGAATTTGAGCAAGTCTGTTTTGTTAAATTGTACCAAATCTCCTAAGGTTTCCACCTCTGCGGCCTTCAGACAGTTGAGTGCACGGACAGAAAGGTTCATGTCGGTGAGCTTTGTCTTCAGCAGCTTGCGCATCGACAGAATCTCCTCGTCGAATTCCTCTGAACCATCCATGTCTGCGTTCTCAAGAGTAATCTTCTCGTCTGAGAACAGCATGAAATGATGAATCAGAATCTTCGCGGCTTCTCTGAGCGCGTCCTTTGGGTGGATAGAACCATCGGTGGTAATCTCAAGAAGCAGTTTCTCGTAGTCTGTCTTCTGAGCCACGCGGAAGTTCTCCACTGCAATCTTTACATTGCGGATAGGTGTGTAGATTGAGTCTATTGCCAATTCGTTGACATTGTCGGTGCACTGCTCACGGTTCTCGTCGCTTGGCACATAACCACGTCCCTTATTGATGTTCAACTCTATCTCTATGGAAGCCTTAGGATCTAAATGACAAATTACCAAGTCAGGATTTAACACTCCAAATCCACTGAGATACTTGTCGATATCACCAGCGGTGAACTCTGTTGCGTTCTCCACTGTGATAAGAACTTTCTCTTTGTCAGTTCCTTCACTTCTTTGCTTGAACCTTACTTGTTTGAGGTTCAAGATGATACCGGAAACATCTTCCTTCACTCCAGGGATTGAGGAAAACTCGTTTTCCACGCCTGCTATACGAATGGTACAGATGGCATAACCCTCAAGCGATGAAAGCAGGATACGACGAAGAGCGTTGCCAATGGTAATGCCAAAGCCAGGCTCCAAAGGACGAAATTCGAACTTGCCGAACTTGTCCGTCGATTCCAGCATCACTACTTTTTCTGGTTTTTGAAATGCTAATACCGCCATGTTTAATTTTATTATTTAGAGTACAACTCGACTATCATTTGTTCTTTAATATTCTCAGGAATGCTGTCGCGCTCAGGAAGATGAAGCAACTTTCCGCCCTTGAGGTTCTCGTCCCATTCTATCCATGGGTACTTGCTGTGGTTGAAACCAGCGAGAGAGTTCTCTACTACTTCAAGACTCTTAGACTTCTCGCGAACTGCCACAACCTGACCTGGAGTTACACTGTAGGAGGGTATACCTACCACCTTTCCGTCCACTGTGATGTGCTTGTGGTTAACAAGCTGACGTGCAGCTGCGCGTGTAGGAGCGATGCCCAGACGGTAAACGACGTTGTCGAGACGGCTTTCAAGCATCTGGAGAAGAACCTCACCAGTTACACCCTCTTTTCTCGAAGCCTTGTCGAAGAGAATGCGGAACTGCTTCTCGAGCACACCGTAGGTGTATTTGGCCTTCTGCTTCTCTGCCAACATCAAACCGTACTCAGACGACTTCTTGCGACGGTTGTTACCATGCTGTCCTGGAGCGAAATTGCGCTTCTCAAGAACTTTGTCTGGACCGTAAATAGCCTCACCGAAACGACGGGAAATCCTTGACTTAGGTCCTGTATATCTTGCCATATTATTGTCCTTGTTTTTTGTGACCCCTTCATACTTTCCATCTCAGAACAGATACCCTTACAGCAGCGGATGTAGAAAGGAAAGATACATCCAAAAATCGAGCACCGAACTGTATGAAGAAGTACGAGTTGTCTGAATTGTGATTGATTATACTCTTCTTCTCTTAGGTGGGCGACATCCGTTGTGTGGAAGCGGAGTCACGTCGATGATTTCTGTCACCTCGATATTGCAGCCGTGTATACCACGAATAGCAGCCTCACGGCCGTTACCTGGACCTTTCACGTATGCAACAACTTTTCTCAGGCCGAGGTCATAAGCAACCTTGCCACAGTCCTGGGCTGCCATCTGGGCAGCATAAGGAGTGTTCTTCTTTGAACCTCTGAACCCCATCTTACCGGCTGAAGACCATGAGATGATTTGTCCCTCGCTGTTTGCAAGCGAAACAATGACGTTGTTGAAAGAAGAATGCACATGCAACTGGCCCTGGGCACCAACCTTAACGACTCTTTTCTTAGCTGTAACTGTTTTCTTAGCCATAATCGATTATTTAGTAGCTTTTTTCTTGTTTGCAACTGTTTTCTTCTTTCCCTTACGGGTACGAGCGTTGTTCTTTGTGCTCTGGCCACGCACAGGAAGTCCCAAACGATGGCGAATGCCACGATAGCATCCGATATCCATCAGACGCTTGATGTTCATCTGGATCTCGGAACGGAGGTCACCCTCTACCTTGTAGTCGGCTCCGATTACCTCACGGATCTTACCGGCTTGCTCGTCGCTCCAGTCCTTCACTTTAATGTCCCTGTCAACGCCTGCCTTGTCGAGGATCTTACCGGCGCTGCTGCGTCCAATACCGTAAATGTACGTTAACGCAATTTCTCCTCGCTTGTTCTGCGGGAGGTCTACACCAACAATTCTTATTGCCATATTTTATTTGTTTGCTTGTTTCAATCAAAAGAATTATCCCTGACGCATTTTGTACTTAGGATTCTTCTTATTAATTACAAAAAGGCGACCCTTGCGGCGAACAATAACGCAGTCGGGTGTGCGCTTCTTTAATGATGCTCTTGTTTTCATATATCTGTTGTGTTATTTATACCTGAAGACGATTCTTCCTTTCGACAGGTCGTAAGGTGACATTTCCACACGTACCTTGTCTCCTGGGAGGATTTTTATGTAATGCATTCTCATCTTGCCTGAGATGTGGGCCGTGATGGGGTGACCGTTCTCCAGTTCCACACGGAACATCGCATTTGACAATGCCTCCACAATGGTTCCGTCTTGCTCTATTGACGCTTGCTTTGCCATAAACTATTGTTTGTTGTTCAGTATATTCTCTATTTCATCAAAGGATGATAGGATGTCGGCCTTGCCCTTGCGAACGGCTATTGTGTGCTCGTAGTGACAAGCGGGCTTGTTGTCGCGCGTGATGATGCCCCAGTGGTCTTCCTGCATGTAAATCTCACGGGTGCCCATGGTTATCATCGGCTCTATAGCGATACATAAACCGGCTTTTAGCATCTTGCCACTGCCACGTCGACCGAAATTGGGAACTTGTGGATCCTCGTGCATGTCATGTCCAATGCCATGACCTACAAACTCTCGTACCACGCCGTATCCATATTGTTCGCAGTGACTCTGGACAGCGTTGCTGATGTCACCTATACGATGGCCTGCAACTGCTTGTTCAATGCCCTTGTACAGGGCCTCCTTTGTTACGCGCATCAGCTGACGAATCTCGTCTGACACCTCACCTACAGCGAAAGTGTAGCAGGAGTCGCCACAGAAACCGTCGAGTTTTGTTCCGCAGTCCACCGACACGATGTCACCATCCTGAAGGGGAGTGTCGTTAGGAATTCCATGCACCACCTGATGGTTCACTGAGGTGCATATGCTCGCGGGAAATGGCTCTCCGTGAGGATTGGGGAAACCCTTGAAAGTGGGTATGGCCCCATGATCTCGGATGAATTCGTCTGCCAGACGGTCGAGCTGCTTTGTTGTCACTCCGGGTTGGATGACCTTGGCCAGTTCGGCCAAAGTCTTTCCAACCAAAAGGTTTGCCTGGCGCAACAATTCTATCTCATCATCTGTTTTGAGATACACCATTACAATATCATAGCTTTAGTAAGCCGACATCTCTGAATGTTCGCCCCTGATTCGTCCGGTAGAGAGCAGACCATCGTAATGACGCATCATCAGATGGCTCTCTATCTGTTGGAGGGTATCAAGTACCACACCTACAAGAATGAGCAGCGATGTACCACCAAAGAACTGAGCGAACTCACGCTGGATGCCGAACAGTCCAGCAAAAGCTGGAAGTATGGCAAGGAAAGCGAGGAAGAGGGCACCTGGCAACGTGATTCTCGACATGATGGTGTCGAGATAGTTGGCAGTATCCTTTCCAGGCTTCACTCCAGGGATGAAACCGTTGTTGCGCTTCATGTCCTCAGCCATCTGCACGGGGTTGATTGTAATAGCCGTGTACAGATAGGTGAAGAGGATAACCAAAGCAGCGAAGATCACGTTGTAGAGAGCACTTTGGGTGTCGATCAGTTTCTGCAGTGTGGCACTGGTATTACCACCCGCCATGAACCCTACGAAAGTGATGGGTATGAACATGATTGCCTGAGCGAAGATGATAGGCATCACATTAGCGGCGTATGGCTTCAGTGGGATGTACTGACGGGCTCCACCAACAACCTGGTGGTTGCCGACAACACGTTTGGCGTACTGCACACGCACTCTGCGTGTACCTTGTACCAGAAGCACTGCCGCTGCTATCACTGCAAGCAAAGCTACTACTTCGAGAAGGAACATCACCAGACCACCTTGAGCGGCACCGAGACGTGAAACGAACTCCTGTGTCACGGCCTGTGGGAAGCGGGCGATGATACCTACCATAATAATCAGAGACACTCCATTACCAATACCCTTGTCGGTGATGCGCTCGCCAAGCCACAGGATGAACATGCTGCCGGCAGCGAGGATAATGGTGGAGGTGATGAGGAACATAGTCCAGCTCAAACCAGGATTCAGTGCCTGGCCGTTGGTCTGCATGCGGAGGTTGATCAGATAGGCAGGTGCCTGGAAAAGAAGAATCAGCACTGTCAGATAACGTGTGTACTGGTTCATCTTCCTGCGGCCACTTTCACCCTCACGCTGCATCTTCTGGAAATATGGTACTGCTATGCCCAGCAGCTGCATCACGATGGATGCAGAGATGTAGGGCATGATTCCAAGGGCGAAGATGGAAGCCTTGGAGAACGCACCGCCTGAGAACATGTCGAGCAGTGAAAGGAGGCCAGTCTTGGTCTGAGTGCTCAGTTCCTCGAGTTGAGCGGTGTCTACACCAGGCAGCACTACGAAAGAACCGAAGCGGTAAATGGCCACGAACAGCAAGGTGATGAGGATGCGCTGGCGCAAGTCCTCAACACTCAGGATGTTCTTTACCACCTTTACGATCTTGATGTTCTTAAGCTTGTCTATAGCTTTTCCCATGACATGTTAGAGTTTTACTACGTTACCACCTTTACTTGTGATGGCTTCCTCGGCTTTCTTCGAGAAAGCATTGGCCTCAACGTCAATCTTGGTGTTGAGCTCGCCCTTGGCAAGCACCTTCACCAGTTCGCCCTTGTGGGCGTAACCAGCGTTGACAATGTCGGCTACTGTGATTTTCGTCAGTCCCTTGTTAGTTGCAATCTGCTCGAGAACCTCTACGTTCACCGCTCTGTACTCGATGCGGTTGATGTTCTGGAAGCCGAACTTAGGAACACGGCGCTGAAGGGGCATCTGACCACCTTCGAAACCTATCTTCTTCTTGTAACCGGACCTTGCCTTGGCGCCTTTGTGACCGCGGGTAGAGGTGCGTCCCTTTCCAGAGCCGTAACCACGTCCTACACGCTTGCCTTTCTTGTTTGAGCCTTTGGCCGGAGTCAAATTATGTAATTCCATTGTTTACTCTGTCTTTAATGTTTGAAACGATTCACATTATTCGATGACCTCAACCAGGTGGCTCACCTTGTTGAGCATGCCGCGCAATGAAGGAGTATCCTCACGCTCTGTCTCGCTGCCTATTCTGCCAAGGCCAAGAGACTCAAGAGTACGCTTCTGGTCAATTGGACGGTTGTTGCGACTCTTTACTTGCTTAATCTTAATCTTTGCCATGAATGATACCTCCTATCCTCTAAATACTTTTGACAATTCAACACCACGCGCAGAAGCGATAGTCTTTGGGTCGCGCATAGAGGAGAGAGCCTCTATTGTAGCCTTCACGAGGTTGTGAGGGTTTGACGATCCCTTGGACTTGGCAAGCACGTCGGTGATGCCGACACTCTCAAACACAGCGCGCATAGCACCACCTGCTACCACTCCGGTACCAGCACTTGCTGGCATGACCAGCACGCGTGCACCGCCGAATTTGGCTGTAGCCTCATGGGGCACTGTGCCCTTGAGCACGGGAACACTGAAAAGATTCTTCTTTGCGGCCTCAGTACCTTTGGCGATGGCAGCTGTGACTTCACCGGCCTTTCCAAGACCGTAGCCAATCACTCCCTTACCATTGCCTACCACAACGATGGCGGCGAAAGTGAAGGTACGACCACCCTTGGTGACCTTTGTCACGCGATTCAGAGCCACAAGTCTGTCCTTCAGCTCCTCAGGGTTTTCTATCTTTGCTCTATTAACCATAATCTTTTTACTTTATTAGAATACAAGTCCACCATTGCGGGCAGCGTCTGCCAACTGCTTCACTCTGCCATGGAACAAATAACCGTTACGGTCGAACACGACCTTAGTGATACCGGCTTCGAGAGCCTTCTTGGCAATCAGTTCGCCCACCTTCACGGACTGCTCAGACTTGGACATCTCGCCCATGCCAAGAGATGAGGCTGAAACGAGAGTCTTGCCCATTGGATAGTCCTCTACCAGGATGGTCTTGCCTTTCTTCACGATACGCTTAGTGAAAGGATGCTCCTTGTTCACATAGGTGTCGTCTATTATCTGTGCGTAAATCTGTTTGTTGCTGCGAAAAACACTCAGGCGTGGACGTTCAGCAGTACCAGATATCTTGTTACGTACTCTGTGCTTGATTTTGATACGTCTTTCTATCTTTGTTATCATAACTCGTACAAATTAATTGTTATTTAGCACTTGCTGACTTGCCCGACTTCCTTCTTACAACCTCACCCTGGAAGCGAATACCCTTGCCTTTGTAAGGCTCTGGCTTGCGGAACGAGCGTATTTTCGCGCAAATCTGACCAAGCAGTTGCTTGTCGCATGATTCGAGCATCACGAGAGGATCCTGGTTGCGTTCCATCTTAGTCTCCACCTTCACTTCCTTTGGAAGTTCGAAATAGATGGAGTGGGAATAACCAAGCGAGAACTCAAGAACGTTACCGGTGTTAGACACACGGTAGCCCACGCCCACTAACTGGAGGGTCTTCTTGTATCCCTCAGAAACGCCAACAACCATGTTGTGCAGCAAGGCGCGGTAAAGGCCATGGAAAGCGTGACGCTGCTTGGGGTTGTCTGCGAGCAGCTCTGGGTTCTCCTCAAGAGTCACTTTGCCTTCTTCCAGGCTCACCTTGATTGATGGGTCCACATACTGCGACAATTCGCCTTTCGGACCTTTCACTGTTACAATGTCATCCTTATGAGTGAATGTCACTCCTGCAGGAATATCAATAGGCAACTTACCAATTCTAGACATTATAAATCCTCCCTAATTTTAATACACAAAACAAAGCACCTCGCCACCTATCTTCAGGTCCTTGGCCTCTTTGTCTGTCATTACACCTTTGGATGTAGATAAAATCGCTATACCTAATCCGTTAATAACTCTCGGCATGTCCTTGTAACCAGAGTACTTGCGAAGACCTGGACGCGACACGCGCTTCAGTGACCGAATGGCATTGACCTTGGTCACGGGGTCGTACTTCAGAGCCACCTTGATAGTGCCCTGTGGACCATCGTCCACAAACTTGTAGTTCAGTACATAGCCCTTGTCGAAAAGGATCTTGGTGATCTCTTTCTTCAAATTTGAGGCAGGAATCTCAACCACCCTGTGCTTGGCCATGATGGCGTTTCTCAACCTCGTCAGATAATCTGCTATTGGATCTGTCATAAATTTAGTTAAATTAACCGGGACTCTCCCGACAATATTTAATTAATGTTGTGTGTGCTTGTTCATCAACTGCATCCTGTGCTTTTTACCAGCTTGCTTTCTTCACGCCTGGAATGAGTCCTGCTGATGCCATCTCGCGGAACTGTATGCGTGAGATACCGAACTGACGCATGTATCCTCTTGGACGGCCGGTCAGCTTGCAGCGGTTGTGAAGACGGATGGGGTTGGCGTTCTTGGGGATTGACTGCAGCTTGCGTGCAGCCTCGTAAGCTTCCTCAGGAGTGCCAGTGTTGACAATCTTCTTCAGGGCCGCACGCTTGGCGGCGTACTTAGCAACGAGTTTCGCACGCTTAACCTCGCGTGCCTTCATTGATTCTTTTGCCATATCCGATTATTTTTTTGAATCCTTAAATGGTAATCCGAAGGCCTTGAGAAGAGCGTAACCCTCCTCGTCGGTCTGGGCCGAAGTCACGAAAGTGATGTTCATACCCATGATCTTCTCAATCTGGTCGAGGTTGATCTCAGGGAAGATAATCTGCTCCTGGATGCCGAGTGTGTAGTTTCCACGTCCGTCGAATTTGCTTTCGATGCCTTTGAAGTCGCGGATACGGGGAAGAGCGACGCGGACAAGCTTCTCGAGGAACTCGTACATGCGCTCGCGGCGAAGTGTCACCATCACACCGATTGGCATCTTCTTACGAAGGTGGAAGTTTGACACGTCCTTCTTGGAGATTGTGGCTACTGGCTTCTGTCCTGTGATGGATGCAAGCTCCTTCATGGCCACCTCGATGATTTTCTTGTCGGCCGTGGCCATACCAAGACCCTGGTTGATTACAATTTTCTTCAGCACAGGAATCTGCATTGAAGAAGTGTAGTTGAACTGCTTCTGCAGTGCCGGAGCTATCTGCTCGGCGTAAACGTTCTTAAGGTTTGCAGTTGTACTCATTTGATTTCCTCCCCTGACTTTTTACCGTAACGTACTAATTTGCCATTGGCTCCGAGCCTTCTGCCGATGCGGGTTCCCTTGCCTGTCTTGGGGTCAACCACATTCAGATTGGAGATGTGGACAGGTGCTTCCTGTGTAATCCTACCTCCTTGGGGGTGCTGAGCGTTTGGCTTGGTGCTCTTGGTCACCATGTTCACACCCTCTACTACAGCACGTTGCTCCTTCACAAGCACGCGCAGGACCTTGCCGGTCTTGCCCTTGTCGTCGCCAGAGTTCACGTAAACTGTGTCGCCTTTCTTGATATGTAACTTACTCATTACGTTGTCTGTTATTAATAATTAAAGTACCTCAGTAGCGAGGGAGACAACCTTCATGTTCTTGGCGCGCAGCTCGCGGGCCACTGGACCGAACACGCGGCTACCCCTCATTTCGTTGGCGTTGCTCAGCAGAACAACGGCGTTGTCATCAAAACGGATATAGGAACCGTCTGCACGACGTACTTCCTTCTTGGTACGTACAATCAAAGCCTTCGAGATTGTGCCTTTCTTCAACTCGCTAGAAGGCACTACGTTTGTGATGGCCACTACGATGATGTCGCCAAGCGAGGCGTAACGGCGACGTGTGCCGCCAAGAACGCGTATGCACTTGACCTCGCGGGCGCCACTGTTGTCGGCTACTGCCAATTTGGTTTCTACCTGTATCATAATTACTTAGCTCTTTCTACGATTTGTACTAATCTCCATCTCTTTGTTTTGCTCAGAGGACGAGTTTCCATAATCAGCACAGTGTCACCTACATTGCACTCGTTCTTCTCATCGTGAGCATGGTATTTCTTTGTCTTGCTGACAAACTTACCATAGATAGGGTGCTTCTCCTTGAACTTGGTGGCTACGACAATGGTCTTGTCCATCTTGTTGCTCACCACTACCCCTGTTCTCTGTTTTCTTAAATTTCTTTCTTCCATGTAGATCACTGTTATTTGTTAAGTTCTCTTTGGCGCAACTCACCCTTCATGCGGGCTATGTCGTGACGCAATTTACTAAACTGTGATGTATCCTGAAGAGGGGAGATGGAGTGGTTGAACTTCATCTGGCTGTAGTTGGCGGCCTCTGTCTCGATACGCTCCTTCAGCTCATCAGTAGTGAGCCCCTTTATTTCTGAAATCTTCATAATCAAGCGTTTTTGTCGTAGTCACGTCTTACTATAAACTTAGTGGTGGTCGGGAGCTTCTGTGCACCGAGTCTTAGGGCCTCCTTGGCCACCTCGTAAGGCACTCCCTCAATCTCGAAGAGGATGCGTCCGGGCTTAGCTGGGAAAACGTACTTGTAGGGGTCTCCCTTACCTTTACCCATGCGGACGTCTGCTGGTTTCTTAGTGATAGGCTTGTCAGGGAAGATGCGGATCCAAACTTGACCCTGACGCTGCATGTAACGAGTGATGGCCACACGTGCGGCCTCTATGTGTTGTGCAGAGATCCAGCGCGTCTGCAAGGCCTTGATGCCGAAGCTGCCAAAGGCAAGCTCAGTGCCTCTGTGCGACACGCCTTTCCAGCGGCCGCGACCTTTCTGCGGTCTTCTATATTTCTGTCTCTTAGGCTGTAACATGATTCAATCTGTGATTTAGCGGTTGTTTTTTCTGTTTCTCGACCTTCTGTTGCCCTGCTGGCCGCCATTGCGGCTTTCCTTCTGCTGTGAGAAGTTTGGCGTGAGGTCTTTCTTTCCGAACACCTCGCCACGGCATATCCATACCTTGATACCGAGAAGTCCGACCTTAGTCAGTGCTTCTGCCAGACAGTAGTCGATGTCTGCGCGGAAAGTGTGCAGTGGTGTTCTGCCTTCCTTGTACATCTCGGAGCGGCTCATTTCGGCGCCGTTCAAGCGTCCTGAGATTTGCACCTTGATGCCTTCGGCGCCAGAGCGCATCGTGTTGGAGATTGCGGTCTTGATAGCGCGGCGGTAAGCCATCTTCTTCTCAATCTGAGATGCGATGTTTTGTGCCACATATACTGCGTCGAGGTCAGGACGGCGTACCTCGTAGATGTTAATCTGGATGTCCTTCTTGGTGAGTTTCTTCAACTCCTCTCTCAGCTTCTCGACCTCTTGTCCGTTCTTGCCGATGATCAATCCTGGACGAGCTGTGCAGACTGTGATGGTCACCAGTTTGAGTGTGCGCTCGATCACGATCTTTGAGATGTTGGCGTTAGCCAGACGAGCGTTCAGATACTTTCTGATCTTACTGTCCTCGAGAAGGTTGTCGCCGAAGTTCTTTCCACCGAACCAGTTTGAGTCCCAACCCCTTACAATACCGAGGCGATTGCTTATTGGATTAACTTTCTGTCCCATAATTAATTTTCAGTATTTGGTTTTGAGTCAACAAACATTGTGACGTGGTTAGAACGTTTGCGGATACGATAGCCTCTTCCCTGTGGGGCGGGGCGCATGCGTTTGAGGGTCACGCCCTCGTCAACAAACACTTTAGTGATGTACAGCTCGACATTCTCTGCCTTGCCGTTCTTCTGCTCCCAAACATCAATGGTGGCGCGCAGCAGCTTCTCAAGATCCTTGGAAGCAGACTTCGCGTTGAAACGCAGTGTGGCGAACGCCTTGTTCACCTCCATGCCTCTGATGAGGTCGGCGACATAGCGCATCTTGCGTGGTGAAGATGGGATGTTTCTCAGACTTGCTCTATAAGTAGTCTTCCGGGCCTCTTTGAATCTTTCGGCCATCTGTTTCTTTCTCTTACCCATTATTTGTCTTCTGTTTTTTTACATGATTGCTCTATGACCTGTGGCTATTTCTTACGGTTGCCTGCATGACCGCGGAACGTGCGAGTCAGTGCGAACTCACCAAGCTTATGGCCTACCATGTTCTCAGTGATGTACACAGGTATGAATTTGTTTCCATTGTGCACTGCGATGGTGTGTCCCACGAAGTCGGGCGAAATCATCGAGGCGCGTGCCCAAGACTTGATCACGTTCTTCTTGCCACTTTCGTTCATAGCAAGTACTTTTTTCTCAAGCTTGACGTCAATATATGGACCTTTTTTTAATGAACGACTCATATTCTTCTGTTAGTTAACTTGATTACTTACTCTTACGTCTTTCGATAATATACTTGCTTGAGTGCTTCTTAGGCTTGCGTGTCTTCAGGCCCTTAGCGTAAAGACCATTACGTGAACGTGGGTGTCCACCAGTGTGACGGCCTTCACCACCACCCATTGCGTGGTCAACGGGGTTCATCACAACACCGCGGTTGTGTGGGCGGCGTCCGAGGTGACGAGTGCGTCCTGCCTTACCGGAAGACTCAAGTGCGTGGTCGGAGTTGCTGACGCTGCCGATGACGGCTTTGCAAGCACTGAGCACGCGGCGTATTTCGCCAGAGGGGAGTTTGATGATACAGTAGTCACCCTCGCGTGAGGTCAACTGCGCGAAATTGCCGGCCGAGCGAACCATCTTTGCGCCCTGTCCTGGACGCAGTTCGATGTTGTGAATGACTGTACCTACAGGTATGTTCTTCAGAGGAAGAGCGTTGCCAAGGTCTGGAGTGGCTGTGTCTCCCGACATCAGCTTGTCGTCAACCTTCAGTCCGTTTGGAGCAACGATGTAGCGTTTCTCACCATCAGCATAGAAGAGAAGTGCAATTCGAGCAGAGCGGTTGGGGTCGTACTCGATTGTCTTCACCACTGCTGGTATTCCATCCTTGTCTCTCTTGAAGTCTATGATACGATATTTGCGCTTGTGGCCACCGCCTCTGTAACGTACAGTAATGCGGCCGTAGTTGTTTCTACCGCCATTGCTTCTCAAACCATAAACGAGAGATTTCTCTGGTACTGATGTAGTAACATCATCGAAAGTACCAATAGCTTTGTGTCTCTGACCTGGAGTTACAGGTCTAAATTTACGAATACCCATTTTGTTTATTAAATGTTACTATAGAAATCAATAGTGTCTCCCTCCTTCAGGGTCACGATGGCCTTCTTGTAGGCGTTCTGACGACCGCGGATAATACCAGCTCTGGTGTAGCGGCTCTTAGCCTTGCCAGAGTAGTTCATCGTGTTCACGGAAACGACACTTACGTTATACTTTGCTTCAATCTCTTTCTTGATCTCGATCTTATTGGCCTCAGGACGGACTATGAATCCGAATCGGTTGTTGAACTTCTCAGTTATAGCCGACATTTTCTCTGTCACCAATGGTTTTATGATATAACCCATCTTAAAGCCTCCTTTACTTGTTTAATGTTTCATCGACAAGCTTCACAGCGTTTTCTGTCATCACAACAACATTTGCGTTCAACACTTTGTAGGTGTTAAGCGCACTTGCGGTCATCACTTCGACGCCTTTCAGGTTACGAGCCGACAAATATACGTTTTTATTTACTTCTGGCAAAAGGAGAAGCAGCTTCTTACCGTCGATTTTAAGATTATTTTGGATTTTTTTGAAATCCTTAGTCTTTGGAACCTCGATATTGAAGTCTTCTACCACCATAATCTCGTTCTGACTTGCTTTGTAGGAAAGTGCGCTTTTGCGTGCAAGCAGCTTCACTTTCTTGTTCAGCTTGAAAGAGTAGTTGCGTGGGCGTGGACCGAACACACGGCCACCTCCTCTGAGCAGCGGAGACTTGATGTCGCCACGGCGTGCACCGCCACTGCCCTTTTGACGGATGAGCTTGCGGGTTGAACCTGCAATCTCACTTCTTTCCTTGGATTTGTGAGTACCCTGGCGCTGGTCTGCCAAGTACTGCTTCACTGAGAGATACACCACATGTTCGTTGGGCTCAATTCCATAAATGGAATCATTTAACGTAACCTTTCTTCCAGTGTCCTCACCTTGTATGTTATATACGCTAACTTCCATTGTTTACTTGTTGATTTTTACGATTGAACCTTTGAATCCTGGCACACTGCCCTTCAGAAGAAGGAGGTTGTGCTCTGGAATCACCTTAATCACCTGCAGGTTGTGAGTGGTCACCTGCTCGTTGCCCATGTGGCCTGCCATTGGCACGTTCTTGAACACACGCGATGGAGTGGCGCAAGCTCCGATAGAACCTGGCTTGCGGAGACGGTCGTCCTGACCGTGGGTCTGCTGGCCTACACCACCGAAACCGTGGCGTTTCACTACGCCGGCGAAACCCTTACCCTTGCTTGTGCCTACAACGTCCACGTAAGGAGTGTCGTTGAACAGCTCTACAGTGATAATGTCTCCAAGGTTGTGCTCTTCATCAAATGTGAACTCGGCCAAGTGTCTCTTTGGTGTTGTACCGGCCTTCTTGAAGTGTCCCATCAATGGGTTGCTGGTGTTCTTCTCAGACTTCTCCTCGAAACCCACCTGGACTGCGTTGTAGCCGTCTTTCTCGACACTTTTGACCTGAGTGACAACACAAGGACCTACTTCGATAACAGTGCATGGAATGTTCTTTCCATCGGCACTGAATACGGATGTCATTCCGATTTTCTTTCCTAATAATCCTGGCATTTCAAAATGAATTTAATGAATTGTTTCTCTTGTTGTTTTTGTACTAAACCTTGATCTCTACTTCAACACCGCTGGGGAGTTCAAGTTTCATCAACGCGTCGACGGTCTTTGCAGTTGAGCTGTAGATGTCGATCAGGCGCTTGTAAGTGCAGAGCTCAAACTGCTCGCGGGCCTTCTTGTTGACGAATGTACTGCGGTTGACTGTGAAGATACGCTTGTGGGTTGGGAGAGGAATTGGGCCACTTACCACAGCGTCGGTTGATTTCACTGTCTTCACGATCTTCTCTGCTGACTTGTCCACCAGGTTGTGGTCGTAAGACTTCAGCTTAATACGGATTTTCTGACTCATTGTTGTTTGTTGTTTTTTGATGTTATTAATGTTGGGGCGCGGCGTGGCGACAGGTAAGAGTCATTCGCTACGAGCGCTCGCTGCGCCCCTGTTTTTTTGTTATTTTCAGACGAGGTCGGCACGTCCGTCAACCTCGGTGAGCACTGCCTTCGCGATAGAGCTCGACAGTGGAGCGTGGTGGTCGTAAACCATCGAAGAGGTGGCGCGTCCGGAAGTGATGGTGCGGAGTGCGGTCACGTACCCGAACATCTCTGCCAGTGGAACCATGGCTTTTACGATACGTGCGCCAGAGCGACTCGACTCCATGCCTTCTACTTGTCCGCGGCGTTTGTTGAGGTCTCCTATCACGTCTCCCATGTTTTCCTCGGGTGTCACCACTTCGAGTTTCATGATGGGTTCCATGAGCACTGGCTTAGCCTGCTGGCATGCATTTTTGTAGGCCTGGATGGCAGCGATTTCGAACGACAGCTGGTCGGAGTCCACTGGGTGGAATGAGCCGTCGATGAGTTCTACCTTCAGGCTGTCCATTGGGTATCCACCGAGCACGCCGTTCTTCATAGCGCCCTCGAAGCCCTTCTGGACGGATGGAATGAATTCCTTGGGGATGTTTCCGCCCTTCACCAAGTCGATGAACTGGAGTCCGCCTTCCTTGAAATCCTCGTCTACAGGACCCACCTTCACGATGATGTCTGCGAACTTACCGCGACCGCCAGACTGCTTCTTGTAAACCTCACGCAGCTGAACGTCCTTGGTGATGGCCTCTTTGTAGTTCACTTGTGGCTTGCCTTGGTTGCATTCCACTTTGAACTCTCTCTTCAGTCGGTCGAGAATGATGTCGAGGTGAAGCTCACCCATACCACTGATGATGGTCTGACCGCTTTGCTCGTCGGTGCGTACAGTGAATGTCGGGTCTTCCTCAGCCAGTTTGGCAAGTCCTACTGACAGTTTGTCGAGGTCCTTCTGTGTCTTGGGCTCCACGGCGATGCCGATTACGGGGTCGGGGAAGTCCATTGACTCGAGAACGATTGGAGCGTCCTCATCGCAGAGTGTGTCACCAGTGTGGATGTCCTTAAGACCGACTACAGCACCGATATCGCCTGCGCTGATTACTTCCTCGGGGTTCTGGTGGTTGGAGAACATCTGGAACAGGCGCGACACTCTCTCTTTCTTGCCAGAGCGGGTGTTGTAGATGTAGGAACCAGCCTGCAGTTTGCCCGAATAGACACGCACGTAAGTCAGACGTCCCACGTAGGGGTCAGTGGCGATTTTAAACGCCAGTGCAGATGTTTTCTCGTCCTCGCTTGGCTTGCGGTCTTCTTCCTCCTTGGTCTGTGGGTTGGTGCCCACAACGTTCTCTGTGTCGAGTGGGGAGGGAAGGAAAGCGCAGGTGTAGTCGAGCAGGGGCTGTACTCCCTTGTTCTTGTAAGATGAGCCGCAGAGCATTGGAGTCAGTCCCATGCTGATGCAACCTTTGCGGATTGCTGCGATGAGTTCTTCCTCAGTGATGCTCTCAAGATCGCCCTCGAGGTACTTGTTCATCAGTTCGTCGTCGTAGTCGGCGGCGAGTTCAATCATCTTCTCACGCCATTCCTCGGCTTCAGCCTGCAAATCTGCAGGTATGTCGATAATGTCGTACTCTGAGCCCTGGGTCTCGTCGTTCCAGACGATGCCCTTCATTGTGATCAAATCAACCACTCCTTTGAACTTCTCCTCGGCACCGATAGGAATCTGCACAGCGCAGGGGTTGGCGCCCAGAAGTTCTTTCATCTGGTTCATGGTCTCGAAGAAGTCGGCACCTGAACGGTCCATCTTGTTCACGTATCCGATGCGGGGCACATTGTACTTGTCGGCCTGGCGCCATACTGTTTCCGACTGTGGCTGAACGCCGTCGGCGGCACTGTATGTAGCGATAGCGCCATCGAGCACACGCAGTGAACGCTCCACTTCTGCTGTGAAGTCTACGTGTCCCGGAGTGTCAATCAGGTTAATCTTGTAGAGTGTGTCGTTCCACTTCCAGTGGCATGTTGTTGCCGCGGAGGTGATGGTGATGCCACGCTCCTGCTCCTGAACCATCCAGTCCATAGTTGCTGCACCATCGTGAACCTCACCGATTTTGTGGGTCAGTCCGGTGTAGTAGAGGATGCGCTCCGAGGTCGTAGTTTTACCGGCGTCGATGTGGGCCATGATGCCGATATTGCGTGTGAAATTTAAATCTTGTTTGGCCATCTGTTGTTTACTTTACCTTAAAAAATTATCCTAAAAATCAAAATCTGAAATGTGCGAATGCACGGTTAGCTTCAGCCATGCGCAGCATGTCTTCCTTGCGCTTGAAGGCACCACCCTGCTGGTTGAAGGCGTCCATAATCTCGGCTGACAGTTTCTCAGCCATGTTCTTTCCCGAGCGCTTGCGGGCGAAAGAAATCATATTCTTCATAGAGATGGTCTCCTTACGGTCGGGACGGATCTCTGTAGGCACCTGGAATGTGGCACCACCGATACGGCGGCTCTTCACCTCAACGTTAGGTGTGATGTTCTCCAGTGCTTTCTTCCAAATCTCGAGTGAGGAAAGTTCCTCATTCTTCATCTTCTTAGCCACCAGGTCAAGGGCGTTGTAGAAGATAGAGTAGGCAATGCTCTTCTTGCCACTGTACATCAGGTTGTTCACGAACTTGGTGACCTTCACGTCACCGAAAACAGGATCCGGAAGGATCACGTGTTTCTTTGGTTTTGCTTTTCTCATTGTCTTGTTTTGATTTCTAATTCTTTCGGTCTGAGGCTGCAAATCTAAGTTTTCTTCAAAGGCCTCTCGGCGCATTTACTCAACCATTAGCGATCCGTCATACCAAAACAATCAATTTTTGTTCTTTACTGTTGTTGCGTTTCGGCTCTTTACTTTTTCTTTGCCTTTGGACGCTTGGCACCGTACTTCGAACGGCGCTGTGTGCGGCTGGCGACACCTGCAGTGTCGAGTGTTCCGCGAATGATGTGGTACCTTACACCTGGGAGGTCTTTCACACGACCGCCGCGGACGAGCACTATAGAGTGCTCCTGGAGGTTGTGACCCTCACCTGGGATGTAGGAGTTCACTTCTTTCTTGTTTGTCAAACGTACACGGGCAACTTTACGCATTGCCGAGTTAGGCTTCTTAGGTGTTGTAGTGTAGACGCGCACGCAAACTCCGCGACGCTGTGGACATGAGTCCAATGCGGGCGACTTGCTCTTGTCTGCCAACACTTGTCTGCCTTTTCTTACCAATTGTGAAATAGTAGGCATGTTCTTGATTTTTTAATTATTATTTATTTTGTTGTATTTTTTGCATTCAATCTGTGCGTTCCACCTTATTATATACACCTTATCAGCATCGTCATGCCGCGGCCAGAAAGGCTCCACACATTCACTCTTACTCTCTTGTGCTCTCTTTTCCTTTGTCCATCGGCTTTCCCAATGGTTTCAGGCTATGGATAATATGCCCTCTCTACATCACGTAGGTGCACAATAATCCAAAAAGCGGTGCAAAATTAGCAATTTTCTGTGAAATAGAGTATTAAATCTGCAATTATTTACACCTTAACACCACGCAAAAATGGCGAAAAGTGCTAAATTTAAGATTATTTAACGTTTTTCGCCATTTTTTAAACACCTCAAAGGCGCTTTTTCGGTGGGTTACGCCTCGCCTTTGTTGATTTCGAAGGGTGCAATTGTACGTGGACCGCTGGGCTGGTTCTTGAGTTCTATCTTTCCGAACTGTGCTTCGTATTTGGCGATGTTGTCTTGAAGGGCGAAGAGCAAGCGTTTGGCATGCTCAGGGACCATCACTATTCTTGAAGCCACATTTGCCTTTGGCATGCCGGGCATCATGCTCACGAAGTCGAGGATGACCTCGTTGCAGGAATGAGTGATCAGGACCATGTTGGAATACACTCCTTGTGCCACTTCGGGTTTGATTTCAATCTGTAATTGTTGTTTGTTGTCTGCCATTGTTTTTTGTTTGTTTTATAATGATTGATTTGATGCTTTTGTGGAATTTTATTTACTTGTCATGATGTCGAGTACACAACGGTCGGTTTGGCACATGGCGTCTTTGCCTATCTTGGTCAGGTTGTGGATACTGCGGTCCACATCGTCGTCGATAATGCCTTCCACGCTGCCTACGCACTCTCCTTGTATTGCGAGCATGGCAGAGAGTACAGCTGTGGATACTCCGCTGGCCAGTTTCAGTGCGCAACTGGGTTTTGCGCCGTCGCAAATCATGCCAGTGAGGTTTGCCACCATGTTCTTCACGGCATAAGTCACCTTCTCATATCCACCACCCATCAAGTAGGTGATACCGCAGGCGCTTCCCGTAGAGGCTACGACACAGCCGCAGAGGGCGGAAAGTTTACCTAAGCTCTGCTTGATGTAGATGGCGGTGAGATGGCTCAGCATCAGCGCGCGGGTCATCTCCTCGTCGGTGTTGTGGTTTTCTTGGGCAAAAACCACAACGGGAAGGGTGGCGCAGATACCTTGGTTGCCACTGCCGGAGTTGCTCATCACAGGGATGATGGCACCGGCCATACGTGCGTCGCAGGCGCAGGCTGTGGTGGAGAGGATGTGGGAGAAGATGCTCTCTCCCATGATGCCTCGTCCGATGGGGCGTGAGAGTGTCTTGCCGAGTTGGTGGCCGTACGTGCCTTTGAGTGATTCTTTGGCGGCATTCTCGTTCAGTTTACGCGCTTCGTTGATGAAATCTATCTCGTCAAGTGGTGCGGTAGTGGCGAATTCAAACACCTTGTGCATGTTCAACCAACTGTCGTCACAGGTGTCGTCCTCATTGGATGAGGTCTGTTCGGCCAGTAGCACCTCGTTGTTCTTGCTGATATGCACGAAATGGGTGTGGTCGTTGCTGATGACGGCCAAAGCCTCATCAGCTCCAGCAGAGGCTTTCACCTCAATATATAGATTGGTGTTGATACCCTTCTTCAGCCCGATGCTGATACGGTTTTCTGACAAGTAGGTCTTGCCGCGTTCAACAGCATCTGGAGACACGTCCTTAAGAACCTCTAACTGATAATCTGACTTACCGATCAGCGCGCCAAGGGCCACTGCAATGGGCAGTCCCACCATACCTGTGCCAGGGATGCCTACCCCCATGGCGTTTTTCAGGATGTTGGCGCTGAGAAGTACATCGATGGTCTCGGGCACATGCCCCAGCGTCTCGGTGGCTTTGGCCACACACAGAGCCACGGCGATGGGTTCGGTGCAACCCACTGCAGGTAGCACCTCTGACTTGACCAATTCGATGATCCTCTGTCTTTCCGTTTTGTCTATCATGTCATTCTTTCTCTCATTGCCGTTCGGGCGAATGATTACTATTCAACGTTCTTGTATTTATTCAGTCCGCCACGGAGGAAATCCACATACTTGCTCACGTCCTCGTCATAGGAGTAGCTGGGTGCCAATGGGTTGCCCTGGTTGTCGAGCAGCACATAGAATGGTTGTGCGTTGGCGCCGAACTTACTGCTTTGCAGGTAACTCCACTTGTCGCCCACGGTGCGCAGTTTACGCTCCTGGCCGTTTTCGTTCACTACCAACGGCTCAGCCAGTGGGGTCCTCTCATCCACGTAAAGTTGTATGAGCACATAGTCGTTGTTCATGATTGAAGCCACTGTCGGGTCAACCCATACGGCAGCCTCCATTTTGCGGCAGTTCACACATCCGTAGCCTGTGAAGTCAATCATCACGGGCTGTGCGTGCTGACGCGCGTATTCCATGCCAGCGTCATAATCGGTGAATTTCGGTTTCACCTCGTTGTCGTAGAGGTTGAAGTCCTGAGTCTTCATGGGAGGCGCGAAGGCGCTGACGGCCTTCAGAGGAGCGCCCCAGAGTCCTGGTACCATATAAACGGCGAATGCCAGTGATGCCATAGCAAGGAAGAAGCGGAACACGCCGATGTGGCGGTCGTCGTCATCGTGTGGGAACTTGATGCCCCCCAACAAATACACACCCAGTAGACCGAAGATTACAATCCACAAAGCCAGGAAGGTCTCGCGGTCGAGGATGCGCCATCCCTGGGTAAGGTCGGCGACGGAGAGGAACTTGAGCGCGAATGCGAGTTCGATGAATCCGAGCGTCACTTTCACCACATTCATCCAACCTCCCGACTTGGGCGCCGACTTCAGCCAACTGGGGAACATGGCGAAGAGTGTAAAGGGCAAAGCAAGGGCAACTGCGAAACCGAGCATGCCTATCGTCGGAGCGATGATGCTGCCCATGGTGCTCACCTCCACAAGAAGGAACCCGATAATCGGGCCGGTGCAGGAGAAACTCACAAGGGTAAGCGTGAAAGCCATGAGGAAGATGCCGAGCAGGCCGCCCGTTTTCTCCGCCTTACTGTCCACTGCTGAGCTCCACGAAGAGGGGAGAGTGATTTCAAATGCACCGAAGAAGGAAGCAGCGAACACCACAAGCAGGAGAAAGAAGAAAATGTTGAACACAGCGTTTGTCGCCATGTTGTTGAGGGCGCTGGCGCCAAATATCCAAGTTACAATCAGTCCGAGCGCCACATAGATGATGACGATGGAAATGCCATAGACGACAGCATCTTTCACGCCCTTCTTCTTGTCGCCCGAACGGTGTAGGAAGAAGCTCACGGTCATGGGTATGATGGGCCACACGCAAGGTGTGATAAGTGCCACAAGACCGCCGAGCAGGCCCAGCAAGAAAATCATCCACAGGGAGGAGTGTCCCACATCGTTCTTACCACCGTTCTCGAAGGCCTTCAGTTGGTCGATGACGGGAGTCCAGTAGTCAGAGGCGGCAGTCGGAATGACTACCGCACTGTCTTGCGCCGTGCTGTCGGTTGTGTTGGCCAGCGTCGGAGTTGCGGTTACAGGTTCCTCTGCGGTCTTCTCATCGGCGTTGGCTTCGTTTTTTTTTTCGTCCTTTTTCGCGTCCTTGGCGTCATCCTTCACAGCACCTTTGGCCTCACCGCTGTACTTGAACTCGGTAGTGGTTGGTGGTGTGCAGTTCTGGTCGTTGCAGGCGCTGTATTCGATATAGCCCTCAACCTCGTAAGGACCGCCAGTGAAAGTGACCTTCTGAACCAGTTTGGCGCTCTTCTCGAAGAAGAACAGTTCGGCGTCGAAAATAGGGTCGAACTGTTGTATGGGTTTGGTCACTGGCTTCAAAGGTCCGTTGGTCTTGGCACCCTTGAGGTTGTCGAAATGAATCACTGTCGGGTTAGGACCGTCCTCAACCACATTCGTGGAATACATGTGCCATCCAGGGTCAATGGATGCTTCAAATACGATTTCGCCCTCAGTTTCTGAAATCTTGTTGAATGTGGCGTTCATTTTCACAGGTTTTGCCATCTGTGCAATCGACAGTCCACACCCCATTACTACCATCATCGTAGTGGTGGCAATCAATCTGAATAATCTCATAGACGTGTTTTCGTTTTTCTTTTTCACACCGCAAAGTTAGTCATTATTCGCAAGAGAAACAAACCATTGCATATAAAGAATATTAAAACCCATCAAATCCGTTTTGATAATCAACGAATATTAGCTCACTTCCCCGATGATATACTCGTAAAAAGAGCCTAATCTCTCAGAAAAAAATATACCTTCTTAAAAATCCACCCTTCATGATTTGTATTTGATAGAAAAGTGATATCTTTGCATATCAAGGACTTGCCCCAAACACTTCAAACACCACCAACTATGAAACATATTATAGCCCTACTTCTATATTTTACGGCTTGTCTTTCTGTCGGTGCCCAGAAATATGTGATGAGCGGTACCGTTACCGACAAGAAGACAGGGAAAGGCATCGCATACGCCACGGTCAAGGCGTTTCCCTCAAGCACCACAGTGGTTACCAACGAGGAAGGGTTCTTCTCCCTGAAGCAAGAGGAGAGGCCCGAGTTCATCGAGGTGACCCACATTAATTACAATGCAGAGAGAATCCAAGTGGCAGAACTACCTGTTAGTCCTTTGCGAATTCAACTAACCCCGTCGGCAGTGCTGCTTCAAGAGGTGAATGTATGGACCGACGACCCACGTAAACTTGTGGATATCGCTATCAGCAAGATAGCCCAGAACTACACCGCCATCCCCTCGCTTTATAAATGTTTTTACCGAGAGACGGTGATGAAAAGGCAACGTTACACCTACATTGCCGAAGCTGTGGTTGATATGTACAAGACCGCCTACAACCGAGGTATAGGTCGAGACAAAGTAGCCATTTCGAAAGGACGACGGTTGGTCAGTCCCCGCGCTGGCGACACGCTTTCCGTGAAGGTGTTGGGAGGTCCCGCACAACCTCTCATGCTCGATGTTGTGAAGAACGCACCCTTTCTGCTCAACGATGAGGCCCTCGCCGACTATGCCTTTTCCATGGAGACACCCACTGTCATTGGCAATAGGTCGCAGTTCGTGGTGGCCTTGACACCGAAGCATATCTTACCATACGCCCTCTATTATGGCAAACTCTACATCGACTGTGAGACACTTGCTTTTACCCGTGTCGAACTTTCCCTCGACATGAGCGACCGTGATAAAGCCACTGCCTTTATGTTGGTCAGGAAACCCGCCGGTGTTAAATTCAAGCCAAGGGAGTTGTCTTGTCTAGTGGATTACAGGTTTGATGGTAAGGTCTGCCACATCAGTTATGTCAGGAGCAACTTCCGTTTCAGTGGTGACTGGAAGAAACGACAGTTCACCTCGCCCTTCACTGTGGTTTGTGAGATGGCGGTCACCGACCGCCTCACCGATAGCATTCAGCCCATCAGCGGAAGGGACTCGTTCGACTCGCGCGATGCCTTCTTCGACAAGGTGGATTATTTCTTAGACCCTGATTTCTGGCAAGACTACAATATCATTGAGCCTACAGAGACGCTCGACAAGGCGGTCAACCGACTTCTCAAGCGTCATCAATCTTCCAAGCGATAGGAACTATTATCACGCCACAAAAAACGGGATGTGACATTGTTCACACCCCGTTTCTGTTATTTTATTCGGTACAGTCGTATGCCGAGTTGTGAGGTCTGTTTCTGGGAGTAGTCGTAGAACGTTGTGGTGTCGAGTATGACTTTCTTTTTGAGGCTTGAGGCGTGCATGAGGTGGAGTTTTCCATTCTGCCATACTGCAATGCCCACGTGTGAGGTGTCGAGTCCTTGTTTGGAAGTGATGATGGCCACGATGTCGCCAGTCTCAATGAAAGGCAGTTGTGAGTGAGAACGTCCGAGATACGTTTTGGCGAGGTATGGATAGACTTTTCCTTTCAGTGCCTGTTCGTCCTTTCGGATGAGGGGGATGAACTCGGGATGAGCGTCGAGATGCTTGTAGAGTTTGGGGTGGGACGACATGTAGTTAATGTCGATGACCTGTTTGGCGAAAGGAACGAGGTCGCTGCGGTTAGCATTTTCGATAGCCCTCTCGATGACGGAATAGACCAGTCCCATCCGTTCGTTGTCCTCGCCCCACTGTGTGAAGTAGTGCAGTCGGGAGGGATAGCCGTTGATGCGTCCGTCCCGATAGCGCAGTTGTGTGAGTCGACGGCAGAAGTCCTTGAAGGTTCGTTCTCCGTGATTGTAGCAGATAGACAGAGCGGTGACGTTCTCCACGAATGTGGTGCAGTCCAGTTCCCTTGTGTTGACAATAAGATGTTCTGTAGTCCCCTTTTCCAAGGTGTGGCCCACGTATGGACGGCCTAAGAAGAGTTTTCCGAAATATAGCATGGGCGACTGTTTGCCTATCTTGGCAGGTGCATCTTCAAGGGCATGGACAATCATCAGCGAATCCTCGCTGGTGTAGTCCATGTGTTGAGCAGAAGCCAAAGTCCCCGTCAATAACAGGATGAAAAGGACCATTGTTCTCATAAGCATTTTGATTTGTTTAGGCTGGGCGATGACACCCAGTTGTTACCATAAGTTTCCCCAGTCAACGTCTTTTTGGTTATTGCTGTTATTGTTACGCTGGTTGGTTTCGGTGACGTTTCCTCCGTCGCCTTGGCCTTGGCTCAGGTTGGTGGTTTCATTGAGCATGGGCGAACTGATAAGGTGTACGGTGCGCAAATTCGGGGTGATGTAAGTTTTCTTTTCCATATGGTTTGTTTTGGATATTATAATTGAGTAGCAAAGAAATCCTTGGAGAATATAGGAAATCCCGAGCTATCCTTGGGAAATCCTATATCTCCTTTTTTGTTATTTGATGAGTGTCTTCTTGCCGTTGACGATGTATAGGCCAGGAGCCAGTCCGTCGGTGTTGCTGGTGCGGCGTAACAACTGACCGCTGACATTGTAAATGCCTGTATTGACTGACTTGTCATCGTTGATGCTCTTGATGGCATTGGTTTCATCGTTAATGCTGATGCCCATCAGGTTGACGGTGCCTTCACCCTCATGGATGTAGAAGGCTCTGAAGGGCTTCACGGTCAGCGTACCAGTAGCAGCCCAGAACTTGTTGCTGGCGATATAGAACAAGCCTGAGTACTCTTCGATTTGTTCTTCACTATAGTAGCCCTGAGCAGTCCATCCGTTGCAGGTCGTGCCGTCGTTCTGAGCAGCTGTGGTGTTTTCTACTGTCACGTTTGTTCCTGTGATAGTGATGCTTGTTGCATCGCTGTTCATCTTCTTCATCAGTACGGGGGTGTTGGCGTCGATATGGCTGGTTGAAGTGAACTGAAGCACACCTTCCTCGTTAGCGGTGTTGCCCGAGGCGTCCGTGAGGTGGAAGAAATGCACGTCGTCGGTAGCGTCGGCTTCGTAGGGCAGGATAAGCGTACCGAAGGCATTGGTCATGTTGCGGGTATAAGTAGCGTTAGTGGCTGTGAACTCACCGTTGGTGATGGCCAATGGATTTCCGTCAGTGATTTCGAACTGCTCGCATACGCCGTTCGCCACAATGTTCTTGGTGGGTAAGGTAATAGCCTGAGCATTGTCCACACGGATTACTTGGTTGACATACTGTGGATAGAGCACTGCACCAACCGCCTCTTCGTACTTGCTGTCGGTCAAGTTCACATCAGTGTCACCTCGCTTCCAGAAGTAGTCTTGCTGAATCATGTCGCGCTGTGCGGTGGCATTGTCGGTTTGAACGTAGGAAAGTTGTATGTTCTTCACCTGATACCAGGCCTTGTCGCTGCGGATACCGATGGTAAAGTTGTTCTCGACAACTTGGAAATCAACGGAGTAGGAAGAGAATTCATCTTTGATGCCAGTCACCTCCGGCGAGCGGCCAACAAGTCCTCCTGTTGGATTGCCATAGATGGCGAGGCAAGATGTACCGTCGTTGATGTCGGTCTTCACGTCTGCCGTCAGGCGGTACTGGCCATTGGGCAGGTCGCTCAGCGTCTGGTAGAGTTCGGCCAAGGTGATGGAGCCTGCCCAGGCGTTGAAGACTCCTTGAGAGGTATCGACGCTGGTGTCGTTCCAACCGTTGTAGGTGCGGGTGAAAGTCCATCCTGACGGGTAAATCACCTGACCTCCACCGCCTTGTGTACTCATGGATGCTGTTGCGCCCTTGAAGTCCGCATTGGTGATGAGGCTTGTGGCGTTGCCGTCGTTCTGGGCGATGGCCACGGCGTTGTTGAGGATATTGATGGCACGCTGACGTTCTGTAGCCGAAGCGAAATTCTCTTCATGGCCTTCGTAGTCTTTCCACTGGTCGATGGCGGAAGCGGCTGCGATGGACGAAGCGTACTCACGTGCGGCATTGAGTGCGATTTGGAACTGGCTGACTGCATTGTATGTCAGTGTGATGTCGTCAATGAGTATTTGCGCTGCTGCATTGTCCGACCCACTTGTCACGAATCCAAATGAAAGGTCAAATGGTTGTGGTTCATCTGTTACTTCGATGCTCTTGGTGACTTGTTTCCATCTTCCGTCAGAAGAAGCCAGTGAAATCTGAGTGCCGTCGAGGTTGTAGTAGCAAAGGTTATTGGCGATGTTTTGTCCGTTGCTGTTAATCCAGTAGGTCAGTGTATAAGAGCCTACAGGAAGCATAGCCTCTTTCAGTGCCTGCAAAGTGACGGGTGAGGAGTACCAGTTCTTGCGGATATAGAGGTAAGTGTTGTGGTCGGCATCATCAGAGTTGCGATTCACGTAGATCCACTCGGATCCATTTGACAGTCCGTTGTAGTTGACAGTCCATCCACTGATTTGCTTCAAGTTGGGGAAACCGCTGCCAGCGAGGTAGTCGCCAGGTTCTGCATTGAAGTCGAGGTTGTCGCCAAGGAATCCCGCCACTGAGAAGTCCGAATTTTGGGTGGCTGCATATTCAGCGAACAAGGTATTCAGTGCGGTGATGGCTTCTTCGACCTTGGTGTCATTTTCGGTGTAAGTGTCAGTCTCGTAGGTTGCAGTTGTCAATCCGAGCGACTGGCAACCCTGAATCATGGACTGATAACTTTTGAAAAGGCGGATGGAGGCATCGGTGGCGTCCATTTGGTCGATGAGTGCCTGTGCCACAGTGGCGAACGTCGAGTAATTGACTGGCTCGTCCATGGCAGCAGTAGTAGCGTTGACGGCCGCTAACAAATCATCCCACGCCCCTTCACTCATGGACAGACGACCGTAGTCCGTTCCGTCGCCAACCTGTTGGTTGTAGTCTTTCTCAAAGCGCAGCAAGGCGTTTTCAAGTTGGTCGAAGGCGTTATTGAAGTTGGCAATCTGGGTATTGGCGGCAGCGATGGCATCGTTCAGTGCCGTGTTGGCGGCCTCGATGTCGGATGCCGTGGCGGCTGAGTTGGCTGCGCTGATGGCATTGCTGAGTGCGCTTTGCTGCGCTGTGGTGAGGTGGGTCGGGTCGATGGCCTGAGCATTGGCGATGTTGGCGTTCAAGTCTTCAACAAGGACGAGAAGTGCATCTGCATTCTCGTAGAGAGCCTGGACGGCGCTGATGGCGTCAAGCAGTTCTTCCACGTCGCTGTAGCTGTGGTTGTAGTCTGCCACATCCGACTGCAGTTGGGAATAAGCGGCGGCAGGAAGCAGGTCTTGGTAATTGCTCACTTGGCCACAAAGGGTCGTCAGGGCTTCTTGCACATCGCCACAGAACTGAAGACGGAAGTTGTCGAAGTGAATCCAGTTGGCGGTGCCTTCTGCGGTCTTTCCGGCAGTGATGGTCAGGTTCTCGTTCTCTGACAGCACATAACCTACTGTGTAGTCCTTGTCTGATGTCCAGTTGGCTCGCTTTCCGTTCAGGTCGATGTAGGTGCCGTTGCCGCCGAGGTTGGCAGTCAGTTTGTAGTAGCCTGCGGGAAGATTACGGATGGTCTGCGACATACTGCCCTCAGGAAGGGCGCCAGAGGCTTGCCACCGTTCTGCATAATAGAGGCCGGTCTTGAACCCCTGGTCATTAATCTGTGTCGAGAGGTAGTTGGCAGGCATCTGTGTCCATCCCGACATGTCGCGGTATTCGAACCCCGCGTTGGTGATGTAGCCTGTCACATCGAAAGGAGCGTCCATGGTGGCCTCCGTATCGTTGTCGATGAGTTCGAACTTCCCTGCAATTATCCACGATTGCTTCAAATCGAAAGTTCCATAAAGCCCGATTTCTATTGGGGTGTTATCAGTAACTACCGTGAAATCAAGGGTGTTGCGGTACATCTTGCTGTCGAAAGCCACAGCACCCTCAGCCTGAGTGTTGGCATAACCACTGGCAATGATGCTGCCAAGGGTCTTGATGGCAACCTGAGAACTACCTGCCTTCAGATAAGCAAGGGACTTGGTGGAATCCGTATCTGCATAGAGGCCATAGCGGAAAAAGGAGTAGTTCACCAAAGTGTAATGGCCAGCAGGAAGGGTGATGGTCTGTGTCAGGCTGTAATTTGTTTTCTCAAGCGACCCCCATCCTGCATAGCATTCGCTGGCAAATCCAATGGTGTTGTAACTTTTATAGTCTATGTTATTGATTCGGATAGTGCCATTGCCACTTACTGGTGTGTTGAAGTTGGTGTTGGTCCAACCCGTTGTCCCGTTCGATAGTGTAGCGTTGGTGATGTACTGTGCGGTCACGTCCTTCTGTGCGAAACCGACTGCGGCAAAGAGCATGACTACCGCGAAAATGATATGTCTTTTCATAATGTATTCTGTTTTAGTCGGTTGGTTTAGAATTGGGCTTTTTTCACTTCCACCACGCCTACACCGCGCTTCATCAGCACGACGAAAGCGTTTTCAGACTGGTTAGGGTTGCCCGGTGCGGCCACAGTGTAGTCCTGCACCAGGTTGCTGGAGTTCACCGAACTGGAGTAAGTGCGTTCGTCGAAACGGTGGTAGTGGCCCGAGAAATGCTGCACTTTGCCACCTAATTTGCCAGCGGCCTTCATCATGATGGCCGACAGCGGGTTCTTCTTCAGGGTGTTGGCTTTTTCGGTGTCGTTGGGGGAGATATTTGCGTCGTGGCAGCCGTAATCAGAGTCATCCGTAGTGGGGATATAGAGGCCCACGTCGTTCTGGTCGAGCCACCAGCGGTCGCAATCGCTGCCAGCAAGCCATGGATAGTGCTGCATCCAAACGCTGGCCTCGTCGGCATGGGCATCCACAAAAGCACTCAATGCATTGATAACGGCATCGGGAGCATAGTAGGTGGCGGAACCAAACCAACCAGGTTTCTGGTAGAGTTTCTGGAACCAGTAGGTCTGGGCGCAGTAGAAGCGGACGTCGTTGAATTTGAACGTGAAAGGCTTCGACTGGAAATAACTTGATTTCGAGTTGTCGATGAAATACTGGATGTTCTCGTCGAACACGCCTTGGCCGTTCCAGTAGTTGTTGTTCGTCGTGATGGCCGAGATGGTCTTGTCGTCGGCGCTCGAGCCTGAGTAGGTCGCTCCCTTGTCGGGATTGCTGCCCGTCCAATAGTCGGGTGAGAGGTCGTGGTTGCCGGCGATGAAGATGAACGGTATGCCCGCTGTCTTGGCCACCTCTGCAGTGGCGTTGAGGAATTTGGTGTGGCTACCACTGCTTCCGTCATCGCCCTTGTCCTGGTCTATGTCGCCAAGGCAGAAGATGATGCTGGTACGAGGCACGTAGTTGGGCTTGGCTGAGAAGACTACCTTTTGGCTGCCGTTTTTGCCCATGGCGCAGATGTTGTTCATAATGGTGGTGAGGTCCGCGTCGCTCGTGCCGTCATGTCCTTCACCTTGGTTAACGTGGCAGTCGGAGATAAACACTGCAGTGAAGTATTCGTCTGACTCGAAACGGAAGGCGTAGGCCTTGTCGTTGTAGGTGAAAACCTCCAATCTATCGGGATAGATCTTGGTCGTCGTGGGATTGGGACTAACCTCGGAGGCTGAGACGGTCACGCCATCCACCTTCACACCGGTGATGAGCGAAGACCAGTCGGTGCCTGAAGGTACGGTGACATGAGTCAACCCGCCTGCCTCTGTGGTTGTCTCCGCATTCACGCTGTAGGTGAATGTCATTTGTGCGTTCATGCCCATGAAAAGGAGCAGGAATGAGGTAGTTAGTAAAAGTTTCTGTTTCATTATATTATAGTAGTTAGTTGTTCGGCAAATTAATGACAAACCAGGTCCTTCAGATGATTCTGAATAATCGGACAATGCAGAATCCTCATGATTCTCGGATTACTCTGATATTCTCCTGTTTAAATTGATTAAACCATGCAAATTAACTACATTTTCACGATATTTACAAACTATTCGTCAATAATTTTGAAATATGGATGATTTGCGGTAAATTTGCATTTTAAGAGTTCTTATTACTGTGATGATGAACCCTGATTATTCAAACTTAGTGTATAAACTAATTACTCAAATAAATATGCAAAAAATCTTTTTCCCTTTGTTGGCTTTGCTGTCTTGGCCTATGCTGTCGATGGCCCAGACAGAGGCTGACATCAGCAGTCCCACCGAAGGTGTTATCACACACGACTACATTGGAGAAACCCAACTCAAGAGCGACGCGCTCCAGATGCTCGCCAACTTCATGCAGTATGCCAAGAGCATCTACACCGATGCAGGTACTAACAACGCAGGCACCGCCTGCGGTTATTTCAAGGCCAATAGTGCGGGACAGAACAACGAAGACGGTGTGCGAACCAACGCCGACATAGCCATGCTCTGCGCTTTCGTCTATAAATACTGTCAGCCCGCTGGTGTTGCATTGCCATCGGGCATCACGTATGATGAAGTGCTCAGTATGGCGAAGAAAGCCGTTGCATACAGTTACTCCACCCATCGCAGCACACAACTCAAGAAGTGTACCAACAATGATTATTGGGGGTCAAATGGTAGCACCTACGTCTGGGAGAGCAGCCTCTGGACAGAGAGCCTAGGTTTTGCCACTTGGATGCTCGGCAACCAACTCTCCGCCACTGAAAGGGCCCGCATCCGCACGGTCATCAAGGCCGAGGCCGATTATGAACTCACTCGCGCCACTGTGCCAACGGGTTATGCTGGCGACACCAAGGCCGAGGAGAACGGATGGGAAACCAACGTCCTCGCCGTTGCTTGTGCCCTCTATCCCGATGACGCCAACGCTGACAAGTGGTATGCCAAGATGCAGCAGTTCGCCATGGCATGCTACGCCATGCTCCAAGACAAGTACGACGATACCCTCGTAGACGGAAAAGCAGCCAAGGATTGGTATGTTGGACAGAACCTCTATGCCGACTATACCCTCCAGAACCACAATTATTTCCACACCAGTTACCAGAATGTGGTCATTCAGGAACTCTGCGAGAGTTACCTTGCCCTCAAGTGCATGCAACAAGCCGGAGCAAGTAAGACCTTCCCCCTTTCCGAAACACTGCTTTGGAACCAACAGCCTATGTTCAACGCTGTGCTCAAGGAGCTTGCACTCGCTGACGGTGAACTGGTCATGCCTACAGGCAACGACTGGAGTATGTTTCTCTACGACCAACTACCCGCCTACACAGGTATGGCCACCATTTTTGGAGATGCCGATGCCTTGATGCTCGAGAACATGGCGTTCAAATACACCAAGGCTCGTCAAGGCACTACAAGTGATGGCAGTTGGATGCTCAACAGCGACATCGGTCCTCGTCGTATGGGTGTGACTGGTCACCGCGTGATGATGACCTATCTCATGCACGAGTTCTTCCCTGTGGGCAGTATGCAGCCCACCGACTGGGATACCTTCCGCCTCCGCCATGCCGGCACCAAGTATTTCGAGACGCAGAATCTTGTGCGCAGCATGAGTAAAGACCGTTTTACCTGCTTCTATTGGAACGACGGACAAAAACGCTATTCAGGCATTGTGGTGCCTAACACTCCCGACAACAACAAAATCATGGTGCCTTTCTCCACCCACAACACGGGCAATATCCTCGGCACCTATAGCCGTGCCGACAACACTGCATCTATTAAAGGCAATTATGCGCTTTTCCCAGAGGGATACGCCATGAATGGACAGATTATGGCTAATGGTGGTCAGATACCTCAGTCGTTCTGCCTCTACGCCACCAGTGGAAACGCCGTTATCCTGATCGACGCACTCAAAGCCAACAGTGCCACTTCTGTCAGTGTCGAGCAAGGTGGTATGATGGGTATCAGCGTCGACCCATTCATGAAGGAGAAACGTACCATCTACTATGATAACAATGGCAGCATAGCCAAAATACAGACCAACGGCAGTAGTTACAGTACGTGGAACAGCACTTGGGCTAACATCGACAACACCCTGGGTTTCGTCTGCCTGCGTGACTATGGCAACACCATGGCCTTCGGCGACCGTTCGCTCAACAACTCCATCTACACCGCCAAGATTTATCCTGCCTACTCTGCTAGTAGTTCACAAGTTGGCACCGAGATGAACCATAAGCGCGTCTTCGTTTATTACAGCAACGTCAACGCTGAGCGCACCAAATCGTTGGCAACACAAGTGCAGGACCTCACACAACAGCCCGACTGGGTGAAGGGATGGCACGGAGTCATCGCCTGCGACCCCGATGGCACGCACTATATGCTCCTCAGCAACCTTTTCGCCGACGACAACACGCCATGGCCTCTCACTGTCAGTTGCCGATATGGCGCACCTGTGTTCACTCAGACGACGAACCTTGTAGGAAACGACAAATCTTCAGCTACATTCTATTGCGTTCAGAATTACAACATCGCACAGGAGCTGCGTGTATTCGTCGAAGGCGCTGCAGACTTGAAGGCCGTACAGGCTGATGAGAATCCATGCGCTGCCTACCTCAGCAATGAGAGCGCATCGAGTCAAACCGTCACGGTCACCATCATTGGCAAAGACGGCAACATTGCCACTGGTTCTGTCGCCATTCCAGCGGGCAGTTGCAAGTTCGTGGAGGCCAAAGGCAGTGGCATCAACGCCATTACTGCTGACTTCCCAGGCGACTACCGCAATGTGGCATACGGCACGCAGGCTTACGCCTACAGTTATGAAGGTTCGCACCTGCCTTTCGCTGTTCTCGACGGACAAGACGACACTTATTACCAGACGCTCAACAACGCATCCGCAGGTAGCGAATACCTCGCTTTCCGTCTGCGCAACAATTATAAAATCAACAAGATTGTGGTCAGCGGTATGGAAGGCCAGACTGCACCGACCAGTGTGATTGCCCAATATGGTGCTTCCGACGGGTCGTTCTCCAATATCCCAGGCTGCACATCCACAACCCAGGGCAACGACATCATCGTCTCTTTCCCAGAGGTGGAAGCCAAATACGTGAAAATCAAACTCGTTGGTGGCAACAGTCGAGTTGCGGTGAAGAAAGTGGCCATCTATGGCGGTAACAAACCCGGAGAAGAACAAGCGCAAATAGAAGAAACCGATGTCACAGACCAGTATTTCCAAAACCCTTCGTTCGAGGCTGACAGCGAGAGCAGCCTCACACCAGTAAACAACACAGCCGACGGACTCCGCGGCTGGACTCTCGCTAACCCGACAGGTTGGAACGTTACCGGCGATGCTAACCCTGTATTGCTCGTGAACGCCAACTGCTACACCGACAACAACTTTGGAAAGGTGACAACCATTCCCGACGGCTCCCATGCCTACTATCTCCGAATGGGATGGAATACGGGAAGCAACACCGTCAAGCAGACCTTGCATAACATTCCTGCTGGGCGCTACCGTCTCAGTATGGACTACCGGTCGGCTTATGCCAATGGCGCTACATCCTCTTTCACACTTGGCGCCTCGTCAACATCGTCCGATGCAACCACTTTCACTGCGGGTTCGGAAGGCATCTTCACCACAATGGCGTGGAACACCGCCTCAGTGGAGTTCGAACTCAGTTCCGCCTCTGATGTGGATGTTGCTGTTGGCATCACATGGAATAGTGGTGGCAGTTGCATCATGATTGACAATTTCCGGCTCTATTCCCAGAAAAGCGCAGAGTTCGACTATGAGGCACTGAAACAACAGATTATCAACAACGACGCCGATGCCACCTTCTTGATTCAGAACCCCGACGGAGCCACAACCACCGGGTGGGAAGGTGCAGGCTTGGTGAATTGGATCAAGGAGAGTTGGACAGGCAGCAGTGTGAACGACAATTACCTAGAGCGCACCAGCAACGGCACTATCAGCCAAGCCATCGCCAACGTGCCGGCAGGAACTTACAAACTTGTCGCCGCTGCCCGCTCCTACAATGGGGGAAAGGTGACGGCTCGCATCAACCAGACCAGTGGAACGACCTTCAACGGCAAAGGAAACGCTGACACCACCATCGACCAAATCAACACCAACGGTGTACAGATGCCTTACAGCGACAAAGGCGGTTTTGCTTCCCAGAACAACACTTGCCACGGTTGGCAGTGGATCAGTGCGACAGCAACTGTGGCTGAGAATGGCAGCATGACCATCGCTTTCGATATGGTCGGCAATAGTTGGATGAGTGTCGATGACATACACCTTTATTATATTAGCGACGACAAGCAGACCTACTGCGAGTCGGTGAATGCCAATGCCAACACTCCGTATGTGGAAGTGACACATCCTATTACGTGCGATGTGATTGTCGCTAACCCGAACACAGTCATCAAATCCAGTCAACTTGTTCTTGGAGCTAATAGTGTGGTCAACAACACAATAACCGATGGTAAGATGAACAGTATGGTGCTCTACGATGGTTATGACTTTGACGATGGCGGCAACGACTACACTGCTTCCGAGGCTTTGCTTTACCGACAGCTGGAAGCAGGCAAATGGGTGACCTTGATGGTGCCTTTTGCCCCTATTGACATCGATGGACGGATTCTCGAACTTTCTCGTTTCAATGCAAAATCTGAATGCCTCACCTTTCAAGAGGTGAAAAGCTTCGAGCCCAATCATCCCTATCTCGTTAATCTCTCATCAACCACCGCAACGCTGAAGGGTGCAAGAGATTTGTTTGAGGAACTCCCCACACCCTTGACAAAAAAAGTTGATGAAGCAGCCATGTATGGCGTCTACACCCACATCAATGACTTGAGGCAAGCCTCAGGCGTGACAGCCTCCACACCAGCCTACGTGCTTAGTGGTGGCAAGTTTTATTTGGTCGATAGTTTGGTGAGTATATCGTCGTTCCGGGCATACTTTGTGGCTCATACAGGCGATGCCGCTGTAAACGTCCTACTTCTCAGCGAATATGACGAGCCGGATGCTATCCATCAAGTGAAGGAAACAGAGGACAG
>Ga0310697_10000260_pt1 | contig 75466 bp, 67 predicted proteins | sample 172DNAGHGlowgp2_FD_203883 | JGI IMG/M metagenome (GOLD analysis project Ga0310697, IMG submission 203883) | Sheep rumen microbial communities from Palmerston North, Manawatu-Wanganui, New Zealand - 1728 DNA GHGlow gp2 (v2) (version 2) | ecosystem: Host-associated > Mammals > Digestive system >...
AATCAAGAATTACCGTCACGTTGCCACGCGCTTCGACAAATTGGCTCTTTGCTTTGAGAATTTCGTTTTACTTGCTTCTTGTGTTATTCACTTTTAATTTACCAACAACTTCTAATTATATCACAGCGCGCCGAAAAAATCTGCCAGCCGATTCCTCCCAACGAAAGTCGCACGCGATATACTTGCCGTGCACCAAAAAATTTTCGCGATTGGGAGATAAAGGGGAAGTGCGCAACGTGTTCGTCTCCTGCAACTACCCCGAAGAAACCTTCACGATAATCGGTATGCCCCGCGAATCGAACGAAAACGGATTGCCGAGCGGTCAAATTGACGGCTTCAAGGCGGGCGACTTTATCAATCCGATTTATCTGAACTTCAACCTTTCCGAAGACGAAAGCGAAAATTTTGAAGAAACGGCTCACGCAAAATATGACAAAGACCTTGACTTGGCAATCGGCTCCGTGACGATAACACTCGGCGGCGGCAAGCCGCAAATCGAAAACGGCACGCTCCCCGACGGTTATTACTTTTACATTTTTGAGTTCGTCAACCCCGTTGGCGGCAAAAACGAATACACGAAACAAGGCGCGATTTTCACGGTGCAGGGTGGCAAGATTGTTTCCGTCAAGCACGACGCCGACATCGAAGATATTAGCGACCTGAAGTAAACGGTTAATGGCAAGTTAAAAGCCCGCCGAGATTTTTCGACGGGCTGATTTTTTTTGCCGTAAAACTTTATGCGCGTTCGATGTAGTTGCCTGTGCGCGTGTCGATTCTCAAAACGTCGCCTTCGTTGATGAACAGCGGAACGCGGACGACGTAACCCGTTTCAAGCGTGGCGTTCTTCGTCGCGCCGGTGGCGGTGTTGCCTTTGACGGCGGGCTCGCATTCGGTGACCTTCAGTTCGACGCTGTTGGGCAGGTTGACGCCGATAATGCGCCCCTTGAACGTCTGCAGATTGACTTCCATGTTTTCCATGAGGAAGTTGAGCGCGGTTCCGAGTTGCTCCTTAGTCAGCTCGATTTGCTCGTAAGTCTCCACGTCCATGAAGGTGTACTGCCCGTCGGATTCGTAAAGGTATTGCATACGGCTGGTGTCAAGGCGTGCGGGCGGCATCTTCTCGTTGGGGTTGAAGGTGCGCTCGACGACCGCGCCCGTCTCGACGTTTTTAATCTTCGTGCGGACGAACGCCGCGCCTTTGCCGGGCTTGACGTGCTGGAACTCGACGACCTGCCATGCCATGCCGTCAATCTCAATCGTTAAGCCTGTCCTGAAATCGGTACTTGAAATCATTGGTATCGTCCTCCTAAAGTTCAATCAATGTCTTTGGTGAATGCGTCAAAGGTTGCGCGGCACCCGTCGTGACCAAAACCGTGTCTTCAATCCTGACGCCGCCGAAATTTTCAATGTAGACGCCGGGCTCGTCCGTGACAATCGTGTTCGGCAAAAGATTTTCAGACTTGCTGAGTTTGCTTAGGCGCGGCTCCTCGTGAATCTCAAGCCCGACGCCGTGACCAAGCCCGTGGACGAAGTAATCGCCGTAGCCCGAAGCCTTCAGCCGCTCGCGAACCGCCATGTCGATGTCGACGCCGCTCTTGCCCGCCGTGATGACTTCAAGCCCGTAAAGTTGCGCGTCCAAGACGGCGTTGTAAATCTTGCATTGTTCACTCGACGCCCGCCCTACGCAAATCGTCCGCGTGATGTCCGATTTGTAGCCGTTGAACGTCGCGCCGAAATCGAACGTCACCAGCTCGCCCGCGCAGATTTTTTTATCGGAGGCTGTGCCGTGCGGAAGACTGCCGCGCCAGCCCGAAGCAACAATCGTCGTGAACGCCGCGCGTTCGGAGTCCAGTCGTCGCATAAAATATTCCAATTCCGCCGCAATGTCAACCTCTCGGATGCCGGGTTTTATGACGGGCAAAATTTTTGCAAAGGCGTCGTCGGCGATTTGGCAGGCGCGCCGTATGCAATCGACTTCCGCCGCGTCCTTGACCTGCCGCAAGATGTCAAGCTCGACGGATTTGAACTCGACGCCCTTAAGTTCTTCGGCAAGGTAATCGCGTTCGGCGACCGTCATGACGCGACCCTCGACGCCGATTTTTTTGCACGCGGAGATTTTCAGTTCGTCGACGATTTTTTTGAAAAGCCCCTCGGTCTGTTCGACCAACGTAAAATTTTCTGCCTCGATAATCGCCTGTTGGACATAGCGACCGTCGGTTATCAGCTTGCGAATATTTTTGCCGATAAGCAGGGCGGAGCTGTCCCCGCGAAAGCCGCTGAAGTACGTGACGTTGACTGGCTTGGTTATCAACAGCGCGTCGACTTCCTCGGCGGCAAGCTTGTCGTAAAGGTTGGCAAGTCTGTTGCTGAAATCAAAGTTCGTGTTCATCATTTTGTATCCGTCTGAATCTTGCGAATGGCGATGTCAAGGGCGGCAATGTAACTGTCGACGCCGAAGCCGCAGATTTGTCCCATGACGACGGGCGCGATAACCGACGTGTGGCGAAATTCCTCGCGGCGGTGGATGTTCGACAGGTGCACTTCAATGACGGGAACGGGCACGGCGGCAATCGCGTCGCGCAACGCAATGCTGTAATGCGTGAGCGCGCCCGCGTTGAGCAAAATGAAATCGTAACGCCCGCGCGCCTTTTGAATCGCCTCGACCAATTCGCCTTCGTAATTCGACTGCAGGAAGTCAATCGCGTCGACGCCCGCCTCGACCGCCCGCATGCGCAACAATTCGTTGATGTCGCCCAGCGTCATCCGCCCGTAGACTTCCGGCTCTCGCGTGCCCAGCAAGTTCAGATTCGGGCCGTGCAAGACCAGAATTCGCTTGACGTTCACGCCGTTAGTATCTGATTGCAAATTTATTCTCTCCTTCCGCGACGGGTAAGTCGTCGACCGTAAAGTTCGTGACTTTAATCCAATCGTCGCCGCGTTTTATTTGCTCGATGAGTTGTTCGACAATCGCGGGCTCGCCCTGCAATTCCATGGTAACGGATCTGTCGCGCATGTTCTTGACCCAGCCGGTGACGCCCAAAGCCTGCGCGGCTTGCATGACGAAAAAGCGGAAGCCGACGCCTTGCACGCGACCCTCGGCACGCGCCGCCTTGCGCACGATGTCAGTATCTGATTGCAAATGTGTTCTCTCCTTCCGTGACGGGCAAATCGCTGACGGTATAATTCGTTACTTGAATCCAATCGTTGCCGCGCCGTATCTTCGCCATAAGGCGTTCGACGATTTCGGATTCGCCCTGCAGTTCCATGGTAACGGAGCCGTCGCTCATGTTCTTGACCCAACCGGTTACGCCCATGGCTTTTGCGTTGCTCTGCACGAAAAAACGGAAGCCGACGCCTTGCACACGACCTTCGGCACGCGCCGCCTTGCGCACGCCGTTCACAAGATTGACGGGCTCGACGGGCTCGGCATCCTCGCCGCCGAAAATTTTGTTCCAGAAACCCATAAATGTTCAACTCCTTTGTAAGGGACAAGGGACAAGTTATTTAGGTTCGCATTAGTGACCAAATTTCAACGGGCTCGTCGACGCGGATTGTCACGATTTGTTGAGCGTGCGGCGCGGCTGAAATCGTCAAGCCGTCCGCGTCACGCATGTCCGTCAGCGTCTGCGAAAAAGTTTGTCCGTGCGGCTGAAGAAATTCAACGCGCTCGCCGACTGCAAACTTGCCGCGCTGTTCAATCGTCGCCGTCATTGTTGAGCTGTCGAAGGCGCGAACAATCCCCAAAAAGTCCGACGAACGACTCGGCTTTGCCGTCGAATAAATTTCGGTTGGTGCGCCGTCGCTCAGGAAAAAGCCCGTCGTGTAGGGACGATGCGCCACCTTTTCGAGTTCGGCAAGCCATTCGTCGCGCACGGTAAAGTTGCCGTCAAAGTAAGCGTCAATCGCCGCGCGATAAACTTTGACGACGCCCGCCACGTAGTTGACGCTTTTCATGCGCCCTTCGATTTTCAACGACGCCACGCCGCTCGCAATCACTTCGTCGAGGCACGGCAACAAGCACAAATCCTTTGAGTTCATGACGTAGGAGCCGCGTTCGTCTTCGCCGACGGGAAAGTATTCGCCCGCGCGCGTCTCTTCGACGAGTTGATATTTCCAGCGGCAGGAATGAGTACACGCGCCTTGATTGGCGTCGCGACCCGTCAAGAACTTCGACAGCCAACAGCGACCCGAATACGATATGCACATTGCGCCGTGCACGAAAATTTCAAGCTCCGCCGCGCAATCGGCTTTGATGTCGAGAATTTCTGCGCGGGTGAGTTCGCGGGCAAGGACGATACGACTTGCACCGAGTTCGCCGAAAAATTTCGCCGCCCGCCGATTCGTAACGTTGGCTTGAGTGCTGACGTGGATTTTCAAGCCGGTGAGCTCCTTGGCAAGCGCGAAGACGCCCAAATCGGAAACCAACACTGCGTCGACGCCCGCCCCGTCCAGAAACGTCAAGTAATCGGCGAGCGCGTCAAGGTCGGCGTTGTGCGCGAAGATGTTGACTGCCGCGTAGATTTTCTTGCCGAGCGCGTGCGTGAAGTCGACGGCTTGAAGAATTTCTTCGCGGGTGAAGTTGTCGCCGTAAGCGCGCAGGCTGAAATTTTTCCCGCCGAAGTAAACCGCGTCCGCCCCGTAAATCAGCGCGGCTTGCAATTTTTCAAGATTACCTGCCGGTGCAAGCAGTTCGGGCTTAGTCATTTAAAACAGCCCGCTGATGACGCCGTCGGGCGTGATGTCGATTTGTTCGGCGGCGGGACGTTTCGGCAAGCCCGGCATTGTCATGATATTTCCGCTTAGCACGACGATAAAGCCCGCGCCCGCGCTGATTTTGAGTTCGCGGACAATTACGTTGAAATCTTTCGGGCGACCGAGTTTCGTCGCGTCGTCTGACAGCGAGTATTGAGTTTTCGCGACGCAAATCGGGAATTTGCCGAAGCCGAGCCGTTCAATCTCCGCGAGCTGTTTTTTGGCGACGGCGGTGTAGGTGACGCCCTTCGCGCCGTAAATTTTTTGAGCGACCGCCAAAATTTTATCGGCAATGGTGTCGTCGTCGGCGTAGGTGAATTTGAAATGCTTGGCGTCTTTGAAGCTGTCTTCGACCGCCTTGGCGAGTTCAATGCCGCCCGCGCCGCCTTCCGCGAAAACTTTCGACCGAGCGAATCGAACGCCCTTCGCCGCGCAGATTTTTTCGACAGCCGCAATTTCGTCTTCGGTGTCCGTCGGGAAGTCGTTAAGCGCGACAATCGCGGGCAGTCCGAAGCCTTGAACGTTTTCAATATGTTTTTCAAGATTGGCAAGCCCGCGTTCGACAGCCGCAACGTTCGGTTCGGCGAGATTGGCTTTGGCAACGCCGCCGTGCATTTTGAGAGCGCGAATCGTGGCGACGATAACAACGGCGTCGGGACGCAAGCCGCTCATGCGACACTTGATGTCCAAAAATTTTTCTGCGCCGAGGTCTGCTCCGAAGCCCGCCTCCGTGACGACAATATCGGCGAGCTTGAGCGCGTATCGCGTGGCGGTGACGCTGTTACAGCCGTGAGCAATGTTCGCGAAGGGGCCGCCGTGAATCAGCGCGGGCGTCCCCTCCAACGTCTGCACGAGATTGGGCTTGATTGCGTCCTTTAAAAGCAACGCAAGCGAGCCCGTGACTTTCAAGTCGTCAGCCGTGACAATCGAGCCGTCGACCGTGTAAGCGACGATAATTTTGCCGAGCCGCGCCTTCAAGTCGGCGAAGTCCTTGGCTAGGCAAAGAATTGCCATCATTTCCGAAGCGACGGTTATATCGAAGCCGGTTTCGCGCGGGACGCCGTTGAGTCTGCCGCCGAGCCCGACAATGACGTTGCGGAGGGCACGGTCGTTCAAATCGAGGACGCGTTTCCAGACGACGCGCCGCACGTCGATTTTGAGTTCGTTACCCTGCTGAAGGTGATTGTCGAGCACCGCTGCAAGGAGATTGTGCGCCGTGGTTATCGCGTGAAAGTCGCCCGTGAAGTGCAGGTTAATATCTTCCATCGGCACGACTTGCGCGTAGCCGCCACCCGCCGCGCCGCCTTTGATTCCGAAGCAAGGACCCAGGCTTGGTTCGCGCAGGGCAACGCAAATTTTCTTGCCGAGCCGAGCAAACGCATCAGCCAGCCCGATTGACGTGGTAGTCTTGCCTTCGCCTGCAGGCGTAGGGGTTATCGCCGTGACGAGAATCAATTTGCCGTCGGGCTTGTCTTTGACGCGCCGCCACACGTCGGGAGAAATTTTCGCCTTGAACTTCCCGTAGAATTCCAAATCGTCTTCGGTCAAGCCGAGCTTAGCCGCCGCCGTCGTTATCTTGTCGACAAGCGTGGTCTGCGCAATTTCAACGTCGCTTAACATTTTGCCGCCTCCAAAGTTTTTAGCACATGATAGCAAAAAAAAATCCCCGCCGCAAATTTGTTTGACGGACTCCGTGAAGAAATTGACAAGCACCGCCGCGCATGATATAAATCACTTTAATAACGCGCTCAAAACGCCGATAAACTTCTAAACGAACGGGAGCGTGAACGATATGGGAATTTGGGAAGTCACAATACCGCCGGCAAGCAACGGACGCAACGCCGCGCAGTCGTCATACAGGGGCAAAGTGCCCGTCGCCTCGGAGTATTCCAAAATCCTCGCCGAAAAGCTCGCCAACATTGACGCCGACGTTCAGGCTATGGAGGCGATTCAAGAGCAACTCGACGAGATTCGCGACCTGCACGAAGAGCTAACGGGCGACGTTAAAGCCGACGAAGATTCGGGCAACGCCAATCGCGACGACGCCGGCACGTCAACAATCCCTTGCGTCGAACGAATTAAGCGTTTCCTGCCCGACGGCTCGGTTATGATAACGACCTACGAAAACGGGACGATAACCGACCGCATGAAGCTCAAGCCGAACATGATTGTCGTCCCCGACTACAACGCGCCGCCCCAACCCGACGGCTCCGTTGCGACGGAACTCAAACCGACGCGCAGTTTGGAACTGCAGATGTTGCTGATGTTGTGACCCGCGCGGCTTGTGAGTTCGCTAACTTAAAGGAGGTTTTAAACATGGATGTAAGCACTATTTCGCGAGTGTCGCAGGGCTTTGCGCAATACGCCTTACAATCGAAGAACACTGCAAACGCAAAGGCGTCCGCGCAGAATGCTTCGGCGCAGGCTCAAGAGTCGTCGTTGAAACTCGGCGATGCGTTCGCGTTGGATCTTTCTGACGCTGCCAAGCAAGCGGCTAAGGCACCCGCGCAGACGGCGGAAGATTTCTCCGTCGAAGACACGGGCGCGAAGGAAACAAAGGGTCTCTCCGCCGAACAAGTAGAGGCTTTGCAAAACGATTTGGAAACGCAACAGCAGGCGTTTATCAACGTCATGATTCAGGCTTTGACCGAATCGAACGACAAGTTGCAGGGCTGGCTTGACGAAGGCGTTGGCATTTTGAACTTCGGCGGCACGCAGATTGATGCGTCGATGTTCGGCTTGCCGGAAGTGGCGACCAATCCCGAAGACGCGGCTAAGGCAATCGCGCCCGGCGGTGCGTGGTCAGTCGACGCGGTCTCTACGCGCATTTTCGATTTGGCAACGGCGATAGCGGGCGACGACCCCGAAAAACTTTCGCAGATACGGGCTGCCGTCGAAGAGGGCTTCAAGCAGGCGGGCATGACGTGGAACAAAATCACCGGTCAAGACAACATGCCCGAAATTTCCAAGCAGACCTACACCGAAATCATGAGCCGCTTTGACACGCGCGCCAACGAACTCAACGGAACATCAGTAGTCGAATAAACTTAAACGACGGCACTTTGATCGCCCGAAATCAAAAAGACTGTCATGCAAGACGCGTGGCAGTCTTTTCGTTTGCAAAGCAAAAACGCCGCCTTTCGACGACGTTTGTGTTTTCTAAGTGGTGGGCAGGGATGGATTCGAACCATCGTACTCAGTGAGAACGGATTTACAGTCCGTCGCCTTTAACCACTCGGCCACCTACCCGATTCGTGGCGACCCCGGAGGGATTTGAACCCCCGACCCTTTGATTCGTAGTCAAATACTCTAATCCAGCTGAGCTACGGAGTCGTTATGATAAGTTGGTGGACCCACTAGGACTTGAACCTAGGACCGACCGGTTATGAGCCGGTTGCTCTAACCAACTGAGCTACGGGTCCAACCGGTAACCAACTTGTTGTCAAAAAAAATTGGAGCGGAAAACGAGGCTCGAACTCGCGACCCCAACCTTGGCAAGGTTGTGCTCTACCACTGAGCTACTTCCGCAAATTCTGGAGCGGACAACGAGGCTCGAACTCGCTACCTCAACCTTGGCAAGGTTGCGCTCTACCAGATGAGCTATGTCCGCTTCTTGTATCAGCCATTTGACTAACACAGCGCGCATTATAAAGGCTTTGTCAATTTTTGTCAAGCGAAATTTTTCAGCATGTCGCCGACAGAATCGAAGACCGCCGTCGCCTCGCGCTTGACGAAATCTTTAGCCGTCGACACCGTGCACCCGCCGAAGCGTCGTATCATGGGCAAATCGTTCGACTCGTCGCCGATAACGTGAACCGCGCCGTGCCAACCCGTCAGCTCCAAAAGTTTCGCAACGCCCGCGCCCTTGTTTATGCCCGCCGTCACGATGTCAAGGCTGTAGGTGTTGCGTTGCGCGAAGATCACGTCGCCAAAGTTTTGATTTAAAGCATCCGCAGCAAGTTGCGCCGCGTCGACCGTCTCAAAGCCCAAAGCAAGCTGATTGATTTTCTTCGGCAATGACGAAACCTGCGCGGCGTCCGTGAACGTCAAAAAATTTTCCCAATGAATTTTCTCACGCCAAACCCAAGATTTTTCGCCGACGCCGACGCAAAAAGTTTCGTCCGCCGCCTCGAACAGGAAATGGAAACTTTTTGCCGCGTGAGCGTCGTTCATGAGCGCAAGCAAAACTTTTGGCGGTATCTCCGTCTCGAAGATGATTTGCCCCGCGCCGTCAAAGATTATCGCGCCGTTGTCGCAAATCGCAAAGTCAAGCGTTATGTCGAAGTTTTTCAGGCGCGAAGTCAGCATCGGGTAGCAACGCCCCGTAACTATGCCGAACTTGTTGCCCGCCGCTCGCCAAGCTTTTATCGCCGCAACGTCTTGCGCCGTGATGTTTTCGTCGCGAAAGAGCGTGCCATCGAAATCGCTCGCCGCTATTTTAAAATTCATAGATAACCGCCTCCGTCGCGCGCAAATAATTTTTTTCGTCGGGGTAGTTGCCGAAAAGTTTCTTCGCGCCGTCAAAAATTTTTTCGGGAAGTTTTACGTCGTGCGTCGTGAAGTTGACCGCCGTACAGATTTTTTTATTGCCGAGCGTCCGCGTGAAAATGTAAAGTTCCTCGCTGTCGTGACAAAGCTCCGCGTAGTCGCCGCCAAGCAAAACGTCACTCGCATTGCGGAACGCGCTCAACCGCCGATAAAAATTCAACACCGAACCGGCGTCCTTATCCTCGACCGTAGCGTTGCACGTCTTGAAGTCGTCGTGAACGGGCAGCCACGATTTGCCGCGCGTGAAGCCCGCGTTCGCCGACGTGTTCCATTGCATGGGCGTGCGCGCATTGTCGCGGCTGAAGCGGTGCACGAAACGTAAAGCCTGTTTGTCGCTGAAACCGTCTGCCCGCGCCAAGTCATATTGTCCGCGCGAAGACACGTCGTCGTAGTCGTCAATCGAATCGAACGCGACGTTGGCAAAGCCCAGCTCCTCGCCCTGATAGATAAACGGCGTGCCGCGCAGGGTAAGCAAAATCATCGCCATTGCCTTCGCCGCCAAAATCTTGTCGGAGCCGTGCGGAAAGAAATTGTTCACCGAACGCGGCTTGTCGTGATTCTCGAAGTAAATCGGATACCAGCTGTCGCGCGTCGCCCGTTGGCTGTCGGTCAACGCTTGCTTGAAGTCGCTCAGCTTGTACAGTTCGGCACGGTGCCAAACTTCACCGTGCGGGAACATAACATTGACGTGGCTGAACTCGAACAACATATCGAAGACGCCGCGCTTGCCTACCCACTGCGGCAGGTCTTCGGGCTTGACGCTGTTCGCCTCGCCGACCGTGAAGATGTCGCGCCCGTCGAAGACTTCGCGCTTGAACTCGTGCAGGAAATCCAAAATGCCCGGCAAGGCCGCCGTCATGTTGTGGACGGAGCAGGTGCCGTCGGCGTCGGGCGTCCCGTCAACGAACTGCGCGGGCTTTTTTATGTAAACGATCGCATCAATGCGGAAGCCGCCAACGCCTCGGTCAAGCCAGAAATTTGCGGCGTCGTAAAGGGCGCGGCGCACGTCGGGGTTTTCCCAATTCAAATCGGGCTGTTGCGTCGCAAACGTGTGCAAGTAATATTGCCCGCGCTCTTTGCACCACTGCCACGCGCTCCCGCCGAAGATTGAACGCCAATTCGTTTTCGTGTCGCGCCAAATGTACCAATCGGCTTTCGGGTTGTCGCGGCTCGACTTCGACTCAAGGAACCACGGATGTTGGTCGGAGCTGTGATTGTAAACCAAATCCATAACGATACGGATGTCGCGTGCCTTCGCCTCGGCAATCAGTTCGTCGAAGTCGTCAAGCGTGCCGAACAGCGGATTAATCGCCGTGTAATCGGAGATGTCGTAGCCGTTGTCGACCATCGGCGAAGGGTAAATCGGCGTCAGCCAAATCGCTCCCGCGCCGAGGCTTTTAACGTAGTCAAGCTTGTCAATGACGCCGCGCAAATCGCCGATACCGTCGCCGTTCGTGTCCAAGAAACTTTTCGGGTAAATTTGATAGACGGGTTTCTTTTGCCACCACTTAAAATTTTCCGCTGCGTCGATGACAATCATCGGATTCGCCCAAGCCGCCGCCGTCAATGCAATCGCCCCCTTGATAAACGTGCGTCTGTTCATAAAAAAAACCTCCTTGCGGAGATTGTATCACAGTCAGAAATGCTTGACGATAATTTTTGTGCCAAGCGGAAATTTTTTGTACGGCTCGAAGCGTCTGCCGTCGACTGTGACAGTCAAGTGCGTGCCCTTGCCCGTCCGCAGTTGCAAATCTTTGAACCGTCGATTCATGTCGTCCATAATGAACCAATAGCCCTCGCGCCGGAAGTGACCGTCCGCCACGTCGAAGGGCAAGCCAACGCCCAATGATTTGTACCGCGTCCGAAGCAAGATAAATTCGCCGTCGCGATACTCAAGCTCCTCTATAACGGGCGTCTTCTGCACCGAATGCATAAACTCAATCGTGATCGGCAAGCCCTGCGCGGCGTCGACGACAGTAAGGGCTTGATGTTCGGTGCCGACGAAAATTTTCGGCGAAGTCGTCAGCGCGAATAAAATCGCCGACGCGACAACGGCAAGCAAAATTTTTTTCACGGCTGTTAATCCTCCACTGCTTGAAAAGATTTTTACAGGTGTTACAATTCCTTGCGGTGATTACATTGTTTGAATATGAATTCATGCGCAATGCGTTGGCGGCGGTGCTGTTGGTGACGCCGCTGTTCGGATTGCTGTCGACGATGGTCGTGTCGAATCGAATGGCGTTTTTCTCGGATTCGCTCGGTCACGGCGCGTTCACGGGCATAGCGATAGGCGCACTTATCGGCGTGGGCTCGGAGATTGTCGGCTTGCTCGGTTTCTCGATAATCTTCGCGCTGTTGATAACGTACATAAAGAACAAATCGCACGCGGGCGCGGACACGGTTATAGGCGTGTTCAGCTCGACGGCAATCGCGCTCGGCTTGATGATAATGTCGGCGGGCGGGCAGTTCAATAAATTTTCGCGCTTCCTTATCGGCGATTTGTTGAGTATCACGCGCGACGATTTAATCGGCTTGGCGGCGGTATTCGCGTTGGTCGTCGTGAGTTGGGCTTTGCTGTTCAATCGGCTGTTGATTTTGTCGGTGAATCAGACTTTGGCGCGCAGTCGCGGCATAAGGACGCAGGCGGTCGAATCGGTCTTCGCGATACTGTTGGCGGTCGTTGTGGCGTTAAGCATTCAGTGGGTCGGCATTTTGATAATCAATGCGCTGTTGGTGTTGCCGGCAGCGGCGGCGCGCAACGTCACGAATTCGGTAAAGAGCTATCACGTGTTGAGCGTACTGATTGCGTTGGCGTCGGGGCTGACGGGTTTGCTTTTGGCTTACGAATTGAACTCGGCGGCGGGCGCGACGATTGTGACCTGCGCGGCGGTAGTTTACTTCGTAACACTGATATTAAAGCCGAAGTTTATAAAGTAGGTGTTATTCATGAGCAGGGGCTTGGATTTAATCTTAGTCGGGCTGGCGGGCGTACTGTGGGCGTCGTCGGGCGTGGCTGTTCAAGATTTCTTCGCGCACTCGACAAAGACGCCAATGGAGCTTACGAATATCCGCATGTGTTTGGCGGGCGCGATTTTAATTATGTTGTCGGCGCGACGGAAAAATTTTTGGCTGACGTGGGGGATTTTGAATCGACACCCGCGCTTTTGGCTCGACGTTGCGATTTACGGGATAATCGGCGTGATGTTCATGCAGTTCACGTACTTTCAAGCAATATCAATCGGCGGGGCGGCGGCGACGACGGTGATAACCTACGCGTGCCCGGCAATGGTCGTGTTGTGGGAAAGTTTTTATCATAAGCGACTGCCCAAGCTAGGCGAAGTGGTTGCAGTTGTGTTGGCGATAAGCGGCGTGTTTCTGCTGGTGACGGGCGGCAACCCGACGAAATTGCTCGTGCCGCCGGCGTGCGTGGTTTGGAGCTTGTTAAGCGGCGCGGCGTTTGCATTCAGCGCGATATATCCGAAGCACCTGTTCGCAAAAAAAATCGACCCGTACTTTTTGACGGGTGTGGGAATGTTTATCGGCGGGCTGACGACGTTCGCGCTGATTGACGATCGAGCGTGGCTGCCGTTCTTCGCAGCGGACGTTTTGTTCGACGTGAGCTGGATAATAATTTTCGGGACGGTAGGCGCGTTCTTGAGTTTTAACGCGGGCTTGCGCTTCTTGACACCGGAAGAGGCGTCGATAACCGCCACGACAGAGCCCGCCGCCTCCGTGATAATCAGTCGGGCGGTTTTCGAGACTGCATTCGGCGCGGTCGAGTCGGTCGGCATAGTTTTAGTCTTGCTTGCAATCGTCGCCCCGTCGATTATAAAGCGGTAATTCGTCGTTGCATTTCGTCGCGCAGATTCACGAACGCCGCAATGTACTTATTACGAATCGCCGCAACGATTTCAAGCGCAATGTCTTCGTTGTAAATGTGAGTTGCCTGATTGCGCCGTTTAAGCATGTCAAGCCAAATCTCTTCGTCGGAAATGAAATTGAACTTGTAGCCCGCCTTAATGATTTCGCGCGGCGAACCCGAACTTGCCTCCGCGACGCCGTGCGACAAAAGGACTTCTCGCAACGCCTTCCAAGACAGCTCAAAGCAAATTTCAAACAAGCCGACAATGCCCGTCAATTCCAAAACGGAGTACGGCGGCTCAATCGTCGCGTTCTCCGAAAGATTCTTCACGGCTTTGCAAAAGTTTTCGTATTTCTGCACGACGGCGGGCACCTCCTCGAATCACGTTCACCGCTCCCAAAGCAACGCGACAGTTACGCCCTTGAAGGTAGTTTTCGGCAGGGCGAAACGCGCATTTTCCGTGCAACACAAAGCCGCCGCTTCGCAGACGTTGCCGACGCTGACGGTTCGCTTTACAAAACGCGACTCGGCAAGCTTGTAGTCGTCGATTTTCTTTTGCAGTTCCGACGCGGAAAAAAATCTTACCTCAAGCCCCATGACGTCCGCCAATGCGATAAGACCGTTCTCGTCTTTTTTAACGTCGACGCTCGCCAAAAGTTTCACGCGTTCAATCGGCTGATGAATCATTGCGCACGCGCGTTGCAATGCCTCGAAAATTTTCAGTGACGACGTGCCGCGCCGACACCCGACGCCCGCGATTAAGTTTTGCGGAATCAAATTCAAGCGCACGTCGCCCGCCGTCACGAAGACATCTTCGCCGCGCAGAATCGCCGCATTAATCGCCTTAATCGCCTCTTTGGGTTCGGGCAGAAGTCCGAGCTTGGAGGCAATGGTGTCGACTGAAATTATGCCCTCAACGTCCGTCGCCGTCGTGATAACGGGATTCGCCTCAATCGCCTTGGCAATCTCAACCGTGAGTTCGTTCGCGCGCCCGACGTGCCCGCTCAAAAGACTTATGACATTTTGCCCGCACTCGTCGATAACCAAAACCGCCGGATCGCTGAGCTTGCTTACGATATGCGGCGCGATCATTCGCACGACTATACCCGCCGCGCAGATGAAAACCAGCCCGTCAAATTTGCCGAAGATCTCCGCAACCAATTCGTCAAGCTTATTGAAGTTTCTGCCCTTCGCGAAAGTCTGCCCGCCGACCTTCGCAGAAATTTTATCGGCAAGGCGGGCACCGTTTGTCGTAATGGATATAATTGCCGTTCTCAATTTAGAATCTCGCCTGCCTGAACATGTGACCGAATTTTGGTGAATACAAATTTGATGTTTGAAGCGGTTCTTTTCTGGGGTCTAAGCAATGCCCGATGATTATCAACGCCGTGCGATCGATGTTTGCTTCCTTGACCTGCTGAACGATGTTGTCGAGCCGCCCGCGTATGACTTTTTCTTCGCCCGGCCACGACGCCTTATAGACCACGGCGATTGGCGTCGACGACTTGAATCCCGCCGACATGAGTTCGCGCTTGATGTCGTCCAAAAGACTGATTGACAGGAAGATACACATTGTCGTTTGGTGTTGCGCGAGTTTTTTCAGCGATTCGGTATCGGGGACGGGCGTGCGTCCGCCGCGCCGCGTGATTATGACGGTCTGCGTCACGCCCGGCAAGGTGTATTCCTGTTTGAGAGCCGCCGCCGCCGCAAGGAACGAGCTTACGCCCGGCGTGATGTCGAATTCGATGCCGCGAGCCGTCATTGCGTCCATCTGCTCCTGAATCGCGCCGTAAATCGACGGGTCGCCCGTTTGCAGGCGAACGATTTTTTTGCCCGCTCTTTCCGCCAAGATTATGACGTGCATGATTTCTTCAAGCATCATCTGCGCGGAGTTGTAAATTTCGGCTTCTGCCTTACAAAATTTCAAAATGTCTTCGTTGACGAGCGAACCGGCGTAAATCACGACGTCCGCCTCGCTTAAAAGTTTGTGCCCTTTGATTGTAATGAGGTCGGGATCGCCCGGCCCTGCTCCGACTATGTGAACCATAATTAACAACTCCTTACCGTTGACGTAAAAAATTTCCGTTGCAGTTTCCTCAAAGAGATTTTAAACTTTTTTTCGCTTGAACGCAATAATCGGCGGCGCGACGAAAAAATTTTTTGGCAATGTTCAAAATCATTCCCGCATGTTATAATCGGCGCGTGAGTAATTTTTTGTGGGTTAAGGGGGAATTCTTAATGGCGTTCAACGAAGAACAGTTCAAAGAGATTATCGCGGAATTCACAATCGGCGGCGAACGGCTCCACCAAATCGCGGCGAGCTTCCGTCAAGATTTGCAGTTGGGTCTGCGTGATGTCAGCCTGTCATCAATGCGTATGCTCAAATCTTACGTCGGTCTGCCGAGCGGCAAGGAGACGGGCGAATACCTTGCGCTTGACTTCGGCGGCACCAACATTCGCGTCTTCCGCATTCGGCTTGACGGTGACGGCAAATTCGAGATCGTCAAACGCGTCGGGCGTCCGCTGGTTGTCCCCGGCGAATACGATTACATTTGCAAGGACGCCACTGCCGAACAGATGTTCGACTTCATTGCCGAACTGATTGACGAGGCGATTGACGGCGACCACGCGACGAAATATTATTTGGGACACACGTTCTCTTTTCCGTCGACGCAGGACAACCTTTACAACGCGCGCCTGATTATCTGGACGAAGGAATTCGCAACGCAGGGCGTCGAAGGCGAAGTTGCCAACGATTTGCTTGTCGCGGCTCTCAAGCGTCGCGGCGCGGGCAACGTCGAACCCGTCGCCGTCCTCAACGATACCGTTGCCGTGTTGCTCAGCGCGGCTTACAAAACGCCCGACACTTTTATCGGCTCAATCTATGCCACGGGACATAACACTTGCTATCTTGAACCCACGATTCACGACCCGAAGGGCGTCGGCGCGGGCGGCATGATTCTCAACCTTGAGTGCGGCAATTTCTCCAAGCTCGTGCCCAATCGCTTTGACAGGGAATACGACGAAGGTTCCGAAAAGCCCGGCGAACAGCGTTTCGAAAAAATGGTTTCCGGCCGCTACATGGGCGAACTGTTCGGCATGGCGATTGCGGAACTCTTGAACGAAAAGGGCAAAAGCTACGGGCTGACCTCCGTCGATATGTCGATGATAATTCTTGACGAATCGCCCAACCTCGGCAGGGCAACCGATATTATCATGGCGAAGGTCGGGCGCGAACTTGCTCGCGACGACGTTGCCAAAATCCGCGAACTTGCAAAGGTTATCGTCATTCGTTCGGCAAGACTGGTTGCGGCATCGTTCGTGGCTCTCGTCTGGCAACGCGCGGGGCACGGCAAGATTGAACGTCAGCACGTGGCAGTTGACGGCTCCGTTTACGAAAAGATGCCGCTTGCCAAAGAAAACATCACCAAGGCAATAAGCGAACTCCTCGGCGAAGATGCCGCGCAGGTCGACACGATTCTTGACAACGGCGGCTCCGGGCTCGGTGCGGCTATCGCGGCTGCCATGGCCGTTCAAAAATAAATCGTCGGCGTGACAAAATTTTTTACCGCGTGGTATAATCTGCGCGGTATTTTTTTTGCTCTAAACGGAGGTTATCGCGTGAAAAAATTTTTCGTCTTGCTTGCCGCGCTTTTAATTGTCGGCACGTTCACCGCTTGCGGCGTCGACAAACCCGCCAACGATAAGGTCAAAGTCGTCGCGACAATTTTCCCCGCTTACGATTGGACGCGCGAAATTATCGGCGGCAATGACGCGTTCGCCTTGACGTTGCTTGCGGACAAGGGCATTGACTTGCACAGCTTCCAACCGTCCGCGCAGGACATCATGACGATTTCCGATTGCGACGTGTTCATTTACGTCGGCGGCGAATCCGACGAATGGGTCGACGACGCGCTCAAGCAAGCCGTCAACAAAAACATTATCGTCGTCAAGCTCACGGACGTGCTCGGCGATAAAGTCAAATCGGAAGAACATGTCGAAGGCATGGAGTCCGAACACGAACACGAAGACGATGTTGAAGACGACGAACACGTTTGGCTTTCGCTGACCAACGCGCAAATTTTGTGCGACGGAATAACCGACGCGCTAATTAAAGCCGCGCCCGCGCAGGCTGACGCGTTGAAGGCAAACGCCGCCGCTTACAAGTCAAAGCTCGTCGCGCTCGACGAAAAGTATCGCGACACGCTCGCCGCCGCGCAGAGCAAAACAATTTTGTTCGGCGACAGATTTCCTTTCCGCTACCTGTTCGACGATTACGGCTTGAAGTACTTCGCGGCGTTCGCGGGCTGTTCGGCTGAAACGGAGGCAAGTTTTCAAACCGTAACGTTTTTGGCGGGCAAGGTCGACGAATTGAATTTGCCGTGCGTGCTGACGATTGAGGGCACGAATCACAAAATCGCCGAAACGATTATCGCGAACACGGCGCAGAAGAATCAACGAATCCTCGTGCTCGATTCCATGCAGGCGAAGGTCGAAGGCGCGACGTATCTTTCGATAATGGAAAAAAATTTGTCGGTCTTGCGCGAGGCGTTACAATGAACTTGATTGCGTGCGAAAATGTTTCGTTGGGCTACGGCGCGCGTGTCGTCGTCAAGGATTTGAGTTTCACGGTCGGCGCGGGCGATTACCTTTGCATTGTCGGCGAAAACGGCGCGGGCAAGTCCACGCTCGTGAAGACGCTGCTGGGTCTTCAGAAACCGCTGGGCGGGAAAATTTTTCTTAACGGCTTGACGGCTGGCGACATCGGCTATCTGCCGCAACAAACGCAAATACAAAAAGACTTCCCCGCGTCGGTTGAGGAAATCGTTTTGTCAGGCTGTCTTGCGCGAAAAAAATTTCTGCCGTTCTACACGTCCGAAGACAAGCGAATCGCCGCGCAGAATATGGAACGGCTCGGCATTGCGTCATTGGCGACGAAATGTTTCCGCGAATTGTCGGGCGGTCAGCAACAACGCGTACTGTTGGCACGGGCATTGTGCGCCGCGAAAAAAATTTTATTGCTCGACGAACCGATTGCCGGGCTCGACCCCGAAGCCGCCGCCGATATGTACAAAATCATTGCCGCGCTCAATCGCGACGGCGTGACGATAATAATGATCTCTCACGACGTGCAAGAGGCGATTAAATACGCGACGCACGTTTTGCACCTCGGCGAAAAAATTTTCTTCGGGACGCGGGAGGATTTCCGCAATGCTTGAGACTTTGGAACTTTACTTGCAATATCCGTTCGTGATAAACGCGCTGATCGTCGGCGTGCTTATCGCGCTGTGTTCGTCGCTTTTGGGCGTGACGCTCGTGCTGAAAAGATTTTCGTTCATCGGCGACGGGCTGGCGCATGTGGCGTTCGGCGCACTGGCAGTGGCGACCGTCTTGAACTTCGCCAACAAAATGCTTTTGACTTTGCCGCTTACGATACTCTGCGCGGTTTTAATCCTGCGCGGCGGGCAACGGGCAAAAATAAAAGGCGACGCGATAATCGCAATGATTTCGGTCGGCTCGTTGGCGTTCGGCTATTTGCTTATGAATTTGTTCGCGGCGTCGTCGAATTTGTCGGGCGACGTGTGCAGTGTCCTGTTCGGCTCCACGTCGATATTGACACTCACGGACGCGGAGGTTTGGTTGAGCGTCGGGCTGTCGGTTGCAATGATTGCGGCGTTCGTTTTGTTTTACCACAAAATTTTTGCGGTGACGTTCGACGAAGACTTTGCGCGGGCGGCGGGCTTGCGCGTCGACTTTTACAACTTGATAATCTCGGTCGTCATCGCGGTGATAATCGTCTTGGCAATGAACTTGGTCGGCTCGCTTTTGATTTCGGCGTTCATAATCTTCCCGGCGTTGTCGGCAATGAAGTTGTTCAAGACGTTCCGCGCCGTGACGCTTTGCTCTGTGGCGTTGTCGGTGACGTGCGCTTTCGTCGGGATAATCGCGTCGATATTGGCGGGCACGCCCGTCGGCTCGACTATCGTTGCGGTTGACGCGCTTGCGTTCGGAATTTGTTTGCTGTTGGGAGGCTCGGCGTCATGAGAAAATTTCTGTTGGCAATCTGCGCGGCGTCGTTGCTGTTGACGGGCTGTGCTGAAGAAAAAAAGCCCGCGCCCGAAAAAATTTTAACCGAGGCTGTCGACGTTGACTTGACGAAGCTGAGCGCGACGATGGTTTATTCCGCCGTTTTCGACATCGTTGAGAACCCCGCCGAGTATCGCGGCAAGACGATAAAGTTTCGCGGCAAATACTTCGTCGCGCACGACCCCGCCAAGGACGAATATCATCATTCCTGCGTTATTTGGGACGAAACGGCTTGCTGTATGCAGGGCATGGAGTTTGAACTCGCCGACGGTGCTTATCCGAAGAACGAAAGCGAAATTACTTTAATCGGCAAGTTCGACACGTACACGATACAAAAAATCGACAACCCGATTTTGCGTAAGGCTCGGCTTGCCGATTGATTGGAGGTGATTTGTATGAAAAAATTTTTAGCCGCCGCGATTCTGTTCTTTGCGGTGACGTGTTCAAGCTTTGCGCGCGCCGCTACCGTCGACATCGACTTGACGCGCATGAGCTCGACAATGGTTTACTCGACCGTCTTCAACATGGTGACCAATCCCGCGACCTTCGTCGGCAAAACAATGCGGATGCGCGGCGAATACACGACATATCCCGTTTCGGCGTCTCAAACGATTCACGCTTGCCTTGTTCGCGACGCGGCGGGCTGTTGCAGTCAAGGCTTGGAGTTCGTTTTGAGCAATAGCAAATATCCTGCGGGCGCGAACGAAATAACCGTCGTCGGCACAATCGCCGTCCAAAAGATTGGCGGGAAGGACGTTTGCTATCTGAAGAATTCCGTGCTCGAATAATCAATCGGTGCGTTGCGCCTTCATGGCGATTTTGTTTTCGTACATTTCTTTATCGGCGCGCTTGAACACTTCGTCGGCGGTCTTGTCGACACCCGCTTGATAGTAAGACACGCCGATAGCCGCCGAAACTTTTTCCCACGGTTCAAGCAAGGTGTTGGCGTTCTTGCGCGCCATTTCGGCTTTAAATTGCTCGGCAAAGTATTTGCACAGCGAAACTTTCTCGCCCTCGATAATTACGACGAATTCGTCGCCGCCGATTCGGTAGACGTGTTCCTCGCCGAAGACTGCGCAGATTAATCGGCTGGCGTTCAAAAGATATTCGTTGCCGCGCTCGTGACCATAGGTGTCGTTGACTTTTTTCAAAAAGTTCACGTCAACCATAACGATACAAAAATCCGCGCCGCCCGCCGAAATTTTTTCGTCAAGCCGTGAAGTCGTCTCGTCGTAGGCGGCTTTATTTTTTATGCCCGTGAGCGAATCGCGGTGCGCCAACTTGTCCATCTCGGCGACCTGCTTTTTCGCGCGCCGCAATTTTTCAAAATAAGTCAGCACGTCCTGCGTCGTCTTCGTCAGCGCGACGTAAAGATTTTCAATCTCGTCGCCCGTGTGTATATCCAACTGCTTTATCTGCTCGACGTTCTGTGCGCAAATCTCGTTGCTGTCGTAAGCGAAATTCTCGGCGCAATAGGACATCGTGTTTATCGGCAGGATGACGTTGTTTTCGACGAAGCGCAAACCGATAACGAAGACGAACACGAAACAGCCCGAAAACAATGCCAAGACCTTCGCGGTGAACGCCCTGCCGTAATCGGAGAGTAAACTCAACGACATATCAATCACAACGTAACATTGAGGCTTGCCCGCCGCGTCGTACACGGGCTTGTAAAGCGTCAACGTCTCGTCAGAGATAATCGGCGCAATCGTCTTGCCCGCCGTTAAGTCGTCAAGGTAAGGCAACACGTTATCGGAGGGCGGAGAGTTTATGTCACCGTTTAAAACGCTGCGCCCGCCGTCCGCCGTGAATTTCTCGACGCGCAGACTTTTAACGTCGGGATTACTGTTCTTTATCGTAAGGAAACTTTTTTCGACCTCGGCGTAATCGGCGACCCCGTTCAAATAGGCGTCTACCTGCGCGGGATTAATTTCGTTCGCGGCAATCATCGCAAGCCCGTCGGCGATTTTGACTTGCACAGCCGTCGCCGCCTGCTCGAAAATCCTGTAGCTGATTGACGCAATCGACGCAGCGATAAACAGCGAACTCAACATCAAGATTAAAAGAATCTTCGTCCTAAGCGAAGTCATCGGGCATTTGCGCTTGAAAACGGCGCGGTGCATTTCGTCGGACAACGGAGCCTGCTTGCGACCCAGCCCGCGAAACGCGTCCTTTATCGGTTGCGGCAAGACTTTCACGACGGCGAACATCAGCAGGACGATTAATCCTTTGTCGATCAGCTCGCGCAGGAAGATCGTCGCGAAATTCGTGCCAAGTGCGCTTAAAGCCTCGACGCCCGTGCGGAACAAAAAATTTTCGATAAGCTCGGTACACAGCGTCGCAATGAGCGCAAGCGCGGGAATCGCCAACAGCGTCTTCGTGAACTTTTGGAAGAAACCGCGCCGCGCAAGGAATGTCGTATAAATTGCGACGGCAATGCTGATTGTGCAGTAATACATTTCGGATTCGTCGGCGAACGAGTTCAGAAAATTTGTGGCAAAGCCGACGACGATGCCGGGGACGTAGCCGCTCAGCATTGCGATAAAAATGGTGCCGCCCGTGTCCAAGTACAACGGCAAATCAAAATGCCTCGCTGCGAACGAGGCGACCAAGTTCAGGATAACCGCCGCGACGCAAATCAGAATCGGCGACGGTGCGTTACTTTTTTCAATCATCAATCAAACTCCTAACTGCTTTAATCGGTGCGTTGCGCTTTCATGGCAAGCTTATTGGCGTACATTTCCTTATCGGCGCGCTTGAAGACTTCATCGGCAGTTTTGTCGTAATCGGATTCGTAATACGCCACGCCGACCGCCGCCGAAATTTTTTCCCACGGCTGAAGCGAATCATTGGCGTTCTTGCGCTCCATTTCGGTTCGGATTTGCTTGACGAAATATTGAGCGATTGCAACTCTGTCGTCGTCGATTATCACAACGAATTCGTCGCCGCCAATGCGATAAACGTTCTCCGCGCCGAAAACCGAACAGACCAACTTGCAGGCGTTAATAAGATACTCGTTGCCGCGCTCGTGACCGTATGTGTCGTTGACTTTCTTCAAAAAATTCACGTCGACCATTATGATACAAAATATCGCGTGCCCGGCTTCAATCTTGGCGTCGAGGTCGGCGATTTTTTTGTCGTAAGCGGCTTTGTTCTTAACGCCCGTCAGCGAGTCTTTGTAAGCGATTTCGTCCATTGCCATAACTTTGACCTGCATGTTGGTGACTTGCACTTTGGCGCGCTTGAGATTGTTGAAATAACCCAAAACATTTTTCATCGTCATGAGCAACGACGCGTACAAGTTTTCAATCTCGTCGCCCGTGCGTATGTCCAGCTTTCTTATGCGCGTGAAGTTTTCTTCGCGAGCCGATTCGCTGTCGTAGGAGAAAGTTCGTGCGCAATATGCCATGGTGTTGACAGGGATAATGACGCCGTTTTCGATAAAGCCCAACCCGATTGTAAAGATAAAGATGAAACAGCCCGCGAACAACGCCAGCAACTTGATAAGGAATGTCCTGCCGTAATCGGTCAGCAAGTCCAGCGAAAAATCTATGCCCGCGTAGCATTGGCATTTGCCGTTCGCGTCGTAAAGCGGCTTGTAGAGCGAAAGAACGTAGCCGTAACTGTCGTCGGAAATTATCGGCGGAATCGGTCTGCCCGCAAGCAAATCGTCAATGTAAGGCATAAAAGTTTCTGCAAACGGGACAATGTCGCCGGGCTTATCGCCTGCCATAGACTCTGTGTCGAGGTCAAAGACGACGTGGCAACCGTCTTCATCAATCCGATAAACGTAAATAAATCTTATGGAACGGTTGCTGTTCCTTATGGAGTAAAGCCGGTCTTCCACCTGCTTGTAACCTTCGGCGTTGCGTCCGAGGCGCAAGTAATCGTCCACGCGCTTGGGGTCTATTTCGTTCAAAATGACGGTATCGATGCTGTCGACCATTTTTATGCGATCTTCAATTATCGTTTCGCGGAAGAGCAGGTAGCTGATAAGCGAAACCGAAAAGGACAGCAAAAGTGAACTCACCATCAGAAGAACGAGCATTTTCGTGCGCAAGGACGACCTCATATAACTGTTTTGGCTGATTACGCGTTTCATTTCGTCAGTCAACGGTGCTTGCTTTTGCCCTATCGTGCGGAAAGCTTTTTTGACGTGTTGCGGCGTATGTTGCAAGAGATAAAACGTCGACAGGACGGCAATACTCTTGTCCAAGAGTTCGTTCGGGAAATTGTCCGCCAAGTTCATGTGGAAATTTTTTATCGGGTCAAGAATGCTGGACGACTTTAAAAAATTCTCAATAAGGAAGTCGCTTATGCCCGCCAACAGGATCAGCGACGGAATCATCAAAAGTGCTTTGGGCAAGCTCAAGAAGTAGCCTCGCCGCGATAAAAATGTCGTGAAAATCGCAATGGCAATGCTGATTGAAGAGTAATACATTTGCTCCGAATCGACGAAAGCTTTGGTAAGGTTGGTGAAGAAACCGACCGATATGCCCGGTATGTAGCCGCCCAGTGCTGCGATAAAAATCGTACCGACAGTGTCCAAGTAAATCGGTAAATCCAACACTTTTGTGACCAAAGAGCCGACCAAGTTTACAGCTAATCCTGCAATGCAAATCAAAGTAATTTTCCCGGCAGACACTTGACTCGCTCCCTTACGAAAAATTTTGTCGATTATAACACAGCGCAAAAAAAAAATCTGCCGCCCGCAAGCAACAGATAAAATTTTTCATTCTTTGAGTGTCAAAATTTCGTCGGCAAGGCATATCAGCCTTTCGTCATGCTTGCAAAGCGACATATCGAAAATTTTTCTCGCGGGTGTATAATGGACGCAAAACGTTTGGAGGTTGCAATCATGCAGAAATTTAAGCGCGTGTTCCTAATCGTGTTGGACAGTTGCGGGATAGGCGGCGCGACGGACGCTCAAGCTTTCGGCGACGACGACCCGAATACCCTGCGTTCAATCGTCGCGTCGAAAAAATTTGGCACGCCAAATCTTGCGCGGTTGGGCTTGTTCAATATCAACGGCGTGAATTTTTATCCGCCCGCAGAAAATCCCGACGGTTCGTTCGCGCGGGTTGTTGAGGCATCGAATGGCAAGGACACGACCATCGGGCATTGGGAGATTGCCGGGCTTGTTTCCGAACGCCCGTTGCCTACGTATCCCGACGGCTTTCCGCCCGAAGTCGTCGCCGCGCTGGAAAAAAGTTTCGGCAGGAAAATCCTTTGCAACAAACCGTATTCGGGCACGCAAGTCATTCGCGACTACGGACGGGCGCACGAGGAGACCGGCGCGCTGATTGTCTACACGTCCGCCGACAGCGTACTTCAAATCGCCGCCAACGAAAAGCTTGTTCCTGTCGACGAGCTGTATCGTTACTGCCGCGCCGCGCGTGAAATTATGCAAGGCGTCCACGGCGTCGGAAGGATTATCGCCCGCCCGTTCGTCGGCGACTATCCCAACTACGAACGCACGCCGCGCAGGCACGACTTTTCACTGAAGCCGCCCGCCAAAACGATTCTCGACGCGTTGACCGAAAATAACCTTGAGACAATCGGCGTCGGCAAGATTGCTGACATCTTCGCGGGACAGGGCATAAGTCGTTCGCTCGGCGTCAACGTCGACAATACTGACGGCATGGCTAAAACTTTGCGTCTCATGGACGAAGATTTTCGCGGGCTGTGTTTCGTGAACTTGGTTGACTTCGATATGAAGTTCGGGCACCGTCGCGACGTTGACGGCTACGCAAGGGCAATGACGATTTTCGACGCGGAGCTCGGCGAATTTTTAAGCAAAATGCGCGACGACGATTTGTTGATGATAACTGCCGACCACGGTTGCGACCCTGCCGCCAAGGGCACCGACCATACGCGCGAAAACGTCCCGCTGATCGTTTACGGCTCAAAAGTCCGCGCAGGCGTCAATCTCGACACGCTGAACACCTTCGCGGACATTGCGGCGACCGTCGCCGATATTTTCAGCGTCACGCTTAAGACGCGCGGAAAATCTTTCCTGCCGCTGATTGCCCGCTGACGGCGTTCGCGCTTGCCATTTCAAGAAAACTTTTTTACAATACCTTCGCCCGAAAGCAAAATCTAAGGAGGCAAAATTCTATGACGATAATCACGAAAGACGGAAGTTTGGCGGAAGTCGAAGGCGCGGAGGCTCTGCACGCGTTAAGGCACACCGCTTCCCATATCATGGCGCAGGCGATAAAGCACCTGTACGGCGGCGCGGACGGCAAAGGCGTTCAACTCGCCATCGGTCCGGCAATCGACACCGGCTTTTATTACGACATCGACACCGAACGCAAGATAACTGACGAAGACCTCGCCGACATCGAACGCGAAATGAAAGCCATTGTAAAGCAAAATCTTAAGCTCGAACGTTCGACGCTCAGCCGCGCAGATGCGCTGAAGAAATTCTCCGACGAGGGCGAAACCTACAAAGTCGAACTGATTGAGGCTCTGCCCGACGACGCCGAAATTTCGCTGTTCACGCAGGGCGACTTTACCGACCTCTGCGCCGGACCCCACGTCCAATCTACGGGCAAAGTCAAGGCGTTCAAGCTCATGTCGATTGCGGGCGCGTATTGGCGCGGCGACGAACATAACAAAATGCTCCAACGCATTTACGGCACGGCGTTTGAAACCAAGGACGCGTTGCAAGAATATCTGCACATGCTTGAAGAAGCGGCGCGTCGCGACCACCGCAAGCTCGGCAAGGAATTGGATTTGTTCAGCCTGCACGACGAAGGTCCCGGCTTCCCGTTCTTCCATCCCAACGGCATGGTTATCCGCAACGAACTGCTGAACTATTGGCGCGAAGTGCACCGTCGCTACGGCTACCAAGAAATCACGACGCCCGTCATCCTCAACCGCAAGCTGTGGGAAACGTCCGGGCATTGGGATCACTACAAAGAGAACATGTACTTCACCAAGATTGACGACGAAGATTACGCCGTCAAGCCCATGAATTGCCCCGGCAGTATCCTTGTCTACAACACGCACAGTCACAGCTATCGCGACTTGCCGCTTCGTTTGGCTGAAGTCGGTCTCGTTCACCGCCACGAAAAGAGCGGCGTCTTGCACGGTTTGTTCCGCGTCCGCAACTTCAATCAAGACGACGCACATATCTACATGACGCCCGCGCAGGTCGAAGACGAAATCCAAAAGACGATTGACTTGTTCGACGAAGTTTACAAGACGTTCGGGCTGCAATACAAAGCCGAGCTGTCCACGCGCCCCGAAAACTCAATGGGCGACGACGCGACTTGGGAACTTGCAACAGACGCGTTGCGCAAAGCCCTTGACCATCGCGGGCTTGAATACGTTATCAACGAGGGCGACGGTGCGTTTTACGGCCCGAAGATTGACTTCCACTTGAAAGACTCAATCGGCAGAACGTGGCAATGCGGCACCATTCAGCTTGACATGATGTTGCCCGAAAAGTTCGATATTAACTATATCGGCGAGGACGGCGAAAAGCATCGCCCGATTATGGTGCACCGCGTCGTTTACGGCTCAATCGAACGCTTCATCGGAATCCTTATCGAACACTACGCCGGAGCGTTCCCCGTATGGCTTGCGCCCGTGCAAATCAAGCTGTTGCCGATAACGGACGCGCACTTCGCCTTCGCCAAGGATCTTGCACAAAAACTTTTCGAGCTCAACATCCGCGCCGAAGTCGACGATCGTAACGAGAAAGTCGGCAAAAAGATTCGCGACAGCCAAGTCAAAAAGATTCCCTACACCGTCGTTATCGGTGACAAGGAAGTCGAGACGGGCGTCCTGCCGATTCGCAAATACAGCGCGAAAGACAGCGTCGATATGAAAGTCGATGACTTCATTGCTTACGTCCAAAAGAAAATTTCCACGCGTGACCAAACCTTCTAAGGAGGGCGACCCATGGAAAAATTTATCTTCGATCTGCAACGTTTCCCAGAAGACGACACGACCACCGACGACACCACGACGACTGACGACAACACTACTGCGACGAACGACATAACAATCAGCGCGGGCGGCGCGTACACCGTTGAAAGCGGCTACGCGGGCACGATAACAATCGACACGAGCGAAGCTGTCACGCTTGTCGGCACGGAAGGCTCTCAAGTTGCCGCGCAGGTTGTAACGGGCACAAACGCCGCCAATTTGACTGTCGACAGCCTCAACCTCTCAAGCACGGGCAACGCCATAAAATTCGGGACGGGCGGCGGCACGCTTACCCTTGTCGGCAACAACACCTTCACGACTAGCGGCACCAACTCGGCGGCAGTCAACATCGGCGGCGGCGTAACGATTAACGGCGCGGGCTACCTCACGGCTACGGCTCCCGGCTACGGCGCGGGCGTCGGCACCGATTACGGCGAAGTCTCAACTTCCAACTTGACATTCGACGGCGGCATCATCACCGCGCAGAGCAATTACGGCGCGGGCGTCGGTTCAGGGTTTCAGTCAAGCGTCGGCACAATCGCGATAGCGGGCGGCTCCGTCAACGCAAAGAGTTCGTCGGGCGCGGGCATAGGTACGGGCGCAGGCAGTTCAGGGGTCAGCGGCGGCACGATTAACATCACGGGCGGCAACATCAGCGCGACAAGTCAAGACGGCGCGGCAATCGGTTCGGGCTTCGGCGGCGCAGTCGGCAACATCTCAATCGGCGGCACGGCGGGCGTCAATGCAGTCTCGACGGGCAACGGCGCGGGTATCGGTTCGGGCGCGGCGTTCGGCAACACGTCTTCGGCGGGCAACATCTCAATCGACGGCTCTGCAACCGTTACAGCGTCTTCGGCGGCAAACGGTGCGGCTATCGGTACGGGCTACGCTCAATACGGCGGCACCAACAGCACGGGCACGGTTTCAATCGGCGGCGACGCGACCGTTACGGCTTCAAGCTTAAGCAACGGCGTAGGCATAGGCGCGGGCAATGTCGACGGCAACTCAACCAACGCCGTCGGCGCGATAAGCATTGCGGGCGACACCGCCACCCCTGCGCGCAGCATGGTCGTTATAGACAACAGCGACGGCTCACGCGAAACGACAATTAACGGCGCAACGGTTTCGGGGCTCCAGCTCGTTTACGTCGACGGCATACAGACCAACGCGACTTCGGCGACAGCGGGCACTTCAACGACTGACACCACTGCGACTGCCGGCGCAACTGAAGTTGTCTACGGCGAGGACGTCACAGGCGTCACAAACGTCGGCAAGGTTGAAGGTAGCGACGATTACATTTACCTCGGCGGCGTGGGCGTCATTTCGGATTACGAAGGCGTCACCTTCACCGAAACGGGCGAGAACGGCGCGAAGATTCGTTACGCGCCCGATTGCATGGGTTTCAACTACGACGGCGAAAACTTGGCGGTCAACTGTTCGACGGGCACGCTCATCGTCCAGGATTGCAAAGACAAAATCATTTCGATAGCCGACATCGAGGGCAACTCTACGGCTTACGTCTATTCACCGACGGCGGGCGGCGTCACCTACGGCAACCTTTTGCCCGGTCTTGAAGTCGTCGTAGGCTCGGCTCTGGGCTCCGATTACATTTTCGCAGGCAACGGCGGCTCCACGTTGTGGGGCGGCTTCGGCGATTACGACGACACGGTTGCGGGCGGCTTGGGGCGCGATGAATTCGTTTATATTGACGGCGGCGGCAACGACGTTATCGTCAACTACGGCAACACGGACGTGATTCGGGTCGGCGGCACAGTTAACGGCGTGAACTTGTTCGGGAACTTCGCGCTGAACTTTTCGGACGGTATGTTGACGCTCGTCGACTATCAGGACAAAATTATCACGGTCACGGACGGCGCGGGCAACATTGCGGGTCAAGCGTGTTACGCAAGCGGCGAGGCTGTCCTTGACGGTCGCAGCCTTGTCGGCAAGGAAGTTTTGGTCGGCGGAGCGTTCGGCTCCAACTTGATAATTGCGGGCAACGGCGGCTCGTCAATGTGGGGCGGCTTCGGCGGCGTGAATACTTTGGTCGGCGGCGGCGGCGCGGACGAATTCGTTTATACGCCCGGCAGCGGCGTCGTCTTCGCGCAAAACGCCAACGCCTTCGACTCGGTAAATCTTTACGGCGTGGCATTGGAGCAGATTGCGAACGTGGCGGTCACGGCGACGGATACGACATTCGTTTTCACGGACGGCGGCATGTTGAACGTCCAAGGCAGCGGTTTGACTTACAAAATCGCCGGCGCGACTTACGTTGCCAACGTACAGACGGGCGGCTTGACGCAAGTGTAACGGCTCACGACAAACACAAATCCCCGACGTTCAATCGGGGATTTTTTTATGGGACAGACCGGCTTGCATCCTGCACCGAAGCGGTTTTCTGCAGGAAAATTGCACGGCTCCTTGAATAATACCGAAAAATAATTTTTTAAGGGGTAATCACGGTGAATCTGACATACCACAAAACCGGAACGCTCATAAAACAAAAGTTTAAGGATTTTTTTTGGCCGACGGTTCTGTCTTCAATGGCGGCTCAACTGGGCACGATCATAAACGGGATTGTAGTCGGAAACTTCATAAGCCCGCACGCAATGGCGGCTGTTTCCGCCTGCGTCCCGCTCAATCAAGTCACTTATGCTTTGGCGGTACTCATTTCAATCGGCGCGTCGGGCTTGATAGCGATAGCCGCAGGGAAGCGCGACAACGACGGTGCAAATTACATTTTCACGACGGTCGTGGCAGTAAGCGTATTTATCGGAATGCTTTGGGCACTTCTTTTGATTCCGAACAGTTACGCGGTGGCAATTTTTTTGTCCTCTGCCGAAGATTTGAGAGCCTTGGTGCACGAGTATTTGATAATTTTCGTTTGGCGGGTGCCGCTGTATTTGATGTTCTTTACATGGCAAACTTTGATTCGCACGGACGGCTTTGCCAAAATCGTCAGTCGCGGTATTTTGCTCGGTCAAGTTACGAACGTTATATTGAGCTTCACCCTAGTCGCGAACGGTTTCGGGGTGACGGGCGCGGCTGTTGCTTTAATCTCAGGCGACATTATCGCAATGAGTTACGTCGCGAAGAAATATTTTTCCTCAAGCGAACGCACGAGAAATTTTTGTCCCATATTTAACGATTTCGGCAAATTTATAAGTCAAGTCGGCGGAATCCTTAAAGCCGGCATACCGATTGCCAGCGGGACGGCTTTGATTTCCGTCAAGGTCTGGGCGATTTATCAGATACTCGGACAAACGGGCGGCGCGGACGCAATGACCTTGTACGCAATTTGTATGGCGTGTCTGTCCGTCGTGTCTATGTGCATTGCCGGCTGCAACGGAGCGATGATGCCAATTATCGGTATGCTTTACGGCGAAAAGGATTTCAGCGGCGTCCGAATACTCATCAAATACGTCCTGCGATTTGCGCTGACTTTGAGCGGGACTTTTGTCGGGTTCGCGGTATTTTTCCCGCAAATTATTCTGTCGATTTACAATGTGCCGCCTTCGCTGATTGCGTCGGGTGAAGTCGCACTCCGCTTGTTCTCGATAAGCTTAATCGGTGTCACGGTAACTTTCTTGGCAATGTACTACTACTCGACGATTCAGCGCAGAATCGCCGCAAATATTTTGTCTTGGACGGAAGGAATCGTCGTCGTGGTTCCTGCCGCGTGGATTCTGTCGAAAAATTTCGGGTTGAACGGAATTTGGATTGCATTCATTTTGGCGGAACTTGCCGGCTTTGCAATGATTTTTATCTACACAAAAACGGTCTGCAAAAATTCCGGAGGCAAGCTCAACGACGTTTTCCTGATTGAAAAAAACGCCCCGGATGTTTTGTACGACGTTTCCTTTAAGGTCGACGAGGACAACGCAGTCAAGCTTTACTCCGAAGCCGTCGACGTGCTGAAAAACAATCACATTGCCGAAGACGTTTACCTTAAGGTCGGCGTGGCGTTGGAAGAAATGACGGTTCACATGACGAAGATCAACGCGGGCAAAATTGTCGATGCGGACGTCAGAATAAAATCCGAAAGTGACAAAATTATCATCGCCTTCCGCGACAACGGCAAGCCTTTCAACCCGACGGAACATCACCCGAACGAGGATTTTAATTTCGACAACATAGCAATGCTTAAAGCCATGTCAAAAAACATCAATTACAACCGGGTGCTCTCGTTGAATCAAACGGTGATTGAAATTTAGTCTTCGATGTGCATGACTTGAAGAAAACCCGCGAGCCGAATGATTTCCTTGACGGCGGCGTTGACGTGTTGAAGTTTCATTTTGCCGCCTTGACGACGCATGGATTTTTCCGTAGCAAGCAAGACGCGCAAGCCTGCCGAGGAAATGTATTCCACGTTCGTGAAATCCAAAAGCAATTCTTTCAAACCGCTGACGGACTTTGTGAGCTCCTCTTCAAGATAAGGCGACGTTTTAACGTTCAAGTCGCCGTTAATGTGAACGATAAGCGAGTCGCCGACTGTTTCCTTGGTGATTTGCAAATCGAGTGTCATTTTCATTTGCTCCTTTCAAATTTGACGGCAAGCATGGTTATATCGTCCGATTGTTCGGCGTCGCCAGAAAAATCCTGTAACGATTCGTGAACGTCGTCCAAAATTTTTTTCGTCGACGCGGTCGCTTCGCGTTCGTTTAAAAATTTTTGCAGGCGTTCAAGCGAATACATTTTTCCCGTTGAGTCTGCCGCTTCGGTTACGCCGTCTGTGTAAAGAAAAAGCGTGTCGCCCGCCTCAAGCCGAATCTCCTGCTGAACGTATTGCCAATCGTCCCAGCCGCCCAGAACGAAATTCAGTTCCATAGGCAGTTCCTCAAAATCTTTTCCGCGCCGCCGAATCATCGGAGGATTGTGCCCGGCGTTGACGTAGCGGAAAATGCCCGTCGACAAATCAAGCACGCCGCTGAACGCCGTGACGAAAAGTCCGCCGTCGTTGTTGGCGCAAAGGCTGTCGTTCGTGTATTCAATCGCGCTTTTCAAATCGTCGGGGCTTTGGAGAGCGGCAACGGCGTTTCTCAAGTTCGTAATGGCGGCGACCATGAAGAGCGCGGCGGGCACGCCTTTACCCGACACGTCGGCTATCGTTATGAACAAGTGATTTTTGTCAAGCTTACGGAAGTCAAACAAATCGCCGCCGACTTCCTTGGCGGGTGTCATCGTCGCGAAGATGTCAACGCGCTTGTCGACGGAAAAATTTTTCGGCAACATGTTCATTTGAATCCGCGTCGCGACGTTCAATTCGGTTGCGATACGTTCCTTTTCGGCGGTGACTTTTGTCAAGTTCGCCATTTGCGTCTTGAGCTCGTCGGTCATTGTGTTGAAATTTTCCGCCAACGTCTGAAGTTCGTCGCCTGTCTTGATGTCGAGTTTCTTGTCGAGGTTGCCGCCGGAAATTTCTTTGACGCCTTGCGTAAGCGCGTTTAAAGGATTGAGCAAGTTGGCGTTGAGGTATTGTCTCCCGACAAGAAGCATCAGCGTCAGGCAAATCAGCATAACCGCAACCGTGTATTTGAGAAAAAGGATTTTTTCGGCGTCGAGGTCGTCCATTTGCCATTGGACGCAGAGAATCCCGTTAACTATGTCCTCCGAATCTTTTATCGGCACCATTGCGGTTATGTGGTCGCCTACCGCACTGATGCCGTTGTCGCGTATGACGACAGAATGGTCTGCGCGCTCATAGTAGAGGTCGCGATAAGCTTTTTTGTATTCTTCGCTGCTTGTCGGCATGACGTAGCCAATTGGACGAATTTCGTACTTGGAAGAGGTGTTCTTGACGTTTATGCCGAAGCGGATGTTGTTGTAGTTGTCAAAGGGCTCAATCGCATAGATGAACATGGCAGCTTGCGTGTCGACTATCTCTTGCCATCTGTGGAGGATTTCTCGCCGCTCAGCAACGTCTTGAGTGTAGACAGAAAAATTATCCGCTTCAAGGACAGTCAAAGCGGTTTGAGCCGTCCGCAAGGCGTAACCTTCATGGTCTTGCGTAATAATCGCGGTAAATCTTTGATAGGCGTTATAGGACAGCGTCAACGCCAAAATCAGCGCGAATAATATTCCGCCCGCCAAAATTTTCTGTCGAATGTTCATTGCACGTTGAAGAAGCCGAGCTTTTGCAAGAGACGGACAAATTTCTGAACGTATTCGCCCAAAGTGAGCGGCCAGCTGTAGCCGAGGCGATAGAGCACCTGCATAGTGTAGAGATTATTTTTCGGGAAGGTGACGACTTCGGCGTCTTTGTTGCCGCTGCGATAGGCGATGCTACTCGTCAAGATTTTCGCTTTGTCGGGGTCTTCCTCTGCCGCCTGCCACGCCGCCAGAAAGTCTTCCTGTTCGACGAATTTTATTTCAAGCCCGCAACTCTGCATGGTGCGAATCACGTCGCCGATTGCCATGTTGTGATGATTTATCGGGTGGAAGATTACGCACGGCTTAGGAGTTTCAGACAAAAGCAGAATGGTCTTGGCGACTTCGTCAATCGGCGAAAATTCGATAAGGTTGTCCATCTGCGCGAAGGGACAGCAACCGATTATCGCGAAAATTTTCAGCCTGCCCATTGATGAATTTGTTCCGGCGTTGATTTGAAATTCGCCGTCGCTGTATCGAGCCGACAAAGTTCCCACGCGCATAATCTTGGCGTTCAGCTCGTAATTGGCAACGGCATCCAAAACAGCGCGCTCCGCCAAAAATTTCGAGCGGACGTATTTGTTCGTCAGGCTTTGACGGAAATAAAGCGTCTTTTCCGTCGGCGTGACAGCTTCGTCGACTTCGCCCTTTACGCCGTTGCGGACGGTGCTTGTCGTCGAAACTTGAATCAAGCGCAACTTGCGAGCCTTGCAGACTTCAATCAGATTTTTCACGCCGCCGACGTTGACGGTTTCAATTTCATTGCCCGTTTCAAAATGTTTGACGAGAGCCGCGCAGTTGATGACGGTCGCCGCGTCGGGGAGGGCTTTTATCTGTTCGAGGGTTTCGGGGCGAGTGATGTCGCCTTCCAAAATGAAAATCCGCTTGCCGAAGAGTTCGGCGTAACTTTGGTCGAAGTAGTAGAACAGCTGCGCTTTGAGGCGAGTTTCGGCAGGCAAATCCTTTTTGCCGCGCAGGAGGCAGTAAACTTTGCCGGCGTGATTTTCAATGAACTCGTGCAGGATGTGAATGCCCAAGTAGCCCGTCGCGCCCGTGAGGACGATATTGCCGAGCGGTTGACGTTCACCGTTGCGGAAGTTGTCCAAGTTGTTCGCGTCGAGAAGCGGGGCAAGCTTTGAGTAATCGTAATCGGAAATTTCTTTGTCGACAGCCGAAGTCGTCTCTGCCTTTTGGAGCGCGGCGAGTTCACGCGGCGTACGATTGAGGAATACGTCAGCGAAATTTATTTTGTAGCCAAGCTTCTGCGCCATGATGACGACGCGGGTTACGAGCAACGACGTGCCGCCAAGGTCGAAGAAACTTTCATCCGCGCCGACGTCTTCCAGTTGCAGTATCGAGCCGAAAATTTTGCAGAAGTCCTCTTCGATTTTGTTGGCGGCTTTGGCGGTTGTCTTGCCGCGTGAAATCGTCGCTTCGGGCAGTGACTTCGCGTCGATCTTGCCGTTGAGCGTCATGGGCATTTTCTTCAGCTGAAGGTAAGCGGTCGGCACCATGTAGTTGGGCAACGTGTCGCCGAGCCATTTCTTCAAATCTTCCGCGTCGATAACTTTGTCGGCGGTGAAGTACGCACAAAGGTGTTCGATGCCTTTAATCTTGGCGATTTTGACGAGGGAAGTCTTAATGCCGTCGACTTTCGCCAGCGCGCTTTCGACTTCGCCGAGTTCGATACGCAAGCCGCGCAGTTTGATTTGATTGTCCAACCTGCCGAGGATTTCAACGTCGCCGCCTTCAGTCCACCGCGCATAGTCGCCCGACTTGTAGACGCGCACGCCGTTGTATTCGATAAAGCGTTCGGCAGTTTTGTCGGGCAGATTGTTGTAGCCTTTGCCGACGCCCGCTCCGCCGATGTAAAGTTCGCCGACAATGCCCGGCGGCAATTCGTTTCCGTCGCCGTCAACGATAAATTCCGTGACGTTGAGCAACGGGCGACCTACCGAAATATTTTCCGCGTCCGTCAAGTCTTTCATGTTGGCAGAAACCGTCGTTTCGGTCGGACCGTAGGTGTTGATGATTCGGGCTTTGGTGACGGTGCGCAACTTTGCCAAGAGAGCTTCGGGATATTTTTCGCCGCCGCTGCCGATGAACTTGAAATCTTTCAGCGCGTCGGCAAAGGCTTCGGATTCGAGGTATTGATAAATCCTTGAGGGCGTGGCGTTTATGGCGTCGCCGTTCGTCCGCAAAATCAATTCGGCAAGCTTGTCGGGATTATTCGCCTGCTCCTTGTCGGCTAAAACGAGGGTCAAGCCGTTGAACAGTGGCAAGATAATTTCCTTGAGCGTCAAATCAAAAGAAAACGTGCTGACGCTGACGAAGTTGCGAACGTTCTTGACGAGAATATCGACCATGATGTTCGCGGGGTTGTTCGTGAAGAAATTGGCGGCGTTGCGGTGAGCAATCATGACACCCTTGGGCTTGCCCGTCGAACCGGAGGTGTAAATCAGATAGGCGGTGTCGTCGGGCGAAATTTTTACATTCGGGCGCGTCGAATCCTCGTGCGTCAAAAGTTCTTCCACGTCCAGATATTTTTCGTCGGCAATGCGGTCGGCGGTGGTGATGACATACGCCGCTTGCGAGTCGTCCAAAATTTGGCGGATACGCTCTGCGGGATATTCGGTGTCGCAGGGAATGTAAGCGCAGCCCGCCTTGAGGACGCCGAACATTGAAATGATTGCGCGTGAAGTCCTTGGCAACAGCAACGCGACACGGCTTTGATGTTTGACGCCGCGAGCGATGAGCGCGTTGGCAATTCGATTCGCCGCCTCGTCCAGCTGCCGATAAGTAAACGTTTCGTCGGCGGCAATCAGCGCAACTTTGTCGGGATTGCTTGCCGCCTGTTCTTCAAAGCCTTCGTGGAAGTAATGATAAACTTTGCCAATCGTCGCGGGGTCGGTGTTGCTGCGGAAGGTCGCCAAAATTTTTTCGCGTTCGTCGTCAAGGAGCGAGACTTTCCTCAGCGGCGAATCACCTTGCCCGATAAATTTCGCCATGACGATATTGAATGACTTTGCCAGCCCCGAAATCAGATTCGCGCTGTAATCGGCAGTGTTGTATTCGATTGAAATGCGCGGCGCAGAAATTTCGCCGACAATGCGCACAATCAGCTTGAATTTTGATTCGGCGCGCGAAAATTTTTCTGTGCCCGTGAATTTCGGGATGTCGTGTTCGTCGACGACGCCCACTTGATATTCGTACATGATTTTCGGGTCGAAGGAATAATCGGCGGCAATCTGCGCGAAGGAATAATTTTCGTGGTCGATGACAGCGGCGAACGTGCCGGAAACTTTTTTGAGGAAGTCGGCGACGGAAATGTCTTCCAACTCGGCGGCAAGCGGCAAGGTATTGACGAACATGCCGAAGGTGTCGGAGAATTTGACGTTACTGCGACCGCTTGAAATGGTCGTGAGGTAAACTTTGCGGTTGGCGGTGTAGCGCGCGACGACGTAACTTAGCACGGCGAGACACAACGCGGCGGGCGTCAGGCGATTATCGCGGCAAAACGTTTCAACGTCGCCGGAAATTGCCGACTCAAAAATTTTCGGTTCGCCGCCTGCCTTCCCGCGCACGTCCGAAGTAATTTCGCTTGCCGTTTCAAAATCTTTCAGCAGTTCGGCGAAGAATTTTTTATTTGCGTCGCGGTGAGCTTCCTCTTCGCGCACGAAGTCGAAATAGCTCGTGCCCTCGCGTTCAAGCGTACCGCCTTCAAGTGCAGTTTTCAAGTTCGCCAAGAACAAATTCATTGACGCGCCGTCGAAAATCAAATGGTGGAAGTCGACGAACAAACTTACCCGCGCAGGCGTCTTGACGATCTCAATCCGATAAAGCGGCTCCGCGTCGAGTTTGAACGGGCGGACGAAATTATTTTTGAACGCGGCAAAATCTTCCGCTTCAAGCTCGTGAACGGGAATTGCGGGCGCGGCGTTTTTATTTGTCACCTGCATGATTTCTTCGTCGCGCAACTCAAAATGGATGTTGACAGACGGGTGCGCGGCGATAATTTTCTTCACGGCGTCGGCGAGCGCGGCAACGTCCGTGTCGGGCTCGAAGTTGCAGATAAACGGCACATTGTAGGAAGTCGACAGCGGATTTTTCATGCACTCCAAGTAAATGCCGCGTTGAACGCCGCTTATACGAATCGAACTTACCTGCGCGGCAGTTTGCGCGGTAGATTTTTTGTCGGTCAGCAAGAACGTCAACAGGTCGTTTTCGACAGTCTCAAGCGTGCCGTTCAAAAGTTTCTTGACGGGGATGTTGACGCCGAATTTTTTGTAAAGTTGCGTGGAAAGTTTAATCGCCGAAATGCTCGACAAGCCAAGATAACTCAGCTCAGTTGCGAAGTCGAAATCCTTGACGCCCAAAATCTTCCCGACGACTTCAAGCAAAATTTTTTCCAAGATATTGGGCGAACGCGGCGCAGATTTTTTTTCTTCGGCAACGACTTCGGGTTTGGGCAGAGCGCGGCGATTGACTTTGCCATTTTGGTTGAGCGGAATGGAATCGATTTGCATCGTGACGGCGGGCACCATGTACGGCGGCTTGCGTTCGGCAATGAATTTGTTCAGCGCGTCGACAGAAATTTTTTCCTCGCCGACAACATAAGCCGCGATAAATTTTCCGCCGGCGGGGTGGTCGAAGGCGGCAACGGTCGCGTCCTTGATTCCGTCGAATTCGCGAATGACCGCTTCAACCTCCGAAAGTTCAATGCGGAAGCCGCGAATCTTGACTTGCCCGTCGCGCCGCCCGATGAATTCGATATTGCCGTCCGCACGCCAACGCACCACGTCGCCCGTACGATAAGCGCGTTCGTATTCGCCGCCGTCGAAAGGATTTTTGATGAAGACCTCGGCGGTCTTTTCGGGGCGATTGAGATAGCCCGCGCCGACTTGTACACCCGCGATTATCAGCTCGCCCGCCGCGCCAATCGGCACGCGATTAAAGTTTTGATCGACGACGTAAAGCTTTGCGTTGTCAAGCGGTTTGCCAATCGGGATATTGTCCTCCTGCCGTTCAACCTTAAAGCTTGTCACAAGGATTGTGCATTCGGTCGGACCGTAACCGTTGACCAGAACAAAATTTTTCGGCGGGTCGAGCGTGACGAGTTTTTCACCGCCGACAGTCAAATATTTCAAGCTGCGGTTGTCGATGTCGGTTGCGAACTGCCGCCCGACTTGCGTCGTCATGAAAGCATGCGTCACGCTGTTTTTCTCAAAGTAAGCGTTCATGCCTTCGAGGTCGAGGCGCATTTCTTCGGGGACAATGCACAACGCCGCGCCGCTCGTCAAAGCGGGGTAAGTGTCGAACATGTTCGCGTCGAAGCCGAAGCTTGCATACGCGCCGACGCAATGACTGTCGTTCAAGCCGAAAAATTTTTTGTACCAGTGAATGAACGCGACAAGATTTTTGTGAGTGAGCCGCACGCCCTTCGGGACGCCCGTCGAGCCGCTGGTGTAAAGCAGGATGAAAACGTCTTCGGGCTTGATTGCGGGCAAGGCGACTTTGTCGGCGCGCGGAATGTCGTCGATAAATAAAACTTCGCCGTCGTAATCGGTAATGAGCGGACGCAGTTCCCGCGTCGTGATTAAAATCTGCGCGGCGGCGTCCTTTATCATAAAATTGAGGCGTTCGGGCGGATAGGTCGGGTCGAGCGGTTGATAAGCACAACCGGCCTTCAAGGCACCTAGGGCGGCTATCGGCATAAATTCACAGCGCGGAATCAAAATCGACGCGACAGAGCCGTTGGCGATATTTTTGCTCAAAATGTAAGCGGCAATGTCATTCGCCGGCGCGTCGACTTGGCGGTAAGAAAATTTTTTGTCGCCGAAGATAACCGCCGTGTTGTTCGGGAATCTTTTAACGGCGGCGTCGAAGAGGCTGACGACCGTTTGAGATTTGTCGTAAGCGACTTCGGTGGCGTTGAAGGCGTCGAGAATTTTAATCTGCGCGGCGTCAAGCAATTCCACTTCGCGGACGAAAGTTTTTGTCATAAGTTGACGCAGAACGTTTTCGTAGCACGCGGCGAAGGTTTCGATGAATTTTTCCGAATAGCGAGCCGCATTGTATTCGACGTGAATCTTCATGCTGTCGAGGGTAGCCAGCAGTTCAAAGCCGAGCGCGTTGCCGGTCGTATTGGCGTCGAGAAGCTCTTCCTTGCAGGGCTTGCCGCAAAATTCGGAAGTGGTCTTAATCAAGCCGTGATAAGCGAACATCGGCGCATTGTTCATCGGGCAAATACGATTCAGGTCGGCGAACGAGAACAAGTCATTCGCCCGCGCAGATTTGATTTGCTCCGTCACTTCGCTCAGGAATTCGGAAATTTTTTGATCGCCCGTCCAACGGCAATAGACGGGCAACGTTTTGACGAACATGCCGACGATATTTTTGGTTTTTTCGTTGCGCCCGTGGTAAATCGTCGCGAAAAGCGATTCCTGCTGATGAGTGTAAATGCCGACAGTCAAAGCGAACGCCGCCGAAGTCAAAGCCGAAGCGGAAATTTTGTTCACCTTGCAGAAATTTCTAAGCGTCGAATAGTCGAGCGGAAAAGTTTTCGCGAACGTGTCGAAGGAAATTTTTTCTTCGTTGCGGTCGGGAATCGGCAATGCCTCAATGTCGATACCGCCGAAAGTTTTTTCGTACCAATTTTTTGCCTGCGTGAAAGCTTGAGACGCGCGCGCTGCCGATTCGTCGTTGGCGGCGTCTAGGGCGTCGTAACTTTCGGGCGCAAGTTCAAATGTCGGATCGTCGTAAACTTTTGCCACATCGTCAAAGAAAACGTTGGCAGCCGAGCGGTCGAAGGAAACGTGGTGGGTCGTGCGCAGAAGATACTTCGCTTTTTCGGTCTGCACCAAATCAAAACGAAACAGCCGCCCGCCGCGCAGGTCGAACGGTTCATTCATAATTTGAGATAATTTTTTTTGCCAAGCGTCTTCGGTCATTTGCTCAACCGTCTGATGATAATCTTCCGCGACAAGCTCTTGGAAAGGTTCGCCGTCCCGCTCGGCAAGACGCACGAAAATTGCGGGATGAGCCACAACCGCCTTTTCAATTGCGACGGCAAGTCGATTCATATCAATGCCGTCGTTCAGCGTCAAAAGGAAATGTCCGTTGTATGCTCCCGCCTTCTGCATACTCAGGCAGTCTGAATAAATTCCCAACTGTGTTTGAGACAACGGGGCACTTTTCATTAGAATTTCCTCCCTAATGTTTATATGTACAGATACCGACAACTGCGCCGTCATTCAAGAAAAAATTTCTGCCGATGATTTTTCCGTCGCCAGCAAGAATCTTTTCGCAGTCTGCCAGCAAAAAATTTTCGTCACCCGTGAGCTTAAAGCAACTCTCTTTGAGCGTCCAATATATCAAAAATTGTCGCCTGTGTAAACTTGTCGGCAGAGAAATAATTTTCGCGAACTCGCCGCGCAAGAAAAATCTTTCGGCGATTTCCAAAGCGTCCGTCGAATCAAATTCAACGTCGATGCCGCTTGGAACTTCGCCGACACTGCAAACAACCCAACTGCCCGCGTGCGACAAACTTATCTCAATGGGAAGCTCGGCGATGTGCGGTTTGCCTTTTGCGTCGCGGCATACTCGAATTTTTTCAAGCGGGAAAGAAAATTTTTCGGCGACCGCATACCGTGCCAACAGTTCTGCCCAAAGTGTTCGATTCCTGTCCGCATTGAAACGATACGACAAAATTTTTTCGCGACGCTCCGTCGAGAAATATTTCAGCCAATCGTTGACAGGATGGTTAAGCTGCGCAGATATATTCATCGCGAACAAATTTACGCTCATGCTTATGAAGTCATCTCGCCTTCCTCCGAATCTTTCGGGATAAAAATTTTCAGTGCAGATATTTGCCCGCAATGATATAATCCCTTCAAGTATTGTCAAATCATTTTCAAATTAAAGGAGGCAACTTCAAATGGATAACGGAGTTGAATTTCAAAATTCTGCCTGCAAAGATTGGCACGTCCTTTCGATAATCGGGCGTATTGATGTCGCGACCTCTGCGGCAGTCGAAGAAACCGGAACGGATGCCTTAAACGCCGCCGAAAAAATCGCGTTGGACATGTCAAAGACCGATTATATTTCCAGCGCGGGCTTGCGGGTGTTGTTGAGCCTCAGCAAGAAAGCCAAACGAGCAAAAAAACTTTTCGTGCTCTTCGGCGCGACGGGTATGATTCAAGATGTTTTCGCGGCGTCGGGCATGGATATGCTGATAACCATCTACAATTCCAAAGACGATTTGCCTTGAATCTCTTGGGACAGTTATGCTGAACAAAATCAAAAACTTAAAACTTAACATTCGTCAGCACGTCTTGCTGTTGATTTTCGGCTGTTGCCTGTTTACGTTCCTGGCGATGATATCCGTCTCGTTTCATTCGTTCCTGGACATTCGGGGCACCGTTGGCGACGAAGGCGACCTTTTGAACAAACAACTTACCGACTCTTTTGGGCAATTTTCCGAAAAGAGCATTAAGGAACGCTTGTCGGAAAATGCCGAGCTTCGCGCGCTTTACATTGACAATGAGCTTGCCGGAATCGGCGACGATGTCAGAGTTTTGGCGAACAGCATATCCAATATTCTGCAATCGCCCGGACGATACAATCCCCGCAAGGTTGCGTCATTGCAAGAGTTGGCGGATATTTATGCGGGCAAGCCGTACATGATGTACAGCCCTGCCCTTCTTCGGCAAGGCATCAGCCCGGAGCTTGCAGATGAAATTAGCATCTTCGGCAACGTTGCTGATACGCTTGTGGAATTGAGCAAATCTTACCAAGGCTTTCAGGCTTCTCTGCTTGTGGGCTCGCGGAAAGGCTATTTCATTTGCGTGGACGTCATCACGTCGAATGAAGACTCGAGCGTCGTTTACTTGAAGGAAGAGAGGAGCAAACCTTTTCCCACATACGAGCCCCGTGAGCGACCGTGGTACAAGCTTGCCGAAAAGGAAATGCGTCTCGTTTACACAGACCCTTACAAATCAACGGACGGCCCTATGGAAATTTGTTGCGCCATGCCTTACTACGATAATGACGGATTTGCCGGGGTTGTCGGAATTTGTTTCCATGCCGATGAAATTTATCGCCAAGTGGCTGACGGCGTCATAGGCGAAACGGGTTTCAACTTCTTAATTTAGAGTGTTTGAAAAGTCAACGCGCATCAATGCACAAAGCATTATGTTTTACAGTCAGCGCGTCGACTTAAGATGCTCGACGATAACTGTCCGCGCCGACGGAATGTCGCTTGAATAAATGTCTAACGGCTCGGCAATATCTGCGCGGGTTGCGTTCTTGAGCGCGTCGATACTTTCTCCGAAACCGCCGCCGCCGTGCGTCACAATCGGATAAATTTTCTTGCCGGTCAAATCGCAGCTCCGCAAAAAGTTTTCGACGGGCTTGGGCAAGGTGTGCCACCAAAGCGGGTAAATCAAAACGATTTTGTCGTAAACGTCGACGGCGGGCAGATTTTTCAGCGCGGGCAATTCATTGCTTGCGAACTCGTGCTTGGCAACTTGAACGGTCTCGCCGTAATCGGCGGGGTAAAATTTTTCGGTCTGCAAGGCAAAAACGTCTCCGCCCGTCACGCTTTGAACAAACTCGGCGATCATCTGCGCGTTGCCGATAATTTTGTTGCCGTCAAGCATGAGCGACGCGCCCGACACTGCATCGACCTGCGCGGGGAAATTCGTGTTGCCGACGCGACTGAAGTACACGATTAAAATTTTCCCGTCAAGCGTCAGTTGCTCGCCGCGCAGAAGTTCGGCGCGATTGACTTCGACGACGTGAAACCAGCGGTCAAGATACGGCAGTCCGAAGACGGCTCCGACCGCCAACACGAACGTCAGCATTGTCGCCGCGTAAAAAGTCTTGCCTTTGACGTAACGGCTCGCGTGCATAAGAATATGCACGAACAGCGCGACCGTCGAACAAATCGCCGCGCCGAGGTGTATCGCCCGCCAATTCGCTTCGGGTGCCGAAAAATACTCCGCCAACGCCGCGCCCGATACTGCCAAAGTTACGACGCTTGCCGCGAAAAAAATTATCGTCACGTGATTGGCGACGCGCCGACGATTGAATTGCCCGCGCAGAAAATTTTTGTACCAGCCGCGATTCAGGACGTTGTGCGCCACGACACCCGCGACAAAAATTATCCCCGCCGCCTCGTGCACTTGCGCGCTCATGAAATTGCTCGACAGCCCGACGAAAAATAAAATTATCAACGCCGCGTCCAAAAATTTCCTGTTCATGTCATCGGCTCCTTTGAATTCGTTTGCAACGGCAATATTACCCGCAAAGGCGCAGGATTACAACACCGATTTGACAACGCGTCGCGATTGTGATAAATTGCCAGCGTCAATAGGACAACAACTGCAATCAGCACTGCAGTATCGACCATGATTTTCATCGAACGAAAACCCCCGTCAGCTTGACTAACTGCGCGGGGGTTTCGTTTTGCCATAACCGGGTGACTAATCCGATTAGCGGGCGGATAATTGGACGTTCTGCCGCTTAGAAGAAGCGTTTGATGATAAGGTAAGCGATTACGCCACCGGCTGCGTTTGTTGCTACATCTAAGAGCACGTTCATCAGCACTTCGACCATGATTCCACCTCCCTTCTCAAGCGTCGAGTTACCGCCTGCAAAGGTACGGCATTGGTGCGATTATATCAGAAATATTTCAGGCATTCAATACAAGGAATTACTGTGCCCTTGACGAAATAGCTTTCGGGGTGAATCCTATGATTGGTTATCTGAACGGCAAAGTTAAGTTCCTCGGCGACGACAGCTGTATCGTTGAAGTCGGCGGCGTGGGTTACAAAGTTACGGTTGACGCGCTGACGCGGCAAGGTTTGACTGACGGCGCAACGACGGAGCTTTTCATTTATACGGCTGTGCGCGAAGACGCGATAACTTTGTACGGCATGGCGGATCGCGAGGCGTTTGAGTTGTTCGAGTTGCTGTTGACGGTTTCGGGCATCGGTGCGAAGGGCGCGTTGGCAATCGTGTCAAAAATTTCGGCGTCGGAGTTTGCAAGGGCTGTTGCCGCGCAGGATGTGAAAACCTTGACGCGCTTGCCCGGCGTCGGAAAGAAATCTGCGGAACGCATTTTGCTTGAGCTTAAGGACAAAGTCCGCTCGCTTGCCAAAACTTCTGCAGAAATTTTTCAGCCCGCGCAGATACAATCGGCGGCGGCGGACGAAGCGTCGGACGCTCTGGAGGCACTGGGCTACACTGCCGAGGAAATTTCGGCGGCGTTCAAAGCAGCACCGCCCGACGCCACGACCGAACAGCTGATACGTTTCGCGCTGAAGTTTCAAGGCAGGTGAAAAATTTTGTTGAGCACATTGGAGGCATTGCGCCCGAAAAAAAGATTGTTTCTGGGCTTGCTGTTGGCGTCGGAGTTTTTCGTTGCGCTGATGCTTTACGGCGCGTGGCTTATCTGTTGCCCGGGGCTGGCGAATATTTTTGAGTACTTGCCCGCGATAGTCGGTGCGCTTTTGATTTTCGTGTCGACGTTCTCTTTCGGGGCGGTCTGCAACATGGTTTTGGCGGTCAAGGGCTTGCCCACGCTCAAACTCTTCCACCGCTACAGCTTTGCACTGATAAAATTTTTGTTCCCCGTGGCGGTGCGTATCGGAAAAATTTTCGGCATCAGGCGGCGGCAAATCGAAGGCTCGTTCGTGGCGGTCAGCAATCTGATTTTCATGAAGAGCGGCATAAAAGTTCCCGCGACGCGTCTTTTGGTGCTGAGCCCTCATTGTCTGCAACTGTCGACTTGCCCGCACAAAATCACTCGCGACCCGAATAACTGCAAGCGTTGCGGCGGCTGTAACGTCGGCGATTTAATGAAGCTGTCTGAAGAATTGGGCTTTACGTTTTTCGTTGCGACGGGCGGGACTTTGGCGCGGCAAGTCGTCAAACAAAAACGCCCGCAGGCAGTCTTGGCGATTGCTTGCGAACGCGACTTGATGAGCGGCATTCAAGACGTGTACCCGTTGCCGGCAGTCGGCGTGCTGAACATTCGCCCGAACGGTCCTTGCAATAACACCCGCGTCGATATGGACGAGGTGCGCCGTGTCCTAAATCAGATCATCGAATGAATCGGAGGGAAAGCTTTTGGCACGCCGGGAATTGCCTGCAGCAGTTGAAATTGAAAAAAAACTTCTGAGCGCAATGATGCTCAAGGAAGGCGCGGTTATACCGAAGGTTGCCAATTTGATAACCGACGATGATTTTTATCGCGAGGAAAACCGTATAATTTTCCGCGCAATGCTTGCTATTTACAATCGCGACACGCCGCCCGACGTTTTGCTCATCGAAGACGAATTGACGCGCACCGACGAACTCGAACGCGTCAACCGCCGCTACTTGTTTTCGCTGATTGATTTGGAATTTTCCACGGCGCGCGCCGAGGCCTATGCCAACACGATTAAAACGAAATCAATCTTGCGACGGCTAATAAATTCGGGCTTGGAAATAGCCGACGAGGCAGGCAACGAACGCAAAGACGTTGAAGACATTTTGGAGGACGCGGAGCGGAAAATCCTCGCCGTGACAAGCCAAAACAATCAAGTTGGCTTTGAAAAACTGGCGGCGGTTTTGCAACGGACGATTGAACGGATTCAGCACATACACAACAACCCTGGCAAAGTTGTTGGCGTGACGACGGGCATACACGACATTGACAAGGTGACCAACGGTCTGCAACGTTCGGATTTGATTTTGCTTGCCGCGCGCCCGTCCATGGGCAAGACTGCGCTGGCATTGAACATTGCCGCCAACGCCGCCCGTGAAAAAAAAGTCGTCGCGCTTTTCTCGCTGGAAATGAGCAAGATGCAACTGGGCAATCGCCTGCTGAGCACGTGGAGCGGAATCAATTCGCAATACCTGAACACGGGCGTTTTCTCCGACGACGACATGAAGGCGTTACTGCGTTCGTTGGACGAATTGTCGCCGCTTAAGCTGTTCATTGACGACACGGCGGGTATTTCGCTTTTGGAGTTGCGTTCAAAGACGCGGCGACTTAAGCACGAACATGGGTTGGATTTGATTGTTATCGATTATCTGCAACTTATGCAGGGCGGGCGCGCGCGACTTACCGAACAAAATCGCCAACAGGAAATTTCGGAAATCTCGCGCAACCTGAAGGCGTTGGCGCGCGAATTGAACGTGCCGATACTCGCGCTTAGTCAGCTGAGCCGGCAAGTAGAAATGCGCGCCGATAAAAAGCCTCAACTTAGCGACCTGCGCGAATCGGGCTCACTCGAACAGGACGCCGATATAGTCATGTTCCTGTATCGCGACGAATACTACAATCGCGACGACACCGAAAATGCAAATATCGCCGAGCTCATCTTTGCGAAGAATCGCAACGGTCCGACGACTTCGATTCGCCTCCAATTCAACAAGGAGACCATGCGCTTCGGCGATTTGACCCGCGCAGAATACTGAGGATTTCTTTCTGCGCAAAAAAGTTCTTTTAGAATTATTTTATCTACTTTCTTTCAGCGATGAAAGAAAGTAGCAAAGAAAATCGCCGCTGCGCGCGGGGCGAAGGGGCGTAACCCGCGCCGCCCGATAATTTTAAGCTGATGACGCCGCCGGTTTTTGCATCACGCAAAAGCGTCGGCGACGGCCGCCCGTCCGTGGGCGGCCTCTTGGTTCGGCTTTTTTTTTACAGCTGACCTTCCAGCTCAAGGTTGATTAAGTTGTTCATTTCCACGGCGTATTCAAGCGGCAATTCCTTGGCAATCGGCTCGACAAAGCCGCGCACAATCATTGCCCGCGCCTCCGCTTCCGATATGCCGCGTGCCATAAGGTAAAAGACTGCCTCTTCGGATATGCGCCCGATTTTCGCCTCATGACCGATGTCCGCCTCGTCGCCTTCCACGTCCATGACGGGCAACGTGTCCGAACGCGATTCGTCGTCCAGCATGAGCGATTCGCAATTAACGGAACACTTGGCGTAGGGCGCGTTCTTCGTGACTTTGACTGCCGAACGATACGTCGCCGCACCGCCCGACTTGGAAATAGTGCGCGTGTTTATGTTGGCGGAAGTGTGCGGAGCCGCGTGCACGACAATCGCGCCTGTGTCAAGGTTCTGCCCTTTGCCCGCGAACGTCACGCCCGTGAATTCGGCGCGAGCCCCTTCGCCGTGCAGGACGCTACAAGGATAAAGCATTGACACATGCGACCCGAATGAGCCGCTGACCCACTCGATAAGCCCGCCCGCCTCGACAAGTGCGCGTTTGGTGTTGAGGTTCATCATGTTGCGCGACCAATTTTCAATCGTTGAATAGCGGAGCCGTGCGCCTTCCTTGACGAATAACTCGACGCAACCCGCGTGCAGATTCGTTACGTTGTAGCGCGGAGCCGAACAGCCCTCGATAAAGTGCAAATTCGCGCCGGGTTCGACGATTATCAGAGTATGTTCAAATTGACCCGCGCCCGCCGCGTTGAGCCGGAAGTAAGACTGCAACGGGATTTTCACGTCGACGCCCGCCGGCACGTAGACGAAACTTCCGCCCGACCAAACCGCGCCGTGCAACGCCGCAAACTTGTGATCTTTAGGCGGGACGAGCGTCATGAAGTATTCGCGGACGATGTCTTCGTGTTCGACGAGCGCGGTTTCCATGTCGGTATAGACGACGCCCAAATCTGTCAGCCGCTTTTGAATGCTGTGATAGACGACTTCCGAATCATATTGCGCACCCACGCCCGCGAGCGATTTTTTTTCGGCGGAGGGTATGCCGAGCCTGTCGAACGTCCGCTTAATTTCGTCGGGCACCTGCGACCAATCGGAAACCTGCGCGGCGTTGGGCTTGACGTAGGTAATGATTTCGTCCATGTTGAGCGCGCTGATGTCCGCGCCCCACGTCGGCAAGTCAATGCGGCGATAAACTTCCAACGACTTCAAGCGGAAGTCAAGCATCCAAGGCGGATCGTGTTTGCGGGCGGAAATGTCGCGAATGATTTCTTCGGTCAAGCCCGCGTCGGTTTTGTAAACGGATTTGTCGGCGTCGCGCACGTCGTACAACGCCCGTTCAATGTCTGCAATGTAATTTTTCATGACTCAACCTCGAAAGGTGCGTAACCGTGTTCGGAGACTTCGTGAACGAGTTCCGCGCCGCCGCTCTTGACGATTCGCCCGTCCAAGAAAATGTGTGCGCGTGTAACGGGCAGGTGCTTGAGAATCTGCGCGTTGTGCGTGATGATTATGCAGGAGTTTTCGGCGTTGTGAAATTTGGCGACGCCCTGCGAAACGATTTCGACGGCGTCCACGTCAAGCCCGCTGTCGGTTTCATCAAGCAGCGCGAGTTTCGGATTGAGCGTGAGGAGCTGCAGAATCTCGTTGCGTTTCTTTTCACCACCGCTGAAGCCGACGTTCATGTAGCGGTTTGCGTATTCGGGCGCGATTTGCAAATCCTTCATGAGCGCAAGCAGTTCTTTGTGAAATTGGAGGATTTTAATCTTTTCGCCGGTTACTGCCTGCTTGGCGGTGCGCAACATGTTTTCGACGGTGATGCCGGGAATTTCTTCGGGCGTCTGGAAGGATAAAAAAATGCCGCGCCGTGCCCGCTCGAAAGTTTTCAGCGCGGAAAGATCTTCGCCCTCGAAAAGAATTTTGCCGCCCGTGATTTGATATTTCGGGTGACCGAGTATGACGTTCATGAGCGTGGATTTGCCGGAGCCGTTCGCCCCCAAAATTACGTGAATTTCGCCGCGCCCGACGCTCAAGTTTACCCCGCGCAGGATTTCCTTGTCGCCGACGCCGCCGCGCAGATTTTCTATTTCAAGCAAAGTGATTCGCCTCCTGTGCAATTTTTAGCCATTGTATTCGCGAGAAAATTTTTGTCAACTACGGACGCCGTCAAGAGGCGGCAGGGCGTGTTGAAAAAATTTTTTAAGCGTGATAAACTGCCTCGAACTTAAAATTAAAAATTTCGGAGGTGTTGTCATGGAGCATTTGAATTCTGATTTGTCGTCAAAACTGCGCGGCGCGAACTTCTTTGTTGCGGGCGGCGAGTGCATGAAAGTCGGGCTGAACTTAAATTACATTCCCGGCAAAGGCGTGAACCTGTCCGATACAAATCAAACTTTGCAGGAGAGTTTTTCGACTGCCAAGCAGATTTTTGAACACGTTGCTCCCAAGACAATTAAATTTGTTTTAATCGGGCTTGAGCCGAATTCCGGCGACGATGCGGATAACTTCTTGACTAAAGACGACCTCGAAAAAAAATCGCCGATTTTGGAAGAGTATTGCAAGCTTTGCACGAATAACGGCGCGCGCCCCGTCGTCGTGACTTTCCCCGTCGATCCGACGTTACAGAAAACTCTTGACGCCGGTGTTTTGCAGAGCTTGCGCAATACCGTCGCCGCCCTTGCGAAAAAATATAAGGCTGTATTTATCAACTTGCTTGAAGTCAGGCTTGCGGTCAATCGTTTTCAAAGCAAATGGCATTTGAACGCTCGCGGAACGGCAGAGGCAAGCAATTTGCTCGCCAAGGAGCTTTATCTCAAGGGCGTCATTTCGGCAGAAGAATTTTTAAGTTTGGACAAAACCTATCGCAAAGCGTCGACACGTTTGCAGGACGATTACAGAGCGCAGGCGGTGCGCATTTTCTGCGATATGGCTTGCAAGGATTTTAAACGCCTGTCCGCGACTTTGCCCGTCGAAGAATGCAAGAATTTAATGGCGACAGTTTTCTCCGCCATGAATTACAATCACCTTGCGAATTTGTCCGACATGTTGCCCAAGGACGATTACAACGACATTGCGGCGCGGGTCTTTGAAATTTCTGCGGAAAAAATTCGCCGCAAAGACAAAGTCAAAATCGGCTTCGTGCTTTATGATTCGTCCATGTGGAGCGGCGACGATTTGTATAATCTTTTCGCGCAGGACGAACGCTTTGAGGTTACTGTTTTTCTCAGTCAACGCCCGCGCGGAAACACCAATGAATCCATGCACAAGGATTTCTTGAAAAGTATCGAACTGTTTCAGGCGCACGGTTTGAACGTTGTCGCGATGAAATCTTTGAACACGCCCGTTCCGCCGCAGGACGTGTTGATTTTGCTCACGCCCTATTTTGAAAGATTGCCGCGCTCTGTCAGCCCGCTGAACTTGCCGGTAAGCACTTTGATGACGCATCTTATTTACTCGTTCGCCGTATCGATACGTTCAAAGCAATATTACAACTTGCCCATCTTTCGTATCGCGTGGAAGGTATTCTTCCCATCGACAATCAACCTGAAAATGTACGGCGACAACAATCCCGTCGGAATGCCGCGCGGACTTTACAGCGGCTACCCGCGCATGGATCCGTTCTTAAAAAAGGATTCGGACTTTCATTTTGAATGGAAAATGGCGCGACCCGGCGCCAAAAAAATTATTTGGGCTCCGCACCACTCCATAACCGATGTGTCAATTTACTGGGCGACGTTTCAGTTCAACTATAAATTCATGTACGAATTCGCAAAGGCGCACCCCGAAATTTCTTGGGTTGTCAAGCCGCACCCGAATTTGGCTTACACGAGCGTAAAGTTTGGCGTTCTTCCGTCCGTGGAGGCTTTTGAAAAATACATGCAGGCTTGGAACGACTTGCCCAACGCTATGGTTTACACCGGTGCTTATTATCAAAACATTTTTGCAACCTCTGACGGCATGATTCACGATTGCGGCTCTTTCACCGCCGAATATCAATATGTCGATAAGCCCATGATTCGTTTGACGCGTGAAGGCGCGAGAATCAACGAACTCGGCAACGCGATTTTGGACGCCTCTTATTGCGTTGACGGCAAAGATTTGGACGGGATAGCCGCGCTGATTCAGCGGGTCTTTATTGAAGGCGACGATTACAAAGCCGCCGAACGCAAGGTTGTTTTCGACAAATACATGAACTACCCGAAAGCGAACGGCATGTTTGCAAGTGAATTCATTTACAAAAGCATTGCCGACGAAGTTACGGCTCCGACCAAAAAATAGGAGACTAACTAACAGCTGACAAAAACTTATAAAAAATTGAAAGAAGGTGATATAGTCTAAAAGCCTTATAAAGTTATAAGGTGGTGCGACAAGGGACGTAACTGCCGAAGCTGAGACTACCCAATGCAGCACGAGCCGGGACCGGCACCAGTCTCCTCGTACAAACCTAGCGAGAACCAAGCGATGATGGAATGTACATCGGACAGTAAGACTTTTTTGCTGAATATTAAGAAAGGACAAATGTTGCTGGTATTGCAAGCCCGTCACGAACAAGACGCTTGCAATATGTACCCGTACGTTAGCGGGGAATTTACGCCTGTGGAGAGTTACAGCAAACGTGAGTAGCGAAGGCGAAAACGAATTCGTTGAAGCAGGAATGAAACATAAAGGTTTTTATAACCTTTTATAAGTTTTCAGTAACGGTAATTTACTTGCTCGATATGAAATACGTGCGCGACAATCTCGACGAAGTGCGCACCATGTTAAAGAATCGCAACAACGCATTGAGCTTGGACAACTTCAGCGAACTGGAACAGCGACGCCGCGCCATACTCGGCGAAACCGAACAGCTTAAAAGTCAACGCAACACGACTTCAAAAAAAATCGGCGCAATGAAAAAAGCCGGCGAAGACACAGAAGCCGTTGCCGCCGAAGTCAGACAAATGGGCGCGAAGATTTCCGAACTCGACGCCGAACTGCGCGACGTTGAAAGCAAACTGCGCGACTTGTTGTTGCACATTCCCAACGTTCCTGCCGCCGACGTGCCAATCGGCAAGGACGACACGCAAAACCCCGAAGTCCGCAAGTGGGGCACGCCGCCCGCCTTCGACTTCGCACCCAAAGCCCATTGGGAACTCGGCACCGCGTTGAATATCTTCGACTTCGACCGCGCAGGCAAAGTCACGGGCGCAAGGTTCACATTCTATCGCGGGCTCGGCGCAAGGCTCGAACGCGCCTGTATCAATTTCATGATGGATTTGCACGCGAATAAGCACGGCTACACCGAAATGCTCGCGCCCTATATCGTCAACCGCGACAGCATGATCGGCACGGGTCAGCTCCCGAAATTCGCCGAAGACATGTTCAAGCTAGAAGGGCTCGATTATTACCTTGTCCCGACTGCCGAAGTCCCCATGACGAATTTTCACCGCGACGAAATTTTGACTGCCGACACCTTGCCCGAATACTACGCGTGCTATACGGCGTGTTTCAGGGCAGAGGCGGGCGCGGCAGGTCGCGACACTCGCGGCTTGATTCGTCAGCACCAATTCAACAAGGTTGAGCTGATTAAGTTCACCAAGCCCGAAGACTCGTGGAACGAACTCGAAAGCATGGTCGACGCAGCCGAAGACGTTCTGCGCGTGTTGGAGATTCCTTATCGCGTCGTGTTGCTTTGCACCGGCGACATGAGCTTTACCTCCGCCAAGACTTACGACATTGAAGTTTGGATGCCCGCGCAAGGCAAGTACCGCGAAATTTCGTCCTGCTCCAACTGCACCGATTATCAGGCTCGTCGCGCCAATATCAAGTTCCGCCGCGACACCAAGAGCAAGCCCGAATTTGTGCACACGCTCAATGGCTCCGGCATAGCGGTCGGGCGCACGGTCGCCGCCATTTTGGAAAATTATCAACAGGCGGACGGCTCCGTCAAAATCCCCAAGGCTTTGATTCCTTACATGGGCGTCGAAGAGATTCGCGCTTAAAATCATTGACAAAAATTTTTTCCTGTGATAGATTTTCTTCGCAGTAAAAAAATAAGCGTCTCGCGACGCCCGAACTTGATTAAAGCAGGTTTACCCCCGTAATCTTTGTAAGATACTTCGAGGATTTCAGCCTTCAAAGCTTTGCAGAGCTTAGGAGGCTGTATTTGTTAGCAGCCAAAGAATCACAATAACGAGAATGATTATCCTCAACATGCTTGTGCCCCCCTTTCGGGGGTTGATTAAACTGCTCCGCCCGCTGTTTCCGACTGCGCAAGTTCAACACGGGAAATATATCATACGCCAAAAGTCTTTTCAAGGTTTGTGCGCGTCGCCCCAAGTGCACAGACCGTCAAGCAACGGGATAAGCGATTGCCCGCGTTCAGTCAAAGAGTACTCCACCTTCAGCGGAAGTTGGTCGTACTCTTTTCTTTTGACAAGGTCGTCGGCTTCCAGCTCCTTTAGCGTGCGATTGAGCATGAAGAACGATACTTTGTCGCCAAGGTAGCGTTTCATCTCCCCGAAGCGCACGACGCCGAATTCCATCAGCGTATACAAGACGCGCATTTTGTACTTGCCCTTAATCATTTTGAGCGTGTAAGCCAAGCCCGTATCTTCAAAAGTTTCGTCACCTATGCAACGAGCCATTGAATCGCCTCCGCATAATAAAATTATTCGTATTGCCGCGAAAAATTTTTGTGTTATTATATTTACGTCAAGCGCAAGTGTCAAAATTGGGAGAGTGAATCGAATGAGCAGAAAGATTGTCGTATTGAACGGGAGCCCGCACGCCAAGGGCAACACGTCGGCTTTGGTCGAGGCGTTTGCACGCGGCGCACGCGAGGCAGATTGTGAAGTCGAAATTTTTCTTTTGGACAGGATGAATATTCACGGTTGTAAGGGCTGCTTCGGCGGCGGAAAAAATCCCGAACATCCCTGCGTTCAGCGCGACGACATGGACAAGATTTATCCCGCGTACACGGCGGCAGACGTTGTGGTTTTGGCGACGCCGCTTTACTATTGGAACTTCAGCGGGCAGTTGCGCACGGCGTTCGACAGACTGTTTGCCGTCGCCGAATGCGATCCGAATTACGCCAACCCTAAAAAGGAATCTGTCTTGCTTATGGCAGCGGAAGGTTACGGCTTCGACGACGCGCTGACTTACTACCAAAACCTCATGAAACACCTCGGCTGGACGGAACGCGGCCACGTGTTAGCGGGCGGCGTCATGAAAGTCGGCGACATCAAAGGTCACAAGGAACTTGACGAAGCTTACGAACTTGGCAAGACTGTCGCGCAGGCGGGCGGTCTCTGAAAGGACATCGCATCAACAGTCGGGCGTTACAAATTTTTGGCAGGTTACGCGGCAAGCTCCATGTGCCGAAAGTTCTTGTGATTTAATCAGTTAAAAAAAAACGGTCTCAAATGAGACCGCTTATTTTTTTAGTCGACGTTCTTGACGCTCAGGAAGTCGTTGCCCGCCGCCACGAACCGCCACGGATAATCCGCCGCCGCGCCCGCGTAGTCAACGTTGATTCGCCGCGTCGCTGCAATCGTCGCTTGAAAGTCCGTCGTTTCGATAAAAATTTCCTCGCCGCACAAATCCGCGCCGTAAAAATTTTTCGTCACGCCCAAGGCTTGCGACAGTTTGCCCGGACCGGAACACAACCCGCGCAGATTATTTTTGCCGCGCCGTTGTTTCATGAGCTCAACGCCGTCGGTCGGCTCCAACGCCCGAATTAAAACCGCTTCGGGGATACCCGCGACGTTGGCGACGACGTTCGTGCAAAGGTGCATGCCGTAAATCAGGTAGACGTAGACGAAGCCGCCCGCGCCGAAGAAAATTTTCGTGCGCTCGGTCTTGCCGCGATACGAATGCGCCGCCGCGTCAAGCACGCCCATGTAAGCCTCCGTCTCGACGATTATGCCGCCCGTCGTGCCTTCGGGCAAGCGCGTCACGAGTTTCTTGCCGATAAGTTCGCGGGCGACCGTCAAGCCGTCACGCAGATAAAATTCGCGCGGAAGTTTCATTAATCAACTTTGACTTTCATCCAGAGGCTGTTGTAGTATTCGTCCATTTGGTTGCCGAGATATTGATAAGTTTCCTGCCCTTTGTAGGTTTCGGGCGACGGGAAAGCTATCGGCGAATTTTTAATGTCTTCGTCTTTTTCAAGGTCGCGGACGCCGGTATTGGGCGTGGAGTAGCCCAGATAGTCGAAGTTCATTACGGCAATATCGGGGCGGCACATGAAGTTGATAAACTTGTGCGCGTTGTCGACGTTTTGCGCGTTCTTCGTGACAACCCAGCCGTCAATCCAAAGGTTGGTGCCTTCCCTCGGGACGACGAATTCCATGTTGGGATTTTCGCGCAGGACAATCATTGCCTCACCGGAAAAGACGACGCCCATTGCCGCTTCGGAGCCGATAAGTTTTTCCTTGACTTCGTCGACGACGTAAGCTTGAACAAGCGGCTTTTGATCAATCAACATCTTTTGCGCTTCAGCCAAAACGTTCTTGTCGACTTCGTTCATGCTGCGTCCCATGAGTTTGAGCGGAATCATCATTGCGTCGCGGGCGGAGTCCTGCATGAGGATTTGCCCTTTGTATTTCTCGTTCCAAAGGATGCTCCAGCTGTCGACGGGCTCGGTGACCTTGGTCTTATCGTAGATTATACCGACGGTTCCCCAGCAATAGGGCACGGCGTATTTGTTGCCGGGGTCGAACATTTCAGCCTGCTTGAAGAATTCCGCGCCGATATATTTTTTTGCGTCGGGCAGCTTGTTAAAGTCAAGCGGCTGAAGCAATTCGTTGCTTATCATCTTTTGAATCATATAATCGGAAGGGCAAATAACGTCGTAGTGAACGGCACCTTCGGCGACGCGCGGGAACATGCTCTCGTTGGTGTCGAATTCGTCAAGGATAACGTGAATGCCCGTTTCCTTCTCGAAAAGTTTGAGCGTTTCGGGGTCGATGTAATCGCCCCAGCTGTAGACGTAAACGACTTCGTCCTTTTTGTCGCCGCCGCCGCCGCCGCCGCCGCCGCCACCGCAACCCGCAACGCCCAACGCCAGAAAACTTACCAACAAGAGCGCGAGAAATTTCAGTTTCATGTTAGAACCTCCTCATACTTCTTCAGCTTGCGACGGTTAATCGCAAACAGCAAAACAAATATCAACACGAAGAAAAACACCAGCGTCGACAGCGCGTACATTTCGGGGTGAATCCCGATTTTTAATTGCGCGTAAATCGCAGTGGTCAGGGTGTCGACGCCCGCGCCCTTCGTGAAGTGCGTGATTATGAAATCGTCAGCCGACATGGTAAACGCAAGCAGGAAGCCCGCGAAGATACTCGGACGCAATTCGGGCAGGACGACGCTCGTGAACGCTTTGAACGGCGACGCGCCCAAATCCAACGCCGCCTCGTAAAAACTTTTGTCCAACGCCATAAGTTGCGGCATTATGCAAAGAATCACGTACGGCACGTTGAAGACGATGTGCGCCAACAAAATCGACACGTAACCCAGCTTGAGCCCCATGCCCATGAACAAAAGCATGAGCGATATTCCCGTCACGATGTCCGCGTTGAGTATCGGGATGTTCGTCACGCTCATGAAGGTCGCCCGCCACTTGCGCGAAAGCTCCTTCATTGCCACGCACGTTATCAAGCCGAGAATCGTCGCAATGCCCGCCGACAGCAACCCGATTGACAGCGTGTTTGACAGCGCGTCCGCAAGGCGGGTGTCGTTGAAAAGCTTGACGTACCAATCGAGCGTCACTCCCGTCCAATGCCCGCGATACCGGCTTGCGTTGAACGACTGCGCGATTAAAACGCCAATCGGCGCGTACAGGAACAGAAATATTATCGCCAAGTATATTTGCTTAATGTATTTCATGCGGCGTCCTCCTTTTCCTTGAGCGGGTCGAACGCCGTCGTAAGCAACATGTTAAGCACGATAAAAATCATCAGGATAACCGACAGCGCGCAGCCAACGTGCCAATCGTATTGGAAGGTGAATTCCTGTTCGATTATGTTGCCGATAAGCAACAGCTTGCCGCCGCCCAAAAGCGCGCTTATAACGAACGTCGTCAACGCGGGGATAAAGACCATCGTTATGCCGCTGATTGCGCCGGGTATCGTGAGCGGCAAGATCACGCGCCAAAATTTTTGCCAAGCGTTCGCGCCCAAATCTTGCGCCGCCTCCAAGATACTGCGGTCAATCTTCGACAGCGAGATAAAAAGCGGCAAAACCATGTACGGCAGGAAGTTATAAACCATGCCGAGGACGATTGCGCCGGGCGTGTTTATCATGTGCAGGTCGGGCAAGCTCAACAGCCGCATGATTTGATTGATTATGCCGTTGCCCTCCAGAATCGTTTGCCAAGCCATCGTCGAGAGCAGCGAGTTCATCCACAGCGGCAGGATAAACAACAGCGATATTATCGTCGTGTTGTCGCGTTCGCGCTCCGTCAGGATTAAGCACAGCGGATACGCCAAAAGCAGACAGATGACCGTACTTATCAGCGCGAGCGCAACCGAAAGCTCCAACGCGTCCCAAAAGCCGTGTTCAAATATCAAGCCCATGTTCAGCAGTGAAAAGTTGCCCGCCTCGTCCGTTATGCCGTACCAGACAATAAAAATCAGCGGGACGAAAATAAAAAGCCCCGCCCATATCAGAAACGGCGTCATTAAAATATTTCGCACTCCGCGCTTAAACATCATGAGCAACCTCCTCGTCTTCGGATTGAGGCTTGCTCATGATTTGAATGTTTTCGGGCGCGACGTGCAGGCTTACCTGTTCGCCGACAGTGCGTCCCGTAGTCGACTGCACCAGCCATTGAAAGCCGTCCGCCTCAACGTCAATGTCGTAAGACATGCCCCAAAAGACGACGCGGGTCACCACGCCGTTGAAGGCACCTTCCTGCGGCGCGTCAAGCTTAATGTCTTCGGGGCGAATCTGAACATCAACGGGACATTCTTCGGGGAAACCCACGTCGACGCAGGGATATTCGCGCCCGAAAATCCGAACGACTTTGTCGCGCACCATGACGCCGTCGATTATGTTGCTGTCGCCGATAAAGTCCGCGACGAATGCGTTTTCCGGCTCGTTGTAAACATTTTCGGGCGTGCCGACTTGCTGAATGTAGCCCTGATTCATGACGACGACGCGGTCGCTCATCGACAAAGCCTCTTCCTGATCGTGCGTCACGAAGATAAAAGTTATGCCGGTCTCTTTGTTGATTCGGACGAGTTCGCGGCGCATGTTGCGGCGGAGCTTCAAGTCAAGCGCGCTCAACGGTTCGTCAAGCAACAAAACTTTCGGCTCGTTGACGACTGCGCGGGCGATGGCGATACGCTGTTGTTGCCCGCCGCTGAGTCGGGTGACGTCATTTTTTTCGTAGCCGTCGAGGTTGACGAGCTTGAGCGCGTATTTAACTTTGTCGCGAATGTAATCGGCGGACTTGCCCGCGATTTTCGGACCGAATGAAATATTTTCCTCAACGTTCATGTGGGAAAAGAGAGAGTACTTTTGGAAAACCGTGTTAATCGGTCTTCGATTCGGCGGCAGGTTTGTAATGTCCTTGCCGTCGAAGATCACGCGTCCCGTGTCGGGCATTTCGAAGCCGCCGATAATCCGAAGCATCGTCGTCTTGCCGCAACCCGAAGGCCCAAGCAGCGTGATAAATTCGCTTTCGTAAATCGTCAAATCGATTTCGTCGAGTACGAGCAAATTCCCGAAAGACTTGGCAACATTTTCCAAGCGTATCAGTTCCCTTTTCATCTCCCAGCAACCTTTCTTGGTAAGGGACAAGGGGCAAGGGATAAGATTTTTAACTTGTTCCTTGTTCCTACTTCCTTGTTCCTTCAAAAAATTTTGCGCCATTATACAAAAAAGCGACGCTTCAATCAAGAAACGTCGCTGAAAATTTTCGTTGCCCGTCAGTTCGTACGTGCTGTGCTCGGTTTAACCGGGTTGCCGAAAATCACTTGGTTGAACTGTTCGCGGATTTTTTCGAACCCTTCGCCGTTGAGTTGAGACGAGAATTTGAAACCGCCTACAACGTTGTCGAGCTGTTCGTTGTCAAGGATTTCGTCCCGTTTGATTTTGCCGTCGAGGTTGTCGGTCGCCATTGTTGTCAGCCTCCTGAATTTGTTTAAATCTTATACGTCAGCCGCGCAGATTTGTTACACGTGCCCGAAAAATTTTTAACCCAAAATTTCGTCGGTGCGTGCGTTGAGATTTTTCATGCGGCGGAGAATGTCGTCGTAAGTCTTCGCGAAGTGTGCCATTGCCGTTTCGGAGTAGCGACCGGCGTCGTAATCCAAAAACAGTTCGTAAAAGCCCTTGTCGTTTTCTTCGATTTCTACGTCGAGCGAATTTTCGACGGCGGAAATTTCATTCGGCGGCATGTAAACGACTTCCAAAGGTGTGTCGCCCAAAATCAAATCGCCGTTCAGGCCCTTTTGGAAAATGAAACTGACGCAATCGTCTTCAAAGCCGCCGCTGTAAACCACGTCCAGGCTTTTGCGGCAGAGCATCGAGATTTGACTTTGCCCGAACAATTTGTGCAGGAACTCCGAAACCGAAAGGTCGTTGTGAAAATCCCACGCGCAAGGCAGTTGCTCCAACATCAAGCCCATTAAACGCATCTCGCGCATATTCGTCCGCCCGTTGTGTATCCAGCTCATTATCGATTCCTTCGAGCCGGTGATTTTCGCCATAGTCAACATGCACGCGCCAAGGAAGAAAATATGTTCGCTCAGCTTGGTCTCTCTGAAAAATTCGTTCGATATGTTTTTGAATTCGTATTCAAAGTTGCCCTGCGTCCAAGCCGCCACGCCATGTACGTCGACGGGCAACAAGTGTTTTTTCACGTCGAAGGGCGCAAGCATTTTCTTCCAGTAATCGTGACCCTCGGCGAGATCCGATTCGGAAAGGTTGGCTTCCTCCTCAACGAAGTCCGCGTAACTCAAAGGCGTGCGTCTGTTTGTGCGCCCGCGATAGATCTTGTCCAATTCGCGATAGAAGATAATCGCTGCCGAAACACCGTCCATTATCGCGTGATAAAAATCGGCGTAAAGATAGTTCGCGCTCGGCGTCACGAAAATGTACATGCGATAGAGCGGTTTGTCTATCAAGTCGTAAGGTTCCGCCAAATATTTTTTTATCAGCGTAAATTCTTCGTCCGTCCATTCCTCGATTACCACGGGCATGACTTTGCCGTCGAAGGTTTGACACAGGTCGGACGTTTCGGGGTGAAAGACCAATCGGCAACGGAAAATATCGTAGGTGTTCAGCACTTCGTTAATCGCATTTGCCAAGTGTTGAATGTCGATTTGCGACGAGAGTTTGTACAGCCCGCCGATATTCATCATCGTCGACTTTGCCTTGTTGAAGTGCGTGTCGATAAGCCAACGCTGAATCGGGCGCAACGGATAAAATTTTCTTGTTGAAACTTCCACAACGATCCCTCCTTACACGACGACGACCAATTTGTTTTCGTCGCCGCTAATCATGTAGCTTTTTTCGCGGACTTTGTCAAGCAACGGGCTCTGCGGGGCTTCGGGCTTGCCGTTATCGCGAAAGATTAAAGTCGTGCGCTCGCCGGCAGGAATTATCGTGACTTCCAGCTGAAAGTCGCCTGCGCGGGCGGCGTAAACTTTGAACAGCTCTTCGACCAAGGCAGTGAAAAATTGATTCGACGCAAACTTTGCGGCGGAAAAATATTTCTCCAACGCTGTTCTGAGTTCCGGTAAATTTTCCTGCGCGGCTTGAATGTCGAGAGAAAATTGCCGTCCGGATTCCCGCAAGTCAATCAAAAGCAAGCCGAACTTGTTGCGCGTCATCAGCCAATTGATAAACAGCGCGGCGACAAACGACATGCCGACGCCGAACCACATCCAATGCAAGCCGAAAAAGCCTGCCGTCATGCCCGCGACAGGCAACGCCAACAGCAACAGGAACTTTATCAGCGCGCCGAGATTCAGCCGTTCCACGTAAATGTAATAATTGCTGAACATGAGCGTCACGCCCAAAAATATCGTGAACGGCATGAAGACCCGCGCAGACATCACCGCGTCCGCATAAAGCGGGTCATGCTCCGGCACGCCGAACAGCCCCGGCAAAAATTCCGCGAACACCATGCCGAACGCGATTGACGCGACCGTCACGGCGACCGTCGAGCCGATTCCGAGCCGCATTGTCTTTATAACGCTTTTGAGCGCGCCCTCCGCGTGATATTGGCAAATCATCGGTTGCAGGCAATCGACTATGCCCGTGTATATCGCGACCAACAGCGTCAGCAAATTGTTTATCATCGTCACGGAAATCAGATGCATTTCGCCGAAATGTGACAGGACGAATGCCGAAAATGCAAGCGGCAACAACGCAAGGCACAGCGTGTCCATTGAGTGATACCAACTGTAAAAAATACCCTGCCACATTTCGCGCCCGTTCCAATACTTCACGAACCTCAACTGACACTTCGCCGAAAACAGATACGGCACGTGATACAGGAAGCTCACAAGGTTACCGATTGTCGTCGCTATGCCGAGCCCTATCACGCCGATTTTGTAACCCAACACAATGTCGAGGATTAAGTTGACGACGAACATCGCTGCCGACGCCCGCACGCAAATATTTTCCTCGCCCTCCGCGACGTATATCGTGTAGAAGAAAATGTTCAGGATACACGGCAAAGCCATGAACATCAGCCCGCGATAATAATCAACCGCGTATTCCATGTACTCCGGCGAAATGTCCCATATCGACAGGATTTCACTGCGGAAGGCGACCAAAACAATCGTCACGACCGCGCCCGTCGCCACCGAAGCAATTATGCCCATGCCGAACAGTTCGTTTGCCTTCGTGCGGTCGTTCTTGCCCTTTGCATAAGAAAACATCATCGCCAGCCCGTCGGCGACCATGTAGCTCAAAAAAGTTATAAACGTCGTTATCGGCGCGACCAGCGTCATTGCCGCGACCGCCGCGTCTCCGACGAATTGACCTGCGACCACGCTGTCCGTCAATATCAACACGTAACTTATCGTCATTGACGCGAGCGACGCCACGAACACGGACTTGAATCGCGTGCTTATTACTGTCTTTGTCATAAAGTTACTCCGAAAAATTTATTTGCCCGCCGCTGCCAAAACTCTTGTCCCTTGCAAGGAAAAAGCCCGCCGACAATCGCCGACGAGCTTTTCTGTAATGCGCTTGGCGCGCATGGTTGTTTCAAGCTCTAATCGAAAGTTCCGATTCATAAGTTGCAACCACCGTACCGTCAGCCGCATCTCCCGCAACTGTAGCAAAATCTGCGGCCGTCATTGTTGGAGCAAGTTCAGCACCGAGTAAGGATTCTGACTTGCCTGCGCCAGCATGAACTGCGACGCCTGAGTCAAAATGTTGTATTTCGCGAACTCCGTCATGCCCTTTGCCATGTCTTGGTCACGAATAACGGATTCGGACGCTTGGAGGTTTTCGCTGAGGGTTGCGAGATTATCGGAAATGTAACCGAGTCTGGTCTCGTATGAACCGAGATCCGCCAATCTGCCGGCGAGTGTGGTCTGAGCGGCTTCGATCTGCACAATGGCATTGTTGGCGTCATCTTGATTGCCTATGGTAATACCATTTACTTGCAAATCAGCTGACTTAGCAGAGCCGATTGTAAACGCGTCTTCGAGGTCGCCCGATTCATCTTCCAGCTTAAACTTCAGCGCAGCACCTGTGGTACCGTCAAGGAGTGCTATGCCGTTGTATTTTACTTCCGCATTTTTATCGATCTGATTGGCCAACGAAGTGATTTCATTTTGGAACAAGGCATAATCCGAAGTGGTATTGTTACCGTTGGCGGCCTCTACGGCAATTTCATGCATCCTAGCGAGAATGCTGGAGATGTTGCTAAGCGCGCCTTCGGCGGTCTTCATCATGTTGTTGGCGTTCTGGGCGTTGCGGTTTGCCTGATCGGTTGCCTTAATGCGAGAGCGCATACGTTCCGAGATAGCGAGGTCTGCCGCGCCGTCTTTCGCGCTGTTGATGCGCTGACCGCTGGAGACCTTGTACATTGCGTCCGACAGTGCGATGCTGTTGCGGTTGTAGATGTTATAGGTACGCACAGAGTCGAGATTATTCTTGATTACCATACCCATTGTTAGTTCCTCCTTGATCTTCCAAGAAAAACTTCTTTCCTAAGCGACGATTTCCTTTCCGCCGCTAAACAAACGAAACAAGTTGCCGAGCCGACCGTCGCCGACTCCTGCACCCCGCACGCGTAACGGGGTTTGCCGCCTTGAGTTCGCCTATTCCCCCATTGAAGTTCTAAATATCTGGTGCTGATTGTATCAAGAAAAATTTCCTGCGTCAATAAAAATCGCGGGCGTTTCTGAAAAAATTTTTCAGCCTGCCGACGGAATTGAAAAAGCCCGCCGACCGATAAGTCGACGAGCAATTTCAGTATCGAACAACCAACCCCGTTCGGGGCAATAGAGATTACTGGAGCAAGCTGAGCACTGCAGAGCTGTTTTGGTTTGCCTGCGCGAGCATGGCCTGAGCCGACTGCAACAAGACGTTGTTCTTGGTGTAGTTGGTCATTTCCTTCGCCATATCCGCGTCGCGAATCGTGGACTCTGCCGCCTGGACGTTCTCGCTGGAAGTCGTCAGGTTTGCGCTGGTGTATTCGAGACGGGCTTCGATAGCACCGATAGTCGTCTGCTGGTCGAGAGCTTTAGTCAGCGCGTTTTCAATAACGTTGATGGACGCGTTGGCGTTTTCTTTCGTGGTGACGAGAATCTTGCTGTTGTCGGAGCCTTTGAGACCGAGAGCTTCTGCACGCATGTCCGTCAAACCGACTTTGATAGCAACGTTTGCTTCGGAGCCGATATGGAAAGTCATGGCTTGCTTTTCTGCGGCGTCGCCCCAAGTCGGGTTCTCTGCGCGCTGATATTGTTTGAACGCGTCGAGAGCGGCGTTGGCTGCCTTCTTGACGTTGCCTTCCGAGTCCAAAATGCTGATAGTCAAGCCGGAGACTTGGCTGGTCACGCCTGCCGTCGTTGCAACAAGTGCGACACCGGGTCTTCTGTCGGGCGTATAAACACCGTTACCGAATTTATCCGTGCCGATTGAAATCGTGCTGTCGGCAGCTGCCGTTACTGCACCGACCGAACCGATGAAGCTTCCAAGGAGACCCGATAATTGCGTGCTGTCACCCACGCGACCGCTCTTCGTCGTGATCTTGCCGTTTTGCACCCAAGACACTTGATAGTAGTCAGTCGACTCAATCTCCAAGCTGTCGCCGGCGCGGTTTGTCAGTTCCGTGAGGTTTGTATCGGCACCTGTCGCCGTGCCCAAGCTCTGGTTGAGCAGGATGGTTTTGGTGGCGCAGATTGCGTTGTTCTTCGAGCCGTCGACGAGATATTTGCCGTTAAATTGAACAAGTGCGTTGTCGTCCACTTGGTCGATGAACTGGTTGACTTCTTTTTGGATGGTGGCGCGGTCTTCGTCGGTATTGGAATCGTTGGCCGCGTTGATTGCTCTTTCTTTGAGGGTGCGCAGGATTTCAACCGTGTTGGCGACAGCGCCTTCTGCGGTCTTCATCAAGCTGGAGTCGTTCTGCGCGTTCTGGTTTGCCTGGTCGAGCGAACGCATGCGGACTCTCATGCGCTCAGAAATTGCGTACCCCGAAGCGTCGTCCTGTGCGCTGTTGATTTTCATGCCGCTGGAGACTTTCGCCAAGCTCTTGTTGAGTGCGGTGCTGTTTTGATTCAAGATGTTGAGTGTGCGAACTGCGCTCAGGTTGTTCTTTACTACCATACCCATGATTATTTCCTCCTTGATTCCAGAAAAATTTCCTTAGTCGACGGTTTCCTTTCCGCCGCCAAACAAACGAGCCTTCGCCGTTGCTCCGACCGTCGCCGGAGCTTGCGCCTCGCACGCGTAACGAGTGCCGGCTTCCCGCTCATTCATTTACTCTTGAAAATTTTATCGTCAATTGCGCCTAAAACTTTAAGCGTTACTAAGATTGTATCAAGAAAAATTTTCCCCGTCAATCGAAAAAAGTTTTTAGGTGAAAAATTTTCCGTCAGCCGTTATTCGCCGCGCTACTCTTTTTCGGGATGTAAAATTTATCTGCTGTGTTGTCGCCCAAAGCTGCTTGCACTTCACCGATTTTTGTACCTTCTACGGCTTTAAGACCGTATTCACCGCTAATTTTTGTTTCTGTCGGGTCTCCGCTATCGGCTTTGATGTAAGCGTAACCTGTCGGCGGTTCGAGGTCTTTGTTTTGCAAATAATCTTTCAAGGCATCAAGATTTTCTCCTGCAGGATATTCGCCGTGTTCCATGTAGTAAACAGCAATGGCACTGTCAATCGTCGACAAGTCTGCTTGGATTTTAGCGGTGTTGGCGGCGGTGGTGACGGAAGTGAAGCGCGGCACGGCAATGGACGCAAGAATCGCGATAACCATGACCATCAAGATGACTTCGAGGGTGGCAAAGCCCTTCTGTTTCATAAAAATCACTCCTAAAAATTTTTCGATAATTGTAAGTCAAAACGTCGGCGCGGGCAAGCAAAAATTTTCTGCAAATTTTTTCGACACGTTATCGCTTTTAATCGGCAGGAAAATAAATCGTCAAGCAGAAATTCCTTGAACATACCAAAATATTGTGGGGGATGAGGGATGAAACTCAAACAAAAATTCATGGCGTTGGCGTGCATGATGGCAGCGGCAATCGCGGCGGTCTGCGCCATAAGCTACTACTTTTCCAGTGCCGAGCTCCAAAGTAGCGTCGACAGCGAATTGCGCATGACGGTGGCGCGCGAGGCAACCCAACTAAACGGTTGGCTTGAATCGAAGAAAACTTTCGGCGAGAGTGAAGCGAACTTATTGTCCAGTATGAGCGGCAATCCGGCGTTGCTCAAGACGCGAGAAATCCTCGGCTCCGCCACGTCGGACGGCGAAGTCCTCGAAATGACAATGGGCTTGGAGGACGGCTACTTTTATTGCTACAACGCGGGCAACTTGACGGGCAAAGTCGATCCGCGCGGGCGGCTGTGGTATCAAACCGCGCAGTCGACGGGCAAAGCCACTTTCACCGCGCCCTACGTCGATGTCAACGTCGGCAAGCTTATCGTGTCGGTCGGCGCGCCCATTAAGACTGCCAACGGACAATTTATCGGCGCGGCGTGCCTTGACATTTCCCTTGACACGCTGACCAAACAGGCGTCGCAAATGAAGTATCACGGCGACGGCTCCGGCATTATCGCCGAGCCCAACGGAAATATTTTGGCGACTGCCGAATTCGGCGAGCCCAACAAGAACTTCAAGGAAATCGACGGCATAGGCGCGAAGTTCGACGCAATGGTAAGCAAAGGCACCGGCTACTTTGAAGTCGAAGTCAACGGCGAGGATATGGTTTGCTCCTATACCACCGTGCCCGCAACCGGTTGGATTGTCTGCATAACCGTGCCCGCCGATAAAGTTTTCGCACCCTTGCAGACGTTGCGCAGGATGTTCGCCGGCTTTATCATTTTCGGTTTGCTGTTGGCGTTCGGCATTTGCTTGACCTTCGCGGGCAAAATCACGACGCCCGTCGCCGAGCTTGAGAATTACGCCGTTCAGCTTGCCAACGGCAACTTGAAAATGACAGACCTGCCCGTAACCTCAAGCGACGAAATCGGCGCACTTACCAACGAGTTCAATATCATGAAGACCAGCTTGCATAAACTTATATCGAAGATGTCGACGAACTCTCAACAGGTCGCCGCCGCCTCCGAACAGCTGACTGCAAGCTCACAATCTTCCGCCGACGCCTCCGTTCACGTCGCCGAGGTCGTCAACGAAATCTCCGACGCCGTCAACAGCCAGATGGCAAATATTAACGACGCCAAGGCGAATATTGACGCAATCTTTACCGACATCAAGGGTGTCGAGGAAAAATCGCGCACCGTCGCCAACACGTCCAATCAAACGTCGCAAGCCGCGCAAAAAGGCTCCGAGCTCATGACAAACGCCGTCGACAGCATGGGACGTATCGAACGCTCCGTCATGGCTTCGGCTGACGTTGTTAAGAAACTTGGCGAGAACAGCCGTCAAATCGGACAGATTGTTGAAGCGATTTCCGCCATTTCAGAACAGACGAACTTGCTTGCACTAAACGCGGCTATCGAGGCCGCCCGCGCCGGCGAACATGGTAAAGGTTTCGCTGTCGTCGCAGAGGAAGTCCGCAAGCTTGCCGCACAGTCGCAGGAGTCCGCCGAGCAAATCAAAGTCCGTATCGATTCGATACAGCAAGATACCGAAGAGGCAGTCGAATCAATGCAGGTCGGCACGGACGAAGTCAAACAGGGCACCGCGTCTATCCGCGACGTTGGCGAACAGTTCGGGCAAATCCTTTCCATGGTCAACGGCATCAAGTCGCAAATGGACGAAATCAACTCCGCCGTGCAGACCGTCGCGAAGGAAGCCGCAACTATCGTCAAGATGGTCGACGCAATTGATGAGATTAGCAAGAAAACTTCGGACAACATGAATACTATTTCAAACGCGACGGAAGAACAATCCGCCTCCAACGAGGAAATCGCCGCCGCAAGCCAAGCACTGTCCAACATGGCTTCGGATATGCAAGACGCCGTCGGGCAATTCAAATTCTAAACTGGAATTTGCAATCAAAAATCCCCAACGCTCGTTTGAACGTCGGGGATTTTTTTAATCCTCATTCCCTTGTTCCTTGTTACTTGTTCCTTGTTCCTCAAAAGAACACCACGGTTCGCCGCTCATGAAGTCGCCGCCGTTGTAGCAAGCTGCCCGCGCACGACACCCGCCGCATTTATGCTTGTAACGACAGCCACCGCAGTTCCCGCTGTAGTCAAGCGTCCGAAGCGTCTGCAAAACTTTGCTCGACCGCCAAATCTCGTCAAAGGGCGTCTCGCGCACGTCGCCGAGTTCCATGTTCAAGTAGGCGCACGGTTGCACTTTGCCGCGCGGGCTGATAATGCAGTAACTCAAACCCGCCAAGCAACCGCGTCTGAAGCGTGTCTTTATGCCAAGTTGGTCGGCGATTCGCAAAAACTGCGGCGCGCATGTCGGCTTGAGTTCGATTGATACTTCCTGCTGCTTGCGCATGATTCGCGTCAAGACTCGTTCGTAACCTTCGGCGCGCAATGATTCTTCTTCAATCGTCGCCGCGCGCCCCGTCGGCACCAGAAAGAAAAAATGATGCGCCTTCGCTCCGATGTTGACTGCGAAGTCAGTCAAAGCCTCAAGCTCGTGTTCGTTCCAATCCATAACCGTCGTGTGCACTTGAAACAGCAAGCCCGCCGCTCGACAATTTTTCATACCGTCGACTGCGCCCTGCCACGCGCCCGCGAACGAACGAAATTTATCGTGCTTTGCCGCGTCCAACGAGTCAAGCGATATGCCCATGCCCTTCGCGCCCGCCGATTTCAAGTCGCGTGCCAGTTGCGGCGTTATCAGCGTGCCGTTCGTCCCGAAGACTGCGATTAACTTTAAGCGCGTCGCGTGTTCGACAAGTTCCAAGATGTCGTGGCGCATTAGCGGTTCACCGCCCGAAAAAATCATTATCTTGAAACCTGCGCGGGCGATCTGATTGAGCAGCTCTTTCGCCTCGGCAGTCGACAATTCTTCCGCCGCCTTACAACCCGCGTCCCGATAGCAATGCGCGCAGTACATGTTGCACGCGTTCGTTGTGTTCCATGAAACTATCAAGCTCAAAACCTCCGTGAAATTTTTTGCCGTCATTGTAAGCGAAAGTTTTTGCGCGGGCAAGAATTTATGTTATAATCGCGTCGAAAGGAGCAAACAACAGATGAAAGACGTAATGGACGTACACATTCACACGACGGCGAGCGGGCACGCTTACAGCACTCTCGGCGAAGTCATTGACACGGCAAAGGCAAAGGGCTTGGAGCTGGTCGGTATCGCCGAACACGCGCCGAAGATGCCCGGAGCCACGCACGATTTTTGGTTTTTGAACTTCAAAGTCATTCGCCGCGAACAGGACGGCATAAAGGTCGCAATGGGCGCGGAACTGAATATAATCGACTATTCGGGCAGTACCGACTTGCCCGCGCAGATTCTAAAGCGAATCGACTACGCCGTTGCAAGTCTTCATAATCCGTGCATAGACTCCGGCAGCGTGGCGGAAAACACGGCGGCGATAATCGGCGCGATGCGCAATCCGCACGTCGTCATTATCGGTCACCCCGACAATCCGCATTACCCCGCAGACTTCGACGCGATAGCCCGCGCCGCCAAAGACAATCACGTCCTGCTTGAGATAAACAACAGCTCATACTATTCGGGCGGACACCGCGCAGGTTCCGAAAAGACGGCGAAGCTGATGTTGGCGGCTTGCAAGAAATACGGCACGGCGGTTATTATGGGCTCTGACGCACACGTTAAGGATGACGTTGGCAATCACGAACGCTCGCAAAAAGTTTTGACTGATAACGATTTCCCCGCCGAACTCGTCGTTAATTCAAGCGTCGAGAAATTTTTTGAGTATGTGAAGTATCGCAAATCACTTGCGCCTAAATGAGGAGGAAAAAATTTTGCTGGTTCACGAGATAATAAACAACGGTTACGAGGCGGACATTGCCGTCGTCGACGAAGGGCGGCAGATAACTTACGCCGCGCTCAAACAGGGCATCAACCGTTATCGCAATCGGCTTTATGCGTTGGGAATTCGTCAAGGCGACCGCGTCGGAATTTTCTCCCGCAACAGCGCGGAATTCATTTACGCTTACATGGCGGCGGCTTCGTTGGGCGCAATCAACGTCCCGATAAATTTTCAGCTGAGTCCCCGCGAGACGGCTTACATTCTGCAGGACGCGGGCGTCAAACATTTGCTGACTTACGAGCCGATTACGTTCGACGAGCCGCTTAATGTCACACAACACGACATTGCGACTTTCGGCGACGCGCCTGCACCCGACGCGCCCGCTTTGCCCGCCGACTTCAGCGAAGAAAATCCCTGCGTCATAATCTACACGTCCGGCACGACCGGCAACCCCAAAGGCGCAATGCTGTCGCACAAAAACCTTGTCTGCAATACGCGCCAATGCGAGGTCTTCAAATGCCGGCGCGATTGCCGCGTGCTGTGCGTCCTGCCGATGTATCATTGCTTCGAGTGGACGTGCGCTGTGTTGAATACGTTCTATCGCGGAGCCGCCAATCACGTCCTGCGCATGTTCAAGCCCAAGGATATGATTGACATGGTGCGTGACCAACAGATAACCGACATAATCGCGGTGCCGTCAATTTTCAAGCTGGTGACTGCGCTTGCCAAGCCCGAAGACTTCAAGACGGTTCGATTCTTCATGAGCGGCGGCACGACGTTGCCCGATAAGATCGTCGACGAGTTCAAGGCGAAATTCGGCGCGCCGATTGCGGAAGGTTACGGTCTGTCGGAGGCTTCGCCTGCGGTCTTCCTTACGACGCACGGCGAAGAACGCCAAGGTTCTTGCGGCAAGTTGCTCGCGGGCACGGAGGTTCGGCTTGTCGACGAAAACGGCAATGACGTTCCTCAAGGCGAAGTCGGCGAAGTGTGGGTGCGCGGCGGTCAAGTCATGTTGGGATACTGGAACAACCCCAAGGCGACTGCCGAGGCTCTGGATGCTGACGGCTGGTTACACACGGGCGACGTGGGCAAAGTCGACGCTGACGGCTATTATTATATTGTCAACCGAATCAAGGAAATGATTATCAGCATGGGCGAGAACATTTATCCGCGCGAAGTCGAGGAAGTAGTTTACCGCTTCGACGGCATAAAGGACGCGGCGGTTATCGGCGTCGACGACAAATTGCGCGGGCAAGTCGGCGCGTGTTTCTTCGAGGTGCAGGACGGCGCGATGGTCGACGTTCGCGAGCTGAAACGCTTCCTGCAGAAAAACCTTGCTCTGTACAAAATCCCCCGCGAGTTCAAGCAGATAGCCGAGATGCCGCGCACTTCCACCGGCAAAATTTCCAAGCGCAAAATTTTGGAAGACTATCTTGCCGCTAAGGAGGCTGATTGATTTGAAAAAACTTTTCACGGCGTTGACGATAGCGGCGGTGTTGTTCTTGTTCGGCGGCTTCGTCGAGGCGGCACCCTTCACGCAGGAACAGGTCGACAAGCTCATGAATTCCGTCAACCAAAATCCTGCCGCGTCGCCCGACAATAAGTCTTTGCTCATGCTGACGCCCGCGCAGTTTAAAACGAACTTTAACACCGAGCTGAGACCCGTGCTTAATAAAGCCGAATACAACAATGACGAAGAGCGCGCCTTAATGGAAAATATTTTCCTGATTAAAGATTATCAAGTCTTCGAGGCGGAAGGCGGGCTGTTTTTCCTGAACGTATTCGGCAACAATACGGCGGTTTTCGGCGTGACCGGCAACGACAACAACCGCTTTAAGCTTTTGAATTGCGCCTACACGAAGCCCGAAAACCCCGGCGAGGAAATGGTATCGTCGATGGTTTTAATGGCGTTCGTCACGGTCGTCGCGCCCGAAGAAAATCCGCAACAGGTTCTGAAAGATTTGGGCGCGGAAGAATCGGGCACGCTGACGCGCGGCGGCGTAAAGTTCACGGCGGCAAAGGACGGCGATTTGATTTTGTTGTCGGCAGTGAAGGCGGCTGATTGACATGAAAAAATTTTTAACGGCTCTGGCAGTCGCGCTTATGTTGACGGGCAACGTCGAGGCGGCGGAATTCACGCAGGCACAGCTTGACAAAATTTTTTTGGAGGTCGGGCAAGTCGAAGGCTTCGCGACACTCAACCTCAACGCCGAGACGCTCAAGGAACAATTCAACGGGCGAATCACGACAATTCTCAAAGAGGCGACGGGTAACGACGACATTTCGGGCATGGCGCATCTTTTCCTGATTAAAGACTACAAAATTTTCAGCGGCGCGGACGGCGACACATTCGCGAACGTCTTCGGAGACTATCGCGTTGCGTTGGTCGGTGCCGGCGAAAAGGGCGGCAACTTCAAAAGCTTGAGCATGTGTTACACCACGCCCGAAGACAGCGACGAGGCGATTTTCACGATTTGGCACTTGACGGCATTCGTCAAAAGCCTTGCGCCCGATGTCAACGTTCAAACGCTCATGAACGACTTGACGGCGGAAAATGCGTCGGGCAGTGTCGTCGCGGGCGGTGTGAAGTTTTCTATCGCCGAGGACGGCAACTTGAACATCTTGACTGCAACGACACCGTAAAAAAGCCCCCGTCAAAGTGGCGGGGGTTTTTCAGTTGGCAACTATCTGCTTGAACTTGTCGCCGTAGGCAAGCGCAAGATTCTCGCGCAGGCTCGCGAAGTAGTTCAAGTTTTCGTCGTCGGTTACGAATTTCTCGGCGGCGTCGCGGGCTTGAAGCAAAACTTCCACGTCGCGAAACACGTCGGCGATTTTCAAGTCGGGCAAGCCGTGTTGCGCCTCCCCGAAGAATTGTCCGGGCCCGCGCAGTTTCAAATCTTCTTCGGCAAGCTTAAAGCCGTCGTTGGTCGTCTCCATTGCGTCAAGCCGAAATTGCGCCGTGTCAGCCTCTTTGTCCGAAAGCAGTACGCAATACGATTTCTCTGTGCCGCGCCCGACGCGCCCGCGCAGTTGGTGCAGCTGCGCCAAACCGAATCGTTCCGCGTGTTCGACAACCATGACGCTTGCATTGGGCACGTCCACGCCCACTTCAATGACCGTCGTCGCCACCAAAAGTTTTGTCGCGCCGTCGCGGAACTGTTCCATAATCGCTTCCTTGTCGGCGGATTTCATCTTCCCGTGAAGTAATGCGCAAGGCACGTCGCGGAGAATCCCGTTGCTCAGCATGTCGAAGACTTCTTCCGCAGATTCAATGTCGGCGAGCTGTTCCGATTCGCTCCGTTCAATCAGCGGGCACACAACGTAAGCTTGACGCCCCGCCAAAATTTCTTCGCGAACAAATTCGTAAACCTTCCGTCGACTGCGCATGGTCTTGACGATCGTTTTAATCGGCTTGCGTCCCGGCGGCAGTTCCTTAATCAGCGAAACGTCGAGGTCGCCGTAAACCGTCAGCGTCATTGTGCGCGGTATCGGCGTCGCCGTCATAACCAACATATCGGGCAGCGTGTCCGATTTTTTTTCGAGTGTCGAGCGTTGATTCACGCCGAAGCGGTGTTGTTCGTCCGTCACGACCAAGCCGAGTTTCGAGAAAGTCACGCCCTCTTGAATCAGCGCGTGCGTCCCGATAACGATGTCGAGTTCCTGCGCGGCGATTTGTCGATAGATTTTCTCGCGCAACTTTTTCGTGCGGGTGACCTTCGCGCTCAACAGCCCGACGCGTATGCCCAAGCCCGTCAACAACGCCGAAAACTTTTCGTAGTGCTGACCCGCCAAAATTTCCGTCGGAGCCATGAACGCGCCTTGAAAGCCGCTCTCCACGGTCTTGACAAGCGCAAGCAACGCGACGGCAGTTTTGCCCGAACCCACGTCGCCCTGAATCAATCGGCGCATCGGAAGTTTGCTTTCCATGTCCTTCGCGACGGCGCGGAAAACTTTTTTCTGGTCGCCCGTCAGTGCGAACGGCAACTTTGTCAACGCCGCCTTGACGAGCTTGCCGTTCTTTTTGTGACGTATGCCGAGCCGTTCGTCCTGCGTCTGCCGCTTTATCAGCATGAGCCCGCATTGAATCAAAAACAATTCGTCGAACGCCAAACGCCTCCGCGCCTCGTCAAGTTGCAACAAATCTTTCGGGAAGTGAATCGCGCGCGCCGCTTCGTCCAGCGGCATCAGTTCATGCGCGTCCAAAATTTCTTGCGGCAGGATTTCTTTGAGCGGCGGCATCTTATCCAAAAGATTTTTAATCGCCGTGCGGAACGTGCCCTGCGTTATCGCGGCGGTCGACGGGTAAACGGGCATGACTCCCAGCGGCGGCTGTTCGTCGGCGTCGAGTATCGTGAAGCTTTGAATTTGATTTACTGCCAAGCCGCCCGCCCAACGGTCGAACTTTGCCTTGCCGATAACCATCAGCCGCATTCCGGGCTTGAGCTTGTTCAGCAGATATTTTTGATTGAACCACGTCAGCTTGATACCGCCCGTGTCGTCAGAAAGGAACGCGTTGATAATCGTCAAGCCGCGCACCTCGTGCGAAGAGATGTCGGACAGCCGCCCGACGATTACAACGGTCTCTCCCTCCGCGATGTCGGCGATTTTCGTCAAGCTGCTGTGATTCTCGTAAGTGCGCGGGTAATGGGTAAGCAGGTCGTATTTCGTTACGATGTTCAATTTCGCAAGCAACGCCGCCTTGCGAGGACCGACGCCCTTGACGTACATGACGCTGTCGGTTAATTCAAATTTGCTGATACTCACGGCTCGTCCTCCGAAAAATTTTTGCGTCGATTATATTTCGCCGCCGATTTTATTTCAAGCAGGGAACGCGCCGCCAAAGCAGAATTTATCACAAAAACTTTGGGAAGTGACAGCAATGCCGATTACCCCTAAAAAAGCCGCCGAGCCGCCCAAGCCCGCCGCGCAGGTCGAGGAAGTCTTCATCCCCGAAGAACCTAAGTGGTCGCTGGACGAAATAATCTTGCCCGCCGAAGTCAAGGCACAGATTCTGGACGTGGCGACTTATTCGGAGAATTCTCATCGAGTGTTCGAGCTGTGGGGCTTCAAGCACACGCATAAATTTTCACGACGAATCGGCGTCAACCTCTACGGCGCGCCCGGCACCGGCAAAACCATGGCGGCGCACGCCATTGCCCGCGAACTCGGCAGAAAAATTTTAATCGTCAACTACGCCGACATTGAATCGAAATACGTGGGCGAGACGCCGAAAAATATCCGCAAGGCGTTCGAGGCGGCGAAGGCGTCCGACAGCATTTTGTTCTTCGACGAAGCCGACGCAATCTTAAGCAAGCGCGTGACCAACATGACGCAAGCTGTTGATGTCAGCGTCAATCAGACGCGCTCCGTCATGCTCATGCTTATGAACGAGTTTCAAGACTTTATTATCTTCGCGACGAACTTTATCGAGAACTTCGACCCCGCGTTCATGCGCCGCATTTCTATTCACGTCAAGTTCACGTTGCCCGACGAAGATTGCCGCCGAAAACTTTGGCGCATGTACACGCCGCACGAAGTCCCCAACAATCTTGACTTCGACGAGCTTGCAAAAAAATTCGACGGAATCAGCGGCTCCGACATCTCCAATGCAATGTTGAACGCCGCCTTCAAGGCCGCACGCCTGCAACTGGACGTATTGGACAAATCGCTTGTCTTCGAGGCTGTCGAAAATATTTTGGCAAGCAAACGCGCCAATAAGGGATAAGTGGTAAGTTGTAAGAGCGTGTGTTCACAGTAAAAAAGTGGTATAGTAAGTGCATTATGAGAGAAAAATACGAAACAGATTTAACAGACGAGCAATGGGCAGTTATCGCGCCCTTGTTCTCCAATATGCGTAAATAC
>Ga0310697_10000261_pt1 | contig 75447 bp, 59 predicted proteins | sample 172DNAGHGlowgp2_FD_203883 | JGI IMG/M metagenome (GOLD analysis project Ga0310697, IMG submission 203883) | Sheep rumen microbial communities from Palmerston North, Manawatu-Wanganui, New Zealand - 1728 DNA GHGlow gp2 (v2) (version 2) | ecosystem: Host-associated > Mammals > Digestive system >...
CCTGGAGCTGACGGTCGCGCCCCAGGAAGCACAGACCGTCGCCATTGCTGAAGCTGGCCGTTCCTGCGACGTTGAAACTGTCGCGCCGCTGTTCCTTGACGGTACCCACAAACTCGCCCATGGCCTTTGGCGTGTCAAAGGAGGCGATGTCGGGGCGTCTGCCGGTGGCAAAATAATCGGTATAGCCACGGTTGAAGGTCTTGGCCAGATTGGGGGTGAAGGTATAGGTGATGCGGCCCTTCGACGCCCGGCAATAGCGGTCGGGGTGCTGACGGACTATCTGGTTGAGCCGCTCGCTATAGGCCGCCGTCACGTTCTTGACGTAGGCAACATCCTTGAGGCGGCCCTCAATCTTGAAGGAGGTAGCACCGGCATCGGCCAGTGCCTCGAGGTGGTCAATGCGGCACAGGTCTTTCAGCGACAGCAGATGGCGGTCGTGCTCAATGACGGTGCCGTCGCTGTCGACAAGGTCGAACTGCATGCGGCAGACCTGGGCACACTCGCCACGGTTGGCGCTGCGCCCGAAGCAGTACTGCGAGGCATAGCACTGGCCGCTGTAGCTGACGCAAAGGGCACCGTGGACAAACACCTCCAGTTCGACATTAGGCACCGCCTCGTGGATAGCACGAATCTCGTCGATGGAGAGCTCGCGGGCCAGCACCACGCGGCTGAAGCCCTGCTCGCTCAGCCATCGCACCTTTTCAGGCGTACGGTTGTCAGTCTGAGTAGAGGCGTGAAGGGAGATTTTTCGAGGAGTTAGGAACGAGTGTTGAGGATTGAGAAATGAGACTATTGCCATGTCCTGCACCAAGACGGCATCGACACCCGCCTGCTGCAGTTCATCAAGCAGCCTACGCGTATCATCAAGTTCATCGTCGTAGATGATGGTATTGACCGTGACATAAACCTTCGCCTCATACTGGTGGGCATAGGCACAGAGCTGCGCTATGTCGGCCACGCTGTTGCCGGCTGCTGCCCGTGCGCCGAAGCGCTGTGCGCCGATGTAGACGGCATCGGCGCCATGGTCGATGGCAGCGATGCCGCACTCCAGGTTCCTGGCCGGTGCCAGCAGTTCGAGTGGTCGTATCACGCTTATTGTATGTCGTTAATGTTGTATGGCGTCTCCTGATAGACGTAGTAGTTGATCCAGTTGGCATAGAACAGGTTGGCATGCGCCCGCCATGTCACCATCGGCCCGCTGTCGGGGTCGTTGTGGCGGTAATAGTTGCGGGGCTGCTCCACGTCCCTGCGGATGTCCTTGTCGCGGCGGTACTCCTTGTCGAGCGTGTCGGGGGCATACTCCAGGTGGCCGGTGATGAAGAACTCGCGGCCGTTGCGTGCCATGATGACGCTGACGCCGCTCTCCTGGCCCTCGGCTATGAGCTGCAGGTCGGGGTTAGCCAGGATGTCGTCGCGGTGCAGCTCCGTATGACGGCTGTGGGGCATCTGGAACACGTCGTCGAACCCTCTGAAGATGGGCAGGCGCGGATTGAGCAGCGTCTGGGGGAAGATGCCGAACATCTTCTTGGGAAGCGGGTATTTGGGGACGTTATAGTGATAATAGAGTCCGGCCTGTGCTGCCCAGCATATATATAAGGTACTAGTGACGTGGGTACGAGCCCAGGCAAAGATTTTGGTTATCTCAGGCCAGTAGCCCACATCCTCGTATTCCAGCTGCTCGACGGGGGCGCCGGTGATGATCATGCCGTCGAACTTCTCGTCGCGCATCTCGTCGAAGTCGCGGTAGAACATCATCATGTGCTCAATGGGCGTGTTCTTGGGGGTATGGCTCTGCAGCTTCATGAAGTTGATGTCGAGCTGCAGCGGCGTGTTGGAGAGGAGCCTGATGAGGTCGGTCTCCGTGGTAATCTTCAGGGGCATGAGGTTGAGGATGACGATACGCAGCGGGCGTATATCCTGAGCATGGGCCCGTGCGTCGCCCATGACAAATATGTTCTCCTGCTTCAGCAGGTCGATGGCCGGCAAGCGGTCAGGCAGTCTTAATGGCATGACTTAGTTTCTTTCGTTAAACAATCCTTATCAGACAAACAGAAATATTATCGGCACCGCCGGCAGCGATGGCAGCCTGGCACAGCTCGTCGGCCCCGGCTCCGCTGTTCAGCAGACGGGCAATCTCGGCATCGTCGACCATGTCGGTGAGGCCGTCGCTGCAGAGCAGGAACGTATCGCCGGGACGTACGCTGGCGGTACAGTTGACCATGTCGAGATAGGAGGTCTGACAGCCGCCGCCTATGCAGTTGGTGATGACGTTGGAGTGCTCGCTCGACCCCATGAGGGTGTTCAGCGAGTGGTCGGTGGACACCTGTCGGAGCTGGCCGTCGGAGAGGTGATAGATGCGGCTGTCGCCACAGTTCATCCAGTAGAACTCACCGGCATAAAAGGCCAGCGCCACCAGCGTTGTGCCCATCTGGCGGTATGCCGGTTCAGCGTGTCCCTTAGAGCCGATAATGGTGTTAATAGAGTCGAGCCAGCCGAAGATGGCCTCGTTGAAATCGGTCACCGTCAGTCCGTTCGGCAAATCTCCATAGAAGAAGTCCAGATTATGCAGCACATCGCTGCTGGCCACTTCGCCGCTGCTGTGTCCTCCCATGCCGTCGGCCAGTGCCACTATACATCGTCCGCCGTCATCAACGTCAACCATGCTGCTGTAAGCGCCATCGCGCACAAAGCGGTGGTCGACAAGTATCATATCTTCATTATTCTCGCGGACACAGCCCACATGGCTGACCGCTTCCATCTGTAGTCTCACCATTTTTCACTTAATTGATACTCACTTGGAGATTGATATTGGCCAGCCCGACAATATCACCGTTCTTGAGCGACATCTCGACATCAGGCTGCAGGAGGTGATGATTCAGTTTGGTGCCGTTCGACGAGTGCTTGTCAACGATGCACCATCCTGTGGTTGCGTTATACTTCAGCTGGGCATGGACGCCCGACACATACATGTTCTGCTCGAAATACTGGACGTAGGGACCCTGACGGCGGCCGATGATAGCGCCGTTGATGCCCTGTATACGGATATTCAGGTTGGTATTGTAAAGCGTCAGCACCGGGACGCCATGCGGAACGGCAGGTGCCTGTGGGTTGTAGCGTAGAGAGGGTATCTGGCTGTTATTGCCAGTCAACGATACTGCCGACGACGAGATAGACATAGGCGAGAAGTCGGTCTGACCAGCATACTGCTGACGCTCGTCAGCGCTGACCATCAGTCCGCCGCAGTAGGTACAGCGACGGCCGATGCCGACGCGTCCGCACCTGTTGCAGTAAAGCAGGGCCTGGCCACACTGGTCGCAGTAGTGACTGTCGTCTTCTATCTCTTGTTTACAGTTAGGACATATTATCATGTTTGTCTAAGATATCTTCTGGTAAAATAATCTGGTAAGTCTCCTTGCTCACCTGATCGGGAGGCAGCTGCGACACGCGCATGGACAGCTGCTGGATGGTCTGGTCGAGCAGGTTACGCATCTCACGGGCATTGCCGAACGAGGCGTCCTTGGCCATCACCATCCTGTAGATAACGTCGAGCACCTTGAACTCTGCCGTGGGCGAAAGCGTGTACTGGTCTTTCTGCGCCATCTTCTTGAAGATAGCCAGCAGCTCGTCTTCATTATAGTCGTCAATATGCAGCTTGTGGGTAAAGCGGCTTGCCAGTCCGGGGTTCATCTGCAGGAACTCGTCCATCTTGTCCTTGTAGCCGGCTGCTATGACGACGAACTTGCCTCGGTCGTCCTCCATGCGCTTCATCAGCGTGTCGATGGCCTCCTTGCCATACTGGTCGTTCTGGTCGCTCAGGGTGTAGGCCTCGTCGATGAAGAGGATGCCGCCCATGGCCTTGTCGCACCAGCTGTTGACAATCTTCGGCGTCTCGCCCATGTATTTGCCCACCAGGGTGGCGCGGCTGGTTTCCAGCACGCGACTTGTGGGCAGGATGTCCATGGAGTTGAGCACCTCGCCCATCTTGCGGGCTATCGACGTCTTGCCGGTACCGGGGTTGCCGGTGAGTATGAAGTTCATGGCCATCTGCTGCACGTTGCCGGCACCCATGGCGGCACGCTGCTTGATGAACATGCTCTGCACGGCCAGTCGGCGTATGCTGTTCTTCACAGAGCGCATACCTACGAAATCGTCAAGCTCGTTGAGCACCTCATCTAACGGACGGGCCTTTTCGCTCTGGGCCATGGGCAGGTCTTCGGTGGTGATGCAGAACATATCCTCCTCCTTGAATCCCGGGTCGCTCATGAGGCTCACCAGGCGCTGGCTCTGCCGCTCTACTGCCTCGTCGAAGATGCGGCGTGCCTCACGGGCATTGCCGAAGTTCTTGTCGCGGCGCAGGTAGAGTTGCTCAAACTGCCGGTGGATGGCTCCCTTGGTGTCGTCGCTGATGGTGAAGTTCTTGGCAGCGGCCAGGTTGAGGAATATCTGCGTCAGCTCGTCGGGCGTATAGTCGTCGAAGTGTATGGTCTGCGTAAAGCGGCTCTTGAGACCGGGGTTCGAGTCGATGAAGTCGTGCATCTGGTCGGTATAGCCGGCCACGATGCAGATGAACTTGCCGCGGTCGTCCTCCAGGCGTTTCAGCAGGGTGTCAATGGCCTCGGAGCCGAAGGAGTCGGCGTCGCTGGACTTCAGCGTGTAGGCCTCGTCGATGAAGAGGACGCCACCCATGGCCGTGTCGATGAGCTGGTTGGTCTTGATGGCCGTCTGACCGCTATAGCCTGCTACCAGCTTGGCACGGTCGGCCTCAACGAGCTGGCCGCGCGAGAGGATGCCCAGCGTGCGGAACACGTCGGCCATGATGCGGGCGACGGTGGTCTTGCCCGTGCCGGGATTGCCGGTGAAGACGTAGTGCTTGCCCTGGAAGGTGTTGGTCTCGCCACGGCGTATCTGCAGGTTGAGGAAGGCCGCCAGGTTGCTGATTTCCTTCTTCACGGCGCCCAGCCCCACCAGACCGTCGAGCTTCTTCAGGCACTCCTCGTAGTCAACGGCCCGCGGCGCCTCGAAGGGTATGTCGTCAGGCTCGATGGTCATGAGCTGCTCGTTGCTCAGCGTGGCCATGTCGCCACGCTGCAGGCGCTGTGCCTGCTTCTTGCAGATTTCGTCGAAGAGTGTGCGCATGGAGCGTCCGTTGGCAAAGTTCTTGTCGCGCGACTCGTACATCTGCCTGATACACTCCCGTGCACGGGTCTCGGCCTCAGCCGAGAACAGGTATTTCTTCTCCCGGGCAAAGACCAGCATGATCTGGAAGAGCTGCTCGGGCGAGTAGTCGTCAATATTGAGGAAATAGTTGAAGCGGCTCTTGAAACCGGGGTTCACGCGGAACAGGTTGTCCATCTCCGTGCGGTAGCCGGCAGCGATGACGACGAACTTGCCGCGGTCGTCCTCCATGCGCTTCATGAGTTTCTCTAAGGCCTGCTCGCCCTGACTGTCGCGGTCGCCGGCCTGACTGACGGGTGCCAGCGTGTAGGCCTCGTCAACGAAGAGGATGCCGCCCAGGGCCTTGTCGCACAGGCGGTCGACCACCTTGGGCGTCTCTCCCTGATAGGGGCTCACCATCTTGGCCCTGTCCACCTCTACCACGTGGCCGCTGTCCAGATAGCCGATGGCAGCGAGTATCTCGCCCAGCTTGCGGGCTATGGTGGTCTTGCCCGTTCCGGGGTTGCCGGTGAGTATGATGTGCATGGCCATCTTTTCCTGCTCTCCCAGTCCGCGCTCGGCCCTGTGTATGCTGTTCTGCACCGAGTAGGCTATCTCGCGCACGGCCTGCTTCACCTCGTCCATGCCGATGTACTTGTCAAGGTCGTGCAGGATATCGTCGAGCGAGCGGTCCTCGGGCACGTACCCCTGGATATCGTCCTTCTCCACCTGGGTGGCGTTTGTCCCCCGGCTGATGAACGAGGTGAAGATGTCCTCGGCGGTCTTCATGGCCAGATGGGCATTGCCGAAGGTCTCGTCCTTGATTTTTATCTGGTATTTAAAGTAGCGCAGCAGCAGATTGGAAGCCTCGGGCGAAAAGGCCGTGATGGCATACTTCTGCCGGAGCGACATCTTGGTGATACCACAGAGTTCCTGATAGCCGGGCGTTGGCAGGCGGAAGGTGTACTTGAACCTGTTCTTCACGGCAGGGTTGCTCTCCAGGAAGTCGTCGAGGCCCTTGGGCAGTCCGGCGATGACGACGATGGGGTTGTCGTCCCACTTGTCCATCTCAACAAACAGCTTGTCGAGGGGGTTCACCTGGTTGGAATATTTGTCGGGCAACAGCTTCTGCACGTTGTCGAAGAAGAGGATGCCGTTCCTGGCTTTCTTGATGTTGTCGTCCCACTTGTCGACAAAGCGGCTGTAGTCCACGGCATCAACCATCGTCAGCTTCGGCTTCTCTATGATTTTGTTCTGGTAGAAATAGTCGCGCAGAATCTCGGCCAGGGCCGTCTTGCCCGTACCCGTTTCACCTATTATTATTGCATTCACCGACAGCCTGACATTGGCGATGTCCTTTCGGGAACGCAGATAGGTATAGGTGTCGACAATGGTCTTCAGCTGGGCCTTGACGCTGTCAAGCCCCACCAGTTTGTCGAGCACGTTCTGACTGGCAAGCGGTTTCCCGCACCATCGGCAGAACTTGGCAATACTGCGGTTTTCCTTATGACAATATTCGCAAATCATTCCGCATCCTGTTTGTCTATTTGTTTAATCACCTCGTGCTGCTGTCGCTTCCACTTCCCGTCGAGGTTGGGGTTGCGCACATTCATCAGACTGGGACTGAAGATGACAAACTCTGCCAGGAGCACCGCTACCAACAGACTCCAGAGCACGTAGTGAAGCACAGACTCGCCTGACACGGACCGTACCTGGTCGCTGAAATCGTCGAGGACTCCGAACTTAGAACCTTTGAACTTATACGACTTGGTCTTGAAGGTATAATATAGCGGCTCTATCAGCGACGACTGTATATCGTCGTCCAGGATATCGTTCACCAGCTTGTTGTCGGCTTTCTGGTCGCCCCTGAAGTCGGTAATATGGCATATCAGTATATAGACAAAGGTCATCAGGACAATGGCCACATTGAACAGCGAGGGGAAGGAGCCGTTGAGGAACTTCAAAATGGTGATGGGGACAATCGACGACAGGGCACCCAGGCAGCCCCAGAGTAGTGACAGCATAAAGCCGTAGCCCCGGAAGTAAGCCCTGGTGGCCACGATGAAGGCGGACATGCCGCCTAAAGGCAGCCCTATGGTGACAAACGAGTTGCGCAGCAGGAAGTCGCGTCCTGTCACGCCAAAGATGAGCACCAGCAGCATCCACAGTCCGCAGAGCGAGTAGAACAGGATGCGCCACGACTGTTCTTTCCGCTTGGCGCGTGTCCAGCTGTTGCGCACACTCTCCATCTTCTGGCGTGTCGCCTCACGGGCATTGACAAAGCGGTTGTAATACTGGTTCGACGCATCTATCTCGCCAAGGGCCATCAGCCACTTCTCCAGTTCACGCTCATACGAGTACTGCTCCGTGAAATCCTGTGCCGGGTCTTCGTGATAGAATACCGACAGCCACTGGGCAAGGTTGCCGTTGCGCAGTTCACCACGCATCTGGGAATATTGCGAACGTAGCAGCTGCCGTCCGTCGGTCAGCTCGCTACCGTCAGGCAGCAGATAGGTGGGCTTGCCACCCAGAATGGCACAGAAGCGGTAGACGGCTGTCTTGACATCGTAGGCTCCCAGCCGGTCGCGGTTCTCGTCCGACTTCATGTCGAACGTCCGGTTAGCCTCCGATAGCAGTTCCATCCAGCCGTGCAGCTGTGCAAAATATGCAAACCGTCCGTCGGGCTCAATGATGTCGCGCATCTCGCGCTCAAAATCCTCGGCATTCAGGTGCTCAGCATTTTTCAGCCGTTCAGCCAACAGCCGTCCCACCTTTACGGGGGTGTTAGCCTGCCGCAGGTCATAGGCTGCATTCCGATCTATATTATAAAGCACCTTGTAAGCCAGCGTCTCTGAGTGCTTCTGGTCCTGTGTCATAATGCGCAGGCTCTCGCAGGCCATCACATCCTCGTGACTGAACATCCACGACAGCAGCCTGCCGTCGGTCAGGCTCAGCCAGTCGTCCTCCGTCATCTGCTGGTAGCCGAAGGCATGGACTATCTGCTCAATGGAGCCCGATGGATACTTCGACAGGAAGGGTATCTCCTTGTCTATTTCATACACGCTGCGCAGGATGGCCACGCGGTAGTCTTTCTCTTCGTCATCGTCGCTGCTGAAGTAGGAGCGGAGCCGTCCGACATCACACTTCGTATGCGACTCCAGGTAGAGGAACAGCGGGTCGTTGGCATTGCGCAGCAGCACGGCGTACTGATCCTGATAGCTGAGCAGCGAGATGGCCACGCTGTGGACATCGTCACACAGGTTGCCCGCCACATCCTTATAGGGATAGGTGGGCTCCATGGCATAGACGGCCGCCATCAGGCCGGCATGCTGGTCTACGGGGTACTTGTTGACCACGATATCCTTGACGATAGTGGCCAGCTTCATGTTGCCGCACGACTCCAGCCACTGGCTGATGCGCCCGTTATAGAGGTAGCCTACAGCCAGCCGCTCGTTGTCCACCAGCAGCGGTATCAGCTCATGGACGTTGTCGGCCACCAGGTTGCGGTCTGGGTCGACGATGAAGTTCTTGTAGCGCAGGAAGGGCGAACTGATGTCTACTTCCACCTCCTCGCCCAGGAACCATTTCTCCACCTCGTCATATCCCCAGCGGTTCATCACGTTGACAGCGGTCAGTCCCTGCACGATGCGTCTCACCGTTTCAGGCAGCTCGTTCAGGCGGGGCAGGCGTCCCTCGTTCTTCTGCCGCATCATCACCCGCTCGTTGGAGCTCATCGGGGTCTCACCCAGCCACAGGGCAAAGAGCGTCATACCCAACGAGTAGAAGTCGGCAGCAGGTGTCAGCTCCACCACGCCGTCTATCACGTCGGAGTACATTTCCGGTGCGGCGTAGATGGGCGTGCGGGCCTGCGTCGTGCGGTGGGCCTTCCCGTCTTTCTCCAGCATCGACGAGATGCCGAAGTCGCCCAGTACCAGCTCCTCGTGACTATCATCGCGGAAGAAGAAGTTTGAGGGTTTGATGTCCTTATGCAGTATGTTGTTGTTATGGCAATAGGCAAGAGCAGCCGCCCCCTGCAGCGCTATGCGGCGGAACTGGTTCAGGTCGCCGTCCAGCTGATAATTGCTCAGGGTGCCGCCCTGCAGGTGCTCCATCAGTTCATAGTAGCGGTGCTTGCCCTCCACGTATGTCTTGCCAAAGTCGTAGAGCCTGACAATCAGCTCGAAATGAAACGAGCGGATGGTCTGCAGCAGCTTCTTGTTGACGTCGAAGTTCGGATAATACACTTTCAGCACAAACTCCCTGCCCTCTTCATCCTGTACCAGGAAAATCTGAGCCTCGCCCGACGAGTCGCTCAGGCATTCCACGTTACGGTAGTTTACACCTTTGATGGCAAAGAACTCACAGTTGCCACTGTCGCCACGGCTGGTGATACTGTCATTGCCACGAAGCGTACGTAACGTGCCCTCGGCAACGGCAATGGTCTTGTCGGCGGCGTTCACACCCATATTAATTCTTTCAGTTGCCATTATTTATTGTCGTCTTTTATCTTTTCCTGATTGTTCTTACCCAAGATGACCCATTTGCCGCCCAGTTGGGGCTTGGCACAGCCGCAGGGACTGGAGTGCATGGCGTGTTTCCAGTTGCACACCCAGGCCAGCCTCACGCCGGCAGGCTTCTGGGCCATGGCATAGTTGCGTGCCTTGACAGGCGACGGCAGTGCCGGCACGGCCATACGGTCCAGTATCTCAGTCACCAGCTTCATCTTCTCTTCTTTGCGGCGCTGCAACTCTTCCTTTGAGAGGCGGCGGCTTTCCTGCTTGGGCACCACAGGATTGGGCACGCCCTTATCCTTGGCCAGCAACATGAGTACGCGCTCGCGCAGCTTCTCGTTCATCTGGTCACGCACCACGTCACGCTCCGACGTGTAGGGCAGCTGCATGTTCAGCTCCTCCAGTTCACGGGCAGCCGTTACCAGCAGCTGGTAGTCGGGCAGTTTCTTCATGTCGGCCACCAGCGTCTTGGCTTCGTCGGTGAGCGGGGCGCCACACTGCTTGCAGAATGCAAAGTCGTTAAGGGTGTTGCAGACGGGGCAGACCAGCCCGCCACGGGGGTTGCCACACTCATGGCAGTAAATCTCGCCATCGGCCAGGCGTGTGCCGCAGAAGGAGCAGATGTCGGTGGGGATGTAGTGATGGCACACCTCACAGTAGTCGGCTTCGGGGTCGGTCTCGCTGCCGCAGTTCGGACAGCTACCCATTTTCAGAGGACGTCCGCATGAAGCGCAGAACATGGCCTCGGCGTCGTTCTGTGTGCCGCACGACTGACAGACCACCACTTTCAGCTGTTGCTGGGCCTGCTGCTGGTCGTATTGATTATCGTGTAAAGGTTCCATCGGCATCTCGTCATACTGCCTGGATTGCGGTGCCGAGTTGCCTGTTTCTGGTCTTAGTGTAGTATCTTCCGTCATAGTAGTATCTTCCGTCATAAGTGTAATCAGTTAATATCGTGCAAAGATATAAAAATTTTTTTATATCAACAAAAAACCGCCGCAAATTTTCATTCGCGACGGTTTTTTTTATGTCTATCTGAGCAAATCACCACAATTGCAGGCGCTGTTCACGGGGTATGAACATCTTGTCGCCCTCCTTAATGCCGAAAGCCTCGTACCAGGCGTCGATGTGCGGCAGGGCACCGTTCACGCGCCAGCGGCCCAGCGAGTGGGGGTCGCTCTTCGTCAGGTTACGTATCTCGGCCTCGGTGATGTTGCCTGCCCAGACGCCGGCGTAGGCCAGGAAGAAGCGCTGGTCGGCAGTCAGACCGTCGATGACGGGCAGGGGCTGGTTCTTGGTGGCGTTCTTAAAGGCAGCATAGGCCACTTGCAGTCCGCCGTGGTCAGCCAGGTTCTCGCCTAAGGTCAGGCGTCCGTTGCCTTTCAGGTCGGGCAGCACGTTGATAGCCGAGAAGAAGTCGGCATATTTGTCGGTACGTGCTGTAAAGTTCTTTCCGTCTGACTCCTTCCACCAGTCGTGCATGTTTCCGTCTTTGTCGAACTGGCGTCCCTGGTCGTCAAAGCCGTGGGTCATCTCATGACCGATGACCACGCCGATGGCACCGTAGTTAAAGGCATCGTCGGCGGCCATGTCGAAGAACGGAACTTGCAGTATGCCAGCAGGAAAGCAGATTTCGTTCGTGGTAGGGTTATAGTAGGCGTTAACCGTCTGCGGGGTCATGTACCAGTCGTCAATGTCGACAGGCTTTCCGGCCGTATGGTCAATGTAGTATTCGTTCCAGAACTTCAGACAGGCCAGGTGGTTCTCATAGTAAGATTTTTTGGCATCGACAGTCAGCTTCGACATGTCTATCCACTTGTCAGGATAGCCCACCTTGACATAGAAGGTGTTCAGCTTCAGCAGCGCGTTCACCTTGGTAGAGTCGTCCATCCAGTCCTGGGCGGCAATACGCTCGCCGAGGGCTATCTGCAGGTTCTTAATCAGTTTCAGCATGCGCTCCTTGGCGGCTGCGGGGAAGTATTTCTCCACATAGATGCGGCCCAGGGCCTGTCCCATGGCCCCCTGCACCTGGTTGGTGGCGCGGCGCCACAGCGGGTGCTCCTCCTTGCGGCCCGTCATGGTACGGCCGAAGAAGTCGAAGTTGGCCTTGCGCACCTCGTCGGTCAGGTAGTTGGCGGCACTGCAGATGACGCCCCACTCCATGTAGTCGCGGTATTCCGCCGCCTTCATCTTGCCCATCAGCGTGTTGGCACCAGCCATGAAGGCGGGCTGTCCCACGATGAGTTCCTGCATGTACTGGCTCTTCAGGCCCTGCGCGTTCATCACCTGCTCAAGCTTCAGGTTGGGATACTTGGCGGCAAAGTCCTGCAGCGTCATCTTGTTGTAGTTGGCCTGCGGGTCGCGCAGCTCCGTGCGGCTCTTCGAAACCTTGGCCAGTTCCGTCTCTAAGTGGAACACGTTCTTCATCTTCTTCGTGGCCTGGCCCTTGCTGAAACCGAAGAGCTGGAACATCCTCACGATATGCTTCTTGTAGGCCTCGCGTATCTTCGTGGTGGCCTCGTCGGTTTCTATATAGTAGTCCTTCTGCCCCAGCGTCAGTCCGCCCTGACTTACGTTCAGTATGTTCTGCGTGGCATTCTTCTCGTCGGCACCCATGCCGGCGTTATAGAACTCAGAGTCGCCGTACTTGGCCATCTCCAGCTGCACGTCGAAGAGCTGCTTCAGGGTCTTGGCCTGCTCCAGCTTCTTAATCAGCGGCATCACGGGCTGCAAGCCCTCCTGCTCGCGGCGGGCAGAGTCCATGGCCAGCTTGTAGTAGTCCGACAGTTTCTGCTCAATGCTTCCCTGCTGGTAGGTGTTGCTCTCCAGCTCCTTCAGAATACCGTTGATACGCTTGTTGTTGTCTTCGGCCAGACGGTCGAAGCTGCCGTAGCGCGAATAGGCGGCGGGCAGGGGGTTGGCCTTCATCCAGCCACCGCAGGCGTACTCATAGAAATCGTCGCCAGCCTTCACGCTGGTGTTCATGTCGGCCGCATTGAGACCTGATTTCAGGGGCTCGTCGGCCAGGGTTGTCATCGACATCACCGACATCGCTAACATCATTAGTAAATTCTTTTTCATAATTATAAGGTTTCAAGTTCTTCTGACAATTGTTCCCAGCGCTCCACCTCGTCGTCGAGGGCACGCTTCGTCGTGGTGTACTCCGTCACCAGCGTCATGTCCGACGCGTTCTCCGGCACCATCAGCAGCTCGTCCAGCTCCTTCAGCCGCGCCTCCATCTGCTCAATCTTCTGCTCCGACGCCTTCACGGCCTTCTCGGCCTTGGCGCGGCGCCGCTGCTGCTCCTTGTGCTCGGCGTAGGATTGTTTAGAGGTGAGAGGTGAGAGGTGAGAGGTGAGAGATTGGTTCTGCGGGGGGAAAGCCGGTTTATCAGCCTTAAAATCTATTCTCTTACCTCTCACCTCTAACCTCTCACCTCTTACCTCTAACCTCTCACCTCTATCTTCAATCCAATCATAAATGCCACCCAGATATTCCCGTACCCTGCCGCCGCCAAACTCATAGACCTTGGTTACCAGGCCGTCCAGGAACTCACGGTCGTGGCTCACGATGATGGCGGTGCCGTCGAAGGCGCGGATGGCCTCCTTCAGCACGTCTTTCGACACCATGTCCAGATGGTTCGTAGGCTCGTCGAGTATCAGCAGGTTCACGGGCTCCAGCAGCAGGCGTATCATGGCCAGACGGCTGCGCTCGCCGCCGCTGAGCACCCCCACGCGCTTGTCGCTGTTCTCGCCACCGAACATGAAGGCTCCCAGAATATCGTTGATCCTGAGGCGCACCTCGCCACGGGCCACGCGGTCGATGGTCTCGAACACCGTCAGCTGCTCGTCCAGCAGCTGCGCCTGGTTCTGTGCGAAATAGCCTATCTGCACGTTATGGCCCACCTTCAGGTTGCCCTCAAAGGGTATCTCGCCCATGATACACTTCACCAGCGTCGACTTGCCCTCGCCGTTCTTGCCCACGAAGGCCACTTTCTCGCCACGCTTGATGGTCAGGTTCACATGGTCGAAGACAAGATGGGCATACGCCTTCCTGACATCCTCACAGATAACCGGATAGTCGCCTGAGCGCAGGCAGGGCGGGAACTTCAGGCGCAGGGCCGACGTGTCTACATCGTCCACCTCTATGGGCACTATCTTCTCCAGCTGCTTCACCTTCTGCTGCACCTGCACGGCCTTCGTGGCCTGATAGCGGAAGCGCTCTATGAATGCCTTCATGTCGGCAATCTCCTTCTGCTGGTTCTCGTAGGCCCTGAGCTGCTGCTCACGGCGCTCCACGCGCAGCTTCACATACTCGTCATACTTCACCCGGTAGTCAACCACGCGGCCGCAGGATATCTCCAGCGTACGGTTCGACACATTATTTATAAAGGCACGGTCGTGACTCACCAGCACCACAGCCGAGGCCGACTGCATCAGAAACTGCTCCAGCCATTGTATCGACTCGATGTCCAGATGGTTCGTAGGCTCGTCGAGCAGCAGCACGTCGGGCCGCTGCAGCAGTATCTTGGCCAGCTCTATACGCATGCGCCAGCCGCCGGAGAACTCACTCGTAGGCCGCTCAAAGTCGGTGCGCTCAAAGCCTAAGCCCACCAGCGTGCGCTCCAGCTCGGCCTCGCGGCTCTCGGCTCCCATCATCAGGTAACGCTCATGCTCGGTGGAATAGCGCTCCACCAGCTGCATGTAGTCGGCACTCTCATAGTCGGTACGCTCGTTCATCTGGCGCTCCAGCTCCTCCACACGCTCCTTTATCCTGGCAATGCCCGCAAAGGCTTTCTGGGCCTCCTCACGCACGGTGGTGTCGTCTACCAGCCGCATCACCTGCGGCAGATAGCCTATCGTCGTGTCGTGGGGGGTGCTCACCGTGCCCGACGTGGGCTGCTGCTGTCCGCAGAGTATCTTGAGCATCGTCGACTTGCCCGCACCGTTCTTGCCCACCAGGGCGATGCGGTCGCGGGGGTTAATGACGAAGCTGGCGTCCTGGAACAACGGCTTCACACCGAATTCCACCTTTAGTCCTTCTACTGAAATCATCTCTTTAGCGTAAAAACGGTTGCAAAGGTACAAAAATTCAAATAAAAGGCCAAATTTCCCTGCACCTTTTTAAGTGATGCGCCGTCTGGCTAAGAACCACCATCAAAAAGAAAAATGATAATTCCTTGTCATTTCCCGTCTTTTTTTGTATCTTTGCAGGCGAATTGCAAACATCGGCTCCAAAAACAATAAGGCATGAAACTAGCAGAAGCATTGAGCATCCGAAAGGATTTGCAGAAGCGCATCCAACAGCTTGGACAGCGCATTCAGAACAACGTAAAGGTACAAGAGGGCGACGATCCTAAGGAGCAGCCCGCAGAGCTGATGAAGGAACTTGACAGTTGCCTCTCTCAGCTTCAGGAACTCATCTGGCGCATCAATGCCACAAACATCGAGACCAAGAACGGTGAAGGTAGGACACTCACCGAATTGATGGCTCAGAAAGATGTGCTGACCATGAGAATCAGCACCCTTCGCAGTGTCTTTGACACAGCATCAACAGGCCAAGACCGTTACTCTCGCTCTGAAATCAAGATGGTGACGATGATCGATGTCAAGGCACTCAGCAAGCAGATTGACGAATATTCGGCACAGTTGCGCAAACTTGACATCGAGATACAGGCATTGAACTTCCAGACGGAGCTGAAGTAATAAAGGCATCCGCATTCACAGGGCGAACCGCCCCCATCCAGTACGTAGCCTCGCCACATTTCCGTTTCCAAGCCATTCCTCGTTATTTCATCTCGATTGGCAGAAGTACAACCTCCCTTTCGCCACTCATTGACACGCGAGGCATCCAGCAGCGGACATAAACCGTCAGGTCCCATCTGCGTGCCGTATTTCTGCGGCGATGGCTGAGATAGGTCTGGGCAGCGTCGTCATTTCGTATGCCCATCATCTTCCTGGCCACCTCCGACAGATGGTAGGGCAGTATGTAGCGGTCTTCGGTGAAGGCCAGGTCATACGCCTGCTTCGCCTCTCCATACAGGCCACCTTCAAAGAGCGAATCAGCATGGAACATCAATGTCCTGATGCGCTGGTTCTTTTTCGAGACAACGACATTGCGCCACACCCTATCTTCCGTCTGCCGAGTCGCTTGTTGAAAGTCAAAAGTCCTATAAACAGACAATTCGCCATTCATACTTATCTCTGCGTCTGGAATGGCAGGCAAGTAGTCCTGATTGGCAAACTGATACGTTGGCATATCTGTGCCGTCAAACCAACGCAGGGAATCTACCCGGAAAGGCAGGTCCTTCCTGATGCTTCTCTCAAACCTTTGGGCTTCTGAAACGTTACTCGTCTGACATCCCGTAAGAAAAGCAAGAGCTAGTGCCGCTGCTCACAATAGTAGTTTTTTCTTTGTCATATTTAGTAATGATCAAAAAAAACAACAACTGCGCTTGCGGACATTTACCTCTTACCCAGTTGTTTAACGGAGAAGGTGAAATAGGTATCGGGGAAGGGTTCATCCTTCAGCGTGAAGTGCCACCACTCGGTGTCGAAAGGCCTAAAGCCGTGACGTAGCATGGCCTGACGCAGAATCATGCGGTTCCTGAACTGCTCGGGAGTGATGCTGCGTTTCGGATTGGCAGGACTCTTCGAATTGTCGCCCGTGTACTCACCCGTCTCAGGATTGCCACAGAAGTCGGGATGGCTCTCAGGACCGAACCAGTCGAAGGTGCCGCCCATGTCGAGTTCCTTCTCCGTTACCATATCGAACAGCGTCAGGTCGAGGGTGGAGCCGCGGGTGTGGCCGCTCTTCAGACAGATGTACTCCTGAGGGAAGAGCACGCTCTTGTCGAGATCCGGATAGAAGTAGGGTTTCATCAGCGTGTCGTTGATGTCTTCAGCCCAACGCACGAAGTGGTCAACGCCTTTCTGCGGACGGTAGGCATCGTAGATCTTCAGTCGATAACCTTGGGCTTTCACGTCATCACTCACGGCTTTCAGACTGTCCGCAGCCTGACGAGTGAGCAGTGCCGTCGGCTCTTCATAGCCGTCGATGCGGGTACCCACAAAGTTGTACGTGCCAAAGTAGCGGATTTCCAATATTGCATCGGGCACCACGTCGGTAATAGTTACAAACTGGCTGGCATCGTCAGTTGCGCTGACCTCTGTACTTTCCTTGGTGCTTTTAGAGCCGCATGAGCTTAGGAGCATGGTCGCCAGTAGGAATAAAAATGCCATCTGTTTCATCATTCGTAATCTTTTGTAGTTATTCTTCACTTGATGTATTTCACCTTGCTTTCATCACGGGGTTTTGCCTCTGGCTGCTCGTCGGGATAACCAACAATAGCACAGCAGGACTGTCCCCCGTGTGTGCACGTTTTCCATGCTGCAAATATAGGAATTATTATCGACTCCTCCAAATTATAGCCTAACTTTTTATTCTTTCCCCCAAACAATCCTGATTTTCACTTACCCACTTTTGACATTTATTTTTCATTCCTCCCCACCCTATTACCTTCCACCCCCGAATCTGGGATACCAAGGGAGGACAGACAGCATCATCGACGGAAACGAAGAACAAGGCAGAAGAACTGCAACGGCATCTTAGGATTCTGAATAGCCACGACAGAGAGGGAATTCGTTATGAGGGAGGTATTGTAATAGAGGCCAATTCTATGTGGTATTGCAACAGCCGTGACGAGTACAAGTATCGGCAAGGATCAACCGAAGGATGGAAAAACATGAATGAAATATTTAATCGATAAAAGTTTTTAGATACACACGAGAACCGACCCTATTGTGTACGCGGTGTACACTATACAGAGAAAGGGAAAAAGAACCCTCACCTCTGACACCCAACAGCATAACATGCTGGTAATCAGCATACTTTTTGGGTGAGGGCAAGGCGCTTTGGGTGGCACCTGATGGCACACCCGTGTGCCAGACTTTCGTCAAAAAAATCCCAGCCTCTCGCTGAAAAATCCCAGCCTCTCACTGAAAAATCCCGGCCTCTCGTCCGGATGAGAGGCTGGGATTTTCTGGCGTGCCTGCCTATAGGTGTTACTTAGGTGACACCTCGGGTGTCAGTAAAAACGCACGTAAGTATCTGACAGTCAGCCTGGGTGTCAGAGGTGAGGGCTATTTTTCCTTTTCCTATATATATATATAGGGATTGCAAATAATCTGCATTTTATTTGCTGTTTTACTCACTTATTCGTACCTTTGCAGCAGACTTTTCGAAGATACAAAAGCAAACATGTTTTTAGAAATTCTAACTGACAAAAACAACATGAAGAAGAGAACTCAATTGTTGCTGGCCATGACCATCATGGCAGCAATGACCGCCAGGGCACAGTTCGGCCCCCAGCGCGACATGGACAGTAAGTATGCTACGGAACTGGTGAAGGCCGGCACAAAGGCGCCCGACTTCAAGATGAAGACACCCGAGGGGAAGACCATCCAACTGTCGAAGTATGCCAAGGGCAAGACCGTCGTGCTCGACTTCTGGGCCTCCTGGTGCCCCGACTGCCGCAAGGACGCCCCTGAGGTGGTGCGTATGTATGAGGCATACCGTCAGCACGGCATCCAGTTTATTGGCATCTCCATGGATACCGATGCAGAAGCGTGGCGTAAGGCCATCGCCCAGTATGGCATCAGCTACCCGCAGGTGAGCGAACTGAAGAAGTTCAAGGAGACCGACATTGCCAAGGCTTACGGCGTGAAATGGATTCCGTCGATGGTTGTCATCGGCCCTGACGGACAGGTGAAACTGTCTACCGTGCTGACCTACAAGGTAGACAAATACCTGAAAGAGCTGACCACCGGTAGCTATAAGCCGTCAGGCCAGGGCGAGCAGGTTGCCATCGACGGCGACCACGGCCGCTTGAAGGGCATCATCCAGAAGCCCCGGCTACAGGCCGGAGAACAGTGCCCGATGGTCATCTTCTGCCACGGTTTCGGCGGTAGCAAGGACGGCCCGCTGTTTGAGCTCATGGCCGACACCCTGCAGGCGCATGGCATTGCCAGCATCCGCTTCGACTTCAACGGTCACGGCGAGAGCGAGGGCGACTTCAAGGACATGACGGTGCCCAACGAAATTGAAGATGCCAAGAAGGTGGCCGAATATGTGCGCAACCTGAGATACGTCAGCAGCATGGCCATCGTGGGGCATTCGCAGGGTGGCGTCGTGGCTTCCATGACAGCCGGACAGCTCAGCCAGGAGCAAGGTGAGCCGGCCTTCAAAGCCGTGGCTCTGATGGCTCCCGCCGCCGTGCTGCGCGACGATGCCATCCGCGGCAACACCATGGGCAAATCATACGACCCCTTCGACCCCGGCGAGTATGTCGAGCTGTGGGGTGGCAAGAAGCTCGGTGGCCAGTATATCCGCACCGCCTTCAGCCTGCCTATCTATGAGACTGCCGCCCACTATCAGGGTCCGGCCCTGATTATCCATGGCAACGCCGACCGCGTGGTGCCCTACACCTACAGCGAGCGGTACCATCAGATATGGCCAAAGAGCGAGCTGGTCATCCAGGAATACTATGACCACGGCTTCTCTCAGGACATCTATCGTACGACCGACATCGTATCAGACTATCTGATAAAACACCTAAAATAACAGACTATAGCAGAAAGATAGTAATTAATTTCCTCAATTTGAAATTAATTACTATCTTTGCACCCGAATCAGGCAATCAGGGCTCCCACGGTGGAATCCTGACGCAAGGGAATCCGGTGTAAGTCCGGAACTGTACCTGCAGCTGTAATCCCCATTTAGGAGGTTTGCTTGTATAACGCCACTGGCACGACAACAGCCGGGAAGGCAAAGCAGACTGGGGAAAGTCAGAAGACCTACCTGAGGAATATAATAAAAAGGTACGCACGCACAGGAACATGCGGTAGCGGAAAGCAGACATTGATAATGAAACAAAGACAGAAACTGGCTTTGGGCCTTTGGCTGTTGGCTATGGGCGCGACGGCGCAGCACGACGTATGGCGACAGGACAGTCTGCAGGAGGTGGTGGTGACCGGCACCGGCACGCAGCACCTGCTCAAGGATGCCCCCGTGCAGACCGAGGTCATCAGCGGCAAGATGCTGCGCAACTTTGGCGGCAACTCGCTTCAGGACATCCTGAGCGGGCTTACGGCGTCGTTTGCCTTCAACGAAAGCGACATGGGAGCGCAGATGCAGATGAACGGTCTGGGCAACTCATACATCCTGATACTCATTGACGGCAAGCGTCTGCACGGCGACAACGGAGGCGAGAACGACCTGGCACTCATAGACCCGCACAACATTGAGAAGATAGAGATAGTAAAGGGTGCCAGCAGCGCCCTCTACGGCAGCGATGCCATTGCCGGTGTCATCAACATCATCACCCGGAAGCACAACGAGGGACTGCTGGCCGAGAACAGCAGTCGCGTGGGCAGCTATGGCGACGTGCGCCAGCACAACGGACTGGGCATGGCTTTCGGCAGGGTGAAGAGCTACACCAACTTTCAGTTGCAGCACAGCGACGGCTGGCAGAACACAGCCACCGAAGACCGCCGCCAGACGGAATTCCTGATAACCGACTCGCGCAACAAGACCGTGAACCGCCATACCAACTGGCAGGTGAGCGAGCGGCTCACCTACCAGCCGGCGAAGGGACTGGAACTCTATGCCGAGGGCAGCACCTACCGCAAGCGCATCTACCGTCCCAGCGGCAAGTACCCCGGCGTTGACGTCAAGACCTACGACCTGGCCTACCATAACCAGGGAGCCGCCATTGGCGGCAAATGGCAGCCGGCGGGGGGCAGTCTGCTGACAGTAGACGCCACCTGGGACCGCCACGTCTATGACTACGAATACACGGCCATGACGCTGACCGACGGCTATGACCCACGCGGCAACTTCACCCCCTACTACCCTTACTTCGAGGGCGACACCGAGACACAGAGCGACCAGCGGCGTACGATGGTACAGGCAAAGGGCGTCTTCGACCTGCCTGCCATAGGCAAGCTCAGTGCCGGTGCCGAATGGCGCTACGACCTGCTGAAAGCAGAGATGCGCGTTGACGGCGGCAGAGCCGACGACCACACCGAGGCCCTCTACATACAGGACGAATGGAGCCACCCCATAGGAGGCAGCAAGATGACGGCACACCTGACAGGCGGACTGCGGCTGAACCATAACGGACAGTTCGGCTTCAGGATGACTCCTAAGCTGTCGGCCATGCTGGCCATCGGCGACGGCTGGCGCCTGAGAGCCACATGGAGCCAGGGTTTCAAGACGCCCACGCCCAAGGAGCTGCACTACCGCTACATACGCAACATGAGCGGCACCTATCTCTATCTGGGCAACACGGGGCTGAAGCCGCAGACATCGAACTACCTGGCCATTGGCGGCGAGTGGAACCGGCACGGGCTGAACATCACGGTGACGGGCTACCTGAACAGCGTCGGCGACATGATAACGCTGGTCACCATACCCAACTCGCAGGCACCGGCGGAGTACATTGTACAGTATGACCCCCGGAAGACACGCCAATACCAGAATCTGGAGACGGCACGCACAGGCGGCGCAGACCTCAGCGTGCGCTACCTTATCAATAAAGAGTGGTCGGCAGGTCTCACCTACAGTTACTTAGACACCAAGGCCGAGCGGTATGACACGGAGAAAGAGCATCTGGTGGATGTCGTCATCGACGGCACGGCTCACCATAAAGGCAGCTGGTGGGCCACCTGGAACCACCAGTGGAGCAAGACCTACCGCATGGGCATCGGACTGTATGGCCGCATGTCGAGCCGCCGTTACTATCAGCTCAACGGCAACGGCAAGGGCTACCACACCTGGCGACTGACGACCACCCACGACATTGGCCGCTGGAAGGCGCTGGACTGCCGAATAGAGGCCGGCATCGACAACCTGCTGAACTATTACGACGACACGCCCCACGGCCTGCACCTGGGCACCACCACGCCGGGGCGCACCGTCTACGCCACGCTGACACTGCGCCTGCATCACGGGAAGAATCTTAAATTTTCATCAAACAATAATCACTCAAAACAAAAAAACTATGAAGAAGATTAATTATCTGCTGATGGCCTTCGTGGCCCTGTTCATCACAGCCTCATTCACCGCCTGCGGCGACGATGAGGAACGCATTGTGGAGAAAGTTGTGGAAAAAGTTGTCAAGGACACCGTCACGGTGAAAGACACCATCATCATTGACGACAACAGCAACTGGAGCCGCTTCCAGATGCTGGTAAACCAGACTGTCAACGAGAACAAGAAGCACGACAAGGTTATCCTGGTCGTTGCCTTCGGCTCAACCTGGCAGCAGGCTTTCGACACCTTCGACAAGGTGGCTACGGAATATGAAAACGAGTTTGGCAAGCAGGGCTACGACGTGTTCCTGTCGTTCTCGTCGGCCATCTGCATCACCCAGGCTGCTGCCGGTGAACATGCCGCCGAGGGTGCCGACGTGCGCCTGTACTTCGACCCCGAGCACTGGCTGACCGCCTTCGGACTGGCAGGCTACAAGGAGATTGTGGTGCAGTCGCTGCAGGTCATTCCCGGCGAGGAATTCCGCCGTGTGCGCGACTCTTATGTGAAGGACTTCATGAACAACAAAAACGGCGACTTCACCGAGGAGTATATGCACAGCATTGACGGCAAGGTGGCCGTAGGTCGGCCCCTGATGGGTGCCGACAGCGACGTCACGGAACTGGCCGACGTGCTCTATGCCGAGAACGACATTCAGGCAGCTCTGCAGAACAACGGTGTGGTAGCCTTCATGGGCCACGGAAACCCCGAGGGCTATGACTACTTCGGAGCCAATATCCGCTACACGGAACTGGAGGTTGTCTTACAGGAAAAGAACCCGAACTTATTTGTGGGCACCGTCGACATGGAGGACAACTTCATCGATGACGTACTGGCACGCATGAAGGAGAAGGGACTCTCGGGCAACAACGTACAGCTCTACCCGCTGATGTCGATTGCCGGCGACCACGCCCACAACGACATGGCCGACAACGAGGACGAAGAGAGCTGGTACAGCATGCTGAATGCCGCCGGATTCAAGGCTCAGGCCTACGAGACCAACTACCCGAAGGCTGAGGCCTGCTACACCAAGTATGTGGCTGGCGAACCCTATATCCCGGCACTGGCAGAGCGTACTGCCGTACGCAAGATGTGGATGCAGCACACCAAGGACGCCATAGCAGCCATTGCTGCCGGCGAAGGTCTGTCGACACCTACGACAGCCACCGAGGACTAAGCAGGCGCAGAGCCTGTGCGGAAGTAGGCTCTTCAAGATAAAGCACGTTAAAAAAGAGGACTGAGATGTAGTATTTCAAAAAAAAGTTGTAACTTTGCACTTGACAGTAAACTTAAAGCGACAATGGACCACCAAGTACTACAAATCATAGCCGTCATCATACTCGCGATTATCGGCATCTTTATCTTCCGCAACAAGAAGCAATGAAACGTATCATCCTTATTACAGGCGGACAGCGGTCGGGCAAGAGCAGCAAAGCCGAAGGGCTTGCGCTCAGCCTGACCGACAGTCCTGTCTATATGGCCACAGCCCACATCTGGGACGACGAGTTCCGCGAGCGTGTGCGTCGGCACCAGCAACGGCGCGGTCAGCAATGGACAAATATTGAAGAGGAGCGTCAGCTGAGCCGCCACAACGTTGAAGGGCGCGTGGTAGTCATTGACTGTGTGACCCTCTGGCTGACCAACTTCTTTTTTGAGACCTCCAACGTTGACCAGACGCTGGAAGCTGTTAAGGCAGAGTTCGACAGGTTCACCAGCCAGGACGCCACCTTCATCTTTGTCACCAACGAGATAGGTAGCGGCGGCGTCAGTGAGAATACCGTGCAGCGGAAGTTCACCGACCTGGAGGGATGGATGAACCAGTACATAGCCCAAAAGGCCGACGAGGTGATATTAATGGTTAGCGGCATAGCAGTTAAGATAAAATGAGACAGTTCGACATTAAGCCTCTTGACCGCAGGCAGGAAAAAGCCATCCAGCAGAAGATAGACAACCTGAACAAGCCCCTTGGCTCGCTCGGAAGACTTGAAGAAATAGCCCTGCAACTGTGTCTCATCCAGCAGACCACCACGCCCACGCTGACTCACCCGTGCCACCTGCTACTGGGCGGCGACCACGGCATAGAGCGCGAGGGGGTGAGCATCTCGCCCCGCGAGGTCACCTGGCAGCAGATGGTGAACTTCACCCATGGGGGCGGTGGCGTCAACATGTTTTGCCGCCAGCACGGCTTTACGCTCCGTATCGTAGACGTGGGCGTAGACTACGACCTGAGCCGCATACCGGGTATCATCAACAGGAAGATAGCAAGCGGCACGCGAAACTTCCGCTATGAGGCAGCCATGAGTCCCGGCGAACTGGAGCGTGCCATTGACACAGGGGCCGACCTGGCAAAAACATGCCACCAGGAAGGCAGCAACATCCTCTGTATAGGAGAAATGGGCATCGGCAACACATCGCCCTCAAGCATCTGGCAACACCTGTTCTGCAACATGCCCCTAAAAGAATGCATAGGTGCGGGGGCAGGACTCAACAGCGAGGGCATCAGTCACAAGTACGAAGTACTGAAGGATGCTGTAGACAAATACCGCTTGTCAGGCATGTCGGGCACAGCAGACATCATCAGGTATTTTGGCGGCTTTGAGATGGTAACGGCCATCGGCGCTATGCTGCGCGCTGCCGAACTGCGCATGGTGATACTCATCGACGGTTACATCATGACGGCCTGTGCCCTGGCAGCCATACAACTGAACCATGCCGTCCAGGACTATATGATCTTCACACACTGCGGCGACGAAAGCGGACACCGCCGCATGCTCGAACACCTCGGAGCACGTCCGCTGCTGAGTCTGGGACTGCGCTTAGGCGAGGGAACGGGTGCCCTGTGCGCCTATCCCATCATAGACAGCGCGGTACGCATGATCAACGAAATGAACAACTTCAAAGATGCTGAAATCACTAAATACTTTTAAGTGGTACGACAACCTGTGGGCGGCATTCATCTTCTTCACACGGCTTCCCTTCTGGCGGCTCAGACAGCCGCCCAAGTCATCGTATGCTGCCGTCGTAGAATGGTGGCCGCTCGTTGGATGGCTTACAGGTGCCATCGCTGCTGCAACGCTGTGGCTGGGCAGCATGGTGCTACCCTACCCCATCGCTGTCATGCTGGCCATCGTTGCCCGGCTGCTGACAACGGGAGCGCTCCATGAAGACGGACTGGCCGACTTCATTGACGGATTCGGAGGCGGCGGGACTGACCGTCAGCGCATTCTCAACATTATGAAGGACTCGCATATAGGCACGTTCGGCGTCGTGGGACTCATCTTCTACTTTGCCATGCTGGCAGGCTCACTGCTGTCGCTGCCACAACACATAGCACCACTGGCCATCCTTGCCTTCGACCCCTTTGCCAAGATGGTAACATCGCAGCTCATCCTCATGATGCCATACGCGAGGACAGAAGAGACGGCCAAAAACAAAACCGTATACCGGCGGCCTTCTGTAGGTGCCGGTATAGCTTTGACCATACAAGGTCTGCTACCCATGGGCATTTTCCTATGGCTGATTCGTAGTCAGGTAGAATGGACGACCATGATTTTCGTACCCTGTCTGACCATGTACTTCCTGTACCGGATGATCTGGAACCGGTTGCACGGCTACACCGGCGACTGCTGTGGTGCTGTCTGCCTGTTAGTAGAGCTGTCGTGCTACCTGGCTCTCTGCATACACTTTTACTGATTGGCGGCTACTACTGCACGCTGCGCTTCATGTTCAGTTCGCTGATGCGGTTGTCGGGCGACACCTGGGCCTTGACTTTGTAAACGGCGCTGGTCTCACGTCCTTCTTCAGTACGCTCAATATGCTGGGCTACAGAAAATGCGACACTGTAGGAGAACTGTCCCTCACCCAGGTTCTTTTTCTCCACCTCCCAGTCATTGTTAGGGGTGAACTCTATCTTCGTGATGTCGGCCTCATGTATCCTGTTCATATACTGTAAGACATCGTCCTTAGTGGCGTTTGCCCTATGCAGAAAGGAAGTCATGACGGGTGACAGTGTGGCCGTAAGAGCGTCTGCATCATGCTGTGCCAAGGCATTAAAATATGCAGTAAACAACCGAGCCACCATCTGGCGGTCAGCCGCAGTTATTTTCTGTGCCTCCAACTGTTCAAATTGGGCACGAGCCTCATCATAGTAGGCACCTTCGGGATGCTCATTCAGGTAAGCATTATATGACTCTGACGTGTTTTCGCCCCGGGCTTTAGCCCAGTCGAGAGAGTCAATCTTGATGGTTGCCTCCACATCATAGACGCTCTGTGGGTGCTTCTTGCGAAAGCGTTCATAGCCCACCTTGCTGTTGTTGACTGTGGCATCGGCCCAGTCTGAATCAATCTTCTTCAGCGCCTGCAGACTGCTCATGATAGAGTCACGATGGGCCAGCGGGGCATCTTTGTACATGTCAAGGAAATTCTGCAACACCAGCACCTCGCTGCTGTTGATGGCATTCCGGTAGGCACGAAGCTCGTTCTGCTGCTCCTGGTTCTTCATAAAATAAATACCGAGGAAAACCACGATGAGCGCAATGACGAAGGCCACGATAAACGCCGTGACAACGCCACGATGCTTTCGCGGACGGCGTGGCGCCGGCTCACGCTGAGGTTCTTTGGGCGCTGCTTCCAACTGGTTCAAAGCGGTCTGAGCCTTTTCAGCCCTTGTGGCATGGCTGGCAAAAGACGCGCCGTTTATGCTGCAATGACAGTTTGGACACTCGCTCTGCTCCTTGAATATGACCTCACCGCAGTCAGGGCAGTTGGTTATCTTTCCATATATTTCAATCCCACACGAGGGGCAGGTCTTTGCTTGGTCACTCACCTGGTGGCCGCATTCTGGACACTTGATTAACATCTTTCTGTTCTTATCTTTTCGTTATGGTTTTCCAATAATCAGCGGCGGTATCGTATCTCGCGCAGGCCATGTCGCCCCATAAAGCGCGACTTGTCTACATAGCCATTGACACCCACGATGCGTCCCTTGCCCGTGTACTGCCACATGGTAATGTCGCGGCCGTCGGCCAGTTCGGGTTCTTCGTCTGTGTACATGGCTATCATCAGCGGGTAGTTGTCGAGCATTCCTACCAAGTGCTTGTTGTAGAAATTGCGGAAGGTGTAGACAAGAGGTTTCTGACGGTAGGCTATCTCCATGAGATTGAGAAACTTCATCAGCGAGTCACGGAACTGCTCTGTCGGCAGGTTGCCCGTGGTCTCAACGTCAAGCATCGGTATCAGATCCTGTTCGCCTGGCAGACACTGTGCCATGAAGTTTCGCATCTGTAATTCAAGGTTGGTCTTAGGACGGAAGAAGTGATAGCTCCCCACTTTCAGCCCATGCCGGTGCGCCAGGTCTATGTTACGCTCGAAATAGGAGTCAATGCGGTCGCCGCCCTCAGTTGCCTTCAGGTAGACGTATGCCATTTTAGTATTCTCGCCCACAGTCTCCCAGAACACCTGCCCCTGATAGTGGCTCAGGTCGATGCCATGCACATGGTCGCAGGTGTCTTCGCACATCAGGTAAGGATTGCGAATGTCGCCATCCTCGTCAAGGAGGGGCTCCACCAGCTTAGGTGCAGGGAGCGCCGCCGGGCGTGCCACGCGCCTGACTTTCTTCTTATTTTTGACTAAAGCATGTACATGCCCCTTTGCACGACGTGTCTTTGGCCTGGCAAAAAGTTCACCGCTGATGGCCATACTCACCAGCGCGATAACCAATATAGATATGTATTTCTTCATCATTCCTGAATTTTGAGGTGCAAAGATACTAAATATTTTAGATTTATAATTTATAATTAAAATTTATTTTCTACCTTTGCACAAAATTTTGACTTATGCGAAAAATCATATTCCTCCTGGCTGCCGTACTATGCCTGGCAGCCTGCAAAAACGACGATGACGAAACACCTGTCAGCAAAACCAGCCGAACGGTGCTGATATACATGTCGGGCGAGAACAATCTCACCGTGAACGGTAACTACAGGTTTCTGTACTGCGACCTGCAAGAAATCATCAAAGGCTCTAAGCAATTGGCAGCCAACCAGCGTCTGCTGGTATTTGTTGACAGCCTGAACACTAACATCCTGGAATCAGGCAAGCCCTATATCATGGAGGTACAAAACGGCACAGCAAAAGAACTATACAGATTCAACAGCGAATTCTATGCTTCCGACCCTGCCAAATTCCAGGAAATACTACGGTGGACCATTGACAATGCTCCTGCCGAAAGCTACGGACTGGTGTTGTGGGGACATGCCACTGGCTGGGCCTTCACCCACAATACTGTAGACACCAGCGTAGCCGGCACACGCGCCTACGGTCTGGACACCGGCAAGGATGTGAGCAGTTATAATACCGAAAAATGGATGAATATCACGCAGATGGCCGAGGTGCTGTCAGAGATACCAAAGCTGGAGTTTATCTTTGCCGACTGCTGCAACATGATGTGTGCTGAGGTGGGCTACGAGCTGCGTAACGCCACCAAATACCTTATAGGCTCACCGGCAGAAATTCCCGGCGAGGGTGCTCCTTACGATCTCATCATTCCCCAGTTCTTCAAGCAGGGCAGCGGGTTGTACAAAGGCATCATCGACACCTATTATGACTATTACCACGACTACGGTTCATATTCTGTACCGCTCTCAGTCATCGATACCCAGCACATGGAGGCACTGGCTCAGGCAACGCACGATATACTGGGGAAGTTTACAGAGCCTTACCCCGTATACCCCAGTTATCCAAGTCTGGAAAAAGACAGCGTGGTCTTTTACTGGTATTACGATGCACCGATGATGTACGACATGCGCGCCGTCATGAAGACCTACGCCCCCACCGATGTTTTTGAACAGTGGGACAAGACTTATCAGCAAGCCGTTCCCTACTATCGCATGGCCATGCGGTGGGAAACCATCTACAGCAACCTGCTGGCATCTTTCCGCAGGTTCAAGTCCGACGCATCACAGAACGGCTGCGTCAGCATGTTCATTCCGAGAAACACCAAAATGTATTTTGACGGAGATTTCCACTATAACCTGACTTATAACAAGTTTGGATGGAACCGTGTGATTGACTGGAGCCGCTTTGGCTGGGATGACAGCGTTACTGCTTATCAGTAGGCAGTTCGTGAACAATAACCTTCACCTTTGAGATACGGCGCTCGTCAACCTCAAGTATCTCAAAGGTGAAATTTTTGTACTCCATCTTCTCATGCGCGACAGGGAAGTCGCCTTTCAGTTCGAGCATCAGACCAGCCAGCGTGTCGGCATCGCCCACAACATCTTCAAAGGTCTCGTCATCAAGCTTCAGCAACTTGTAGAAGTCGCTGAGTAGTGTCTTGCCTTCAAAGACGTAGGTATTGGCATTGATACGCACATAGTTCTTCTCCTCGTCGTCGTACTCATCGTTAATCTCGCCGACTATCTCCTCCAGGATATCCTCTAAGGTGACAATACCACTGGTACCGCCGAACTCATCGACCACTATTGCGATATGTACCTTATTGGCCTGGAACTCACGGAGCAGATCGTCAATCATCTTGGTCTCAGGCACAAAATAGGGAGGCCGTATCAAAGACTGCCAGCGGAACGTGGCGGGTTTCGACAGGTGGGGCAGTAAGTCCTTGATATAGAGGATGCCGCGAACGTTGTCGATGGAATGCTGATAGACGGGAATGCGCGAGTAGTTGTTCTCTACAATACATTTCAACACCTCAGCGAACGGCGAGCGGAAATCCAGCCCCACCACATCCTGCCGACTGGTCATAATCTCCTTGGCGGTCTCGTCGCCAAAGCGGACGATACCCTCCAGCATATTCTGCTCGTCCTTCAACTCCGCCTTGTCAGTCAGTTCCAGGGCCTGCTCCAAGTCGTCGACACTCAGGACATGGTTTTCCGTCTGTACCACTTTCTCTGCCAAGATGCCTGAGCGAATCAATACCGTTGCCAACGGGTAAAACAACTGACGTAGCATCATGATGGAGCCGGCAAAGCGGCGACAGACCACTAATGCGTGCTGTGCACAATAGACTTTAGGGATAATCTCGCCGAAGAGCAGCAGCAGAAAGGTAAGGAGCACAGTGATAACCAGAAACTGCAGCCAGACCGCATTACCAAAATCGATGATGTGTGCAAAGAAGTAGTTGCACAGCATGATGATTGTCACATTGACCAGGTTATTGGTAATAAGAATGGTAGCGAGCGTCCGCTCAGAGTCATCACGCAACAGTTTTATTCTTTTATCGCATTCAGCATCGCTTTCTGAGATTTCTGCCAAATCGGCAGGCGACAATGAGAAAAAAGCAATTTCGGAACCCGATGCGAAGCCCGACACCACCAATAGCAGGCATGCCAAAACACCTGAGAAGATAGCACCTGCTGAGGGTGTCAGCCAAACAACCTCGCTCAATGTCTGTTGAAGAATGTCCACAGCCCTACAATTCCTTTATTTCCTTGGGCGTCAGCATTTCCATGTTGTCTGCCCATATTTCAGTCACATACTTACGCTGCCCCTGTTTATCGTCGTAAGTAGAGTAGCGTAAACGTCCCTCAATATAGAGTTTGTCGCCTTTATGGACGTATTTCTCGGCTATCTCCGCCAGTCGGCGCCAGAGCAGTATGTTGTGCCAGTCGGTACGGTCGGGCACCTGTGTGCCATTCTGAAGGGTATAGCCCTTCTCTGTCGTAGCAAAGCGGAAACGAGCCACAGCTACTCCCTGATCCACGTAACGCACCTCAGGGTCGGTACCCACATTGCCTATCAGCATGACCTTGTTCATCTTCAAAAAAATTATTTAGCCTGACCAAGATAGAAGAACTTGAAATTCTTACCTTTAGCCGATGGGAACTGACTACGGTTATCGACACGCTCCTGCAGGTGCTCAACGATGCGGTAGTAGCAGTCAATGCCCGACTCGGCCTTTACACGGGCTACGAAGTGCGTGTCACGGTACTGGAATTTTCCGGTGCCAGGCACCATCAGCACGCGCTTGAAGTCGATGACACCCTCATACCAGCCATACTTCTCCTCATTCAGCTTATTCACTATGGGAGATGCAGCACGGTCATGAGCAGCCCCGGCAACGGGAGCATGCACAGCCTTTTTCTCCTTGAAGTCCTGCATGGTGGCTGCTTCTGTCTTGATAATAATGAAATAAACCCGGGGACGTATCTTGTATCGCTTGGGGTAGAACACATCGCTAGCAACATACTCACGGATATCATTCTCCAACATAGGGTTCATACCAATCTCTTCAATTTCGCCAAGAAAAGCCAATGCCTCATCAACGGAATTGACGAGTGTCTCGCGATCAAAATATCTTAAATATAAATTCATTTTACTGTTGAATTTGTTTCCTGTTAAAATAAATAGGTAAAATAAAGTTTTTGTGTTATTCGGTAATAAAAAGAGCGGAAAACGGGACTCGGACCCGCGACCCCAACCTTGGCAAGGTTGTGCTCTACCAACTGAGCTATTTCCGCAAGGTACAAAAAAAAGAATGTGAAGAGGAGGAGACTCGAACTCCCACGTCGCAATTGACACTACCCCCTCAAAGTAGCGCGTCTACCAATTCCGCCACCTCTCCAACATGCAAAAACACATGTTGAAAAAAAAGAGTGCCCAGAACAGGACTCGAACCTGCACGCCTCGCGGCACACGCACCTGAAACGTGCGCGTCTACCAATTCCGCCACCTGGGCAAACGATTAAGCGTCAATCGCAAAATCTCTCTTTTGTTTCAATATGTTCGAGCGGAAAACGGGACTCGGACCCGCGACCCCAACCTTGGCAAGGTTGTGCTCTACCAACTGAGCTATTTCCGCAAAATTTCTTTTTAAAGAAGCATCTCTCTTGATTGCGGGTGCAAAGGTAATGCTTTTTTCTGAACTGACAAAACTTTTGGCAGTTTTTTTTCAAAAAAAATGCTAATCCATCCTATTTCGGTAGTCTTCATAGCCAAATTCACGTAAAATCTCCAGATTTCCGTCCTCATGGAGCAGTCCAATGGCCGGGTGCGAGATGCCGTTGAAAGTGTTGGTCTTGACGGTAGTATAGTGTATCATATCCTCAAAGATAATCTCCTCGCCTACCTGCAGTTCATGGTCGAACTGCCATCTGCCCATAAAGTCGCCGCTGAGACAGCTGTTGCCACCTAATCTATAGAGGTAAGAGGTGAGAGGTGAGAGATGAGAGGTTTCCTCAACGGTTATTGCTCCGCGCACCTCAGGCCAGTATGGCATTTCCAGACAGTCGGGCATGTGGCAGGTGAAACTCACGTCGAGAATAGCCGTTTTGATGCCGTGGTCCTCTACCACATCCACCACATGGCTCACCAGCGGCCCCGTCTGCCAGGCAAAGGCACTGCCCGGTTCCATGATTATCTTCAGCCACGGATAACGACTGTGCAGGCCTTTTAATATATTAATAAGGTGGGACGTGTCGTAGTCGCTGCGTGTCATCAGGTGTCCGCCGCCCAGATTCAGCCATTTCAACTGTGGGAACCACTTGGAAAATTTCTCTTCAATTTTCGCCAGCGTGCGCTCAAGCACGTCAGGACCGCTCTCACAATGACAATGGCAATGAAAGCCGTCGATGTCCGTCGGCAGTGTCTCAGGCAGTTTATCGGCAGTGACACCGAACCGGGTACCTGGGGCACAGGGGTTATACAGCAGCGTGCCTACCTCAGAATACTCGGGGTTGACACGCAGTCCGATGGAAACGTCCTCGCCCACCCTTTGGTGCAGCCTGTTGTATTGCGTAAGCGAATTAAACGTCAGATGACTGGAACAGCGGACGATATCGTCAAACTCGTCATCGGTATAGGCTGGCGAGTAGGTATGTGCCCGGTGTCCGAACTCCTCCAGGGCCAGACGGGCCTCCGACAACGAACTGGCTGTCGTAGAGCGGATATACTCACGGAATATCGGGAATGTCTTCCACAAGGCAAATGCCTTGAAGGCCAGGATTATCTCCACGTCGGCCTCCCGGGCCACACTGGCTATCAGACTCAGGTTGCGCCGAAGGCGCTGCTCCTCTATAATATAAATAGGTGTATGTCTCATCCGTCCGTTTATTTTTTTGCAAAGATACGAAAATAATATGAAATACGGTGAGAAATGATGGATTATTTCGTAACTTTGCACCCGAAATCCAATCATAGACCAACGATACCAAGAATCATGGATAATAGGAAACTACAGGCTCATGGAGCCATCTTACTGGCTAACACCATCTTCGGACTCGGTGTTCCCGTAACAAAGTTGCTGCTGAACGACTGGGTGTCGCCAATGACTTACATGGCAGCACGCAGCCTGGGAGCGGCAGTCGTCTTCTGGCTCATTGCCGCCTTTATGAAGACAGAGAAAGTGGAACGACGCGACCTCGTGGTCATCATGCTGGGCGGTCTGACAGGCTTTGTCATCTCACAGACACTGACGGCCTGGGCCCTCGACTATACCAGCCCCGTCTACTTCTCACTTATTGCCACGCTGACACCGGTAGCCGTCATGCTGATGGCAGCACTGTTTATAGGCGAGCGCATTACGGGCATCAAGTTCCTCGGCGTGCTGCTCGGCATAGCCGGTGCCGTGCTGATGGTGGTCATGGGACAGACATCGGGGTCAGGCTCCAACGACCTGCTGGGCATACTGCTTGCCATACTCAGCGTGCTGACATGGGCCATCTATATGATCATCACCCGCAAGGTGGCGGTGAAGTACACACCGGTGACGCAAATGAAATACGTTTTCCTTATCTCCGCCATTGTCACGGTGCCGATGGCATGGCCCGAACTTGACAGCCAGCGTCTTTTCTCTGCAGCCACTTTCGGCTGGGACGGAGCAGCCGAACTGGCATTCATCGTCCTGGGAGCCACGGTGCTTGGCTATTTCCTGATACCCTTTGCCATGCAGAGCCTGAGCGCCACGACGGTGAGTATCTATACCAACCTGCAGCCCATGGTGGCCTCGTTTGTTGCCATCATCATCGGACAGGACCGTCTGACATGGGACAAGCCCGTGGCAGCCCTGCTGGTACTGCTCAGTGCTTATATCGTGACGGTGGTAACAACAAACGACCAGAGCACGAAAACAGCAGAAAAAGGAAATTAATAAGAGAAATATTTGCTTAACCCACAAAAAACTGCTATCTTTGCAGCAAGAAAAGACGACACATAAGGCATGAAGCTCATCATCATGACGAAATCCACGTTCTTCGTGGAGGAAGACAAGATACTGACCACACTCTTTGAGGCGGGGCTCGACAACCTGCATCTCTACAAGCCAGGGGCTGAGCCTGTCTACTCAGAGCGACTGCTGACCCTCCTGCCTGAGGAGTACTACGGGCGCATCACCGTTCACGACCATTTCTACCTGAAGCAGGAGTTCCGGCTGCGAGGCATCCACCTGAACAACTGCCAGGCAGAGCCGCCCATCGGCTACCGGGGTAACATCAGCCGCACGTGTCACGCTATCGACGAACTCAAGGAGGCCAAGCGCCACTCCAACTATGTTTTCCTCAAGACGCTGTTCGACAGCCAGAGCAATCCCAAAGACAAGTCTACACTTACCATCGAACAGTTGCGCGAGGCCTCGCGTCGCGGTCTCATCGACAAAAGGGTCTACGCCATGGGAGGCATCAATCTCGACAACATCAGCATGGTCAAGGAACTGGGGTTCGACGGGGTGGTTATCTGCGGCGACCTATGGAACCGCTTCGACATCCACAACCAGACAGACTATAAAGCTCTCATCAGTCACTTTGAAAAACTACGCAAGGCGGTGGGATGACAGTGGAGAAATGAAGATTGAAAATTGATAATTGAGAATTGACAACGGACAATTGATAATTGATAATTAATCATGGAAAAATCCTACATGGTCTTCTCGGGTACAGCCACGAGATACCTGGCAGAGAAAATCTGCCTCAGTCTGGAATGTCCCCTCGGACAGCTCCAGATTACAAAGTTCTCCGACGGTGAGTTTGCCGTCAGCTACGAAGAGTCCATCCGCGGACGCGACATCTTCCTTGTGCAGAGCACCTTCCCCAACAGCGACAACCTCATGGAGCTGCTGCTGATGATTGATGCTGCCAAGCGCGCCTCGGCACGCACCATCAACGCCGTCATCCCCTACTTCGGCTGGGCCCGTCAGGACCGCAAGGACAAGCCCCGCGTCAGCATCGGAGCCAAGCTCATCGCAGACCTGCTTAGTGTGGCTGGTGTCAACCGCGTTATCACAATGGACTTGCATGCCGACCAGATACAGGGATTTTTCGACGTTCCCGTCGACCATTTGTATGCCTCGGGCGTCATCCTGCCCTACCTGCAAAGCCTGCATCTCGACGATCTGGTCATCGCCTCACCCGACGTCGGCGGTTCCAAGCGTGCCAACACCTACGCCAAGTACCTGGGCTGTCCGCTGGTGCTGTGCAACAAGACCCGTGCCCGTGCCAATGTGGTAGCCTCCATGCAGATTATCGGCGACGTTGAGGGAAAGAATGTGGTGATTGTCGACGATATGGTTGACACCGCCGGCACCATCACCAAGGCTGCCGACCTGATGAAAGCATCGGGTGCCAAGACAGTCCGTGCCTGTGCCTCCCACTGCGTCATGAGCGGTCCGGCCAGCGACCGTGTACAGGAGTCAGCCCTTGAGGAGATTGTCTTCACCGACTCTATTCCCTACACACAGCGCTGTGCCAAGGTCAAGCAGCTCTCCGTGGCCGACATGTTTGCCGAGGCCATTCGCCGCGTTATCAACAACGAGAGCATCAGCAACCTTTACATCGTATAACCTACAACAAGGGGGAGTGATACACTTCAAGTCTATTGTCGGACTGGCAGCAGGCGTCATACTGACAGCCGCCTGCCAGTCCGACAAATATCATATCAAAGGTGAAGCCCGACACCTGCCCGACGGCAGCGTGCTCTACCTGACTGACGACCTGAACACAGGCCGCCGGCTGCTTGACTCCGTAGTGGTCAGCAACGGCAGATTCAGTGGCAGCGGCCTCACCGACAGCACCTTCATCTGCAAGTTGTTCCCCAAGGGGCAGCTGCAGCAGGGGGTTATCTTCTTTTTAGAACCGGGCAATATCTATGTCGAACTGTCAGCCGTGCCCAGCCGTTCACGCGTCTCAGGAACAGTCATCAACAATCGTTGGCAAGCCCTGAACGACAGCGTAGCGAAATATGACCTTCGCATCCGCAACGTTGTTAGACTTACCAACGACAGCCTCAATCCCCGACAGTTGTCGGCCGATGTCAATCGGCTCTACAAGGGTATTACCACGCACATCAAAGAGACAGCCATCCGCAACAAGGACAATGCCCTGGGTCACTTCATCAGCACTCATTACCAGGGCGACTGACCTTGTTGCGGCGCACTATCTTACTTCGTCTGCATCATCATACTTACCGGCTTCAAACCCGGAGCCGTTGCAGTCAGTGTCACTGGACCGGCCTGGCGTGTTGAGCGCAGAATAACCGTACATGCACCGTTGTAGAGTGAACGCTTATTGCCAACGGTCATCTCGTTGGAGTTGATGTCGCCATTGATGACACCCACAATCTCCGCATTGCCGCTGACACTGAAGGTCACCTCCTGATTAGTGGTCTGCTCCAGACGGCCCTTCTTGTCGACAGCCGTCACCTTCACATGCAGCAGGTCCATACCGTCGGCACACCACGCATCGGCAGCCGGTTTCTTCGTCACGGCAGCCGGACGGTCAGCCTGAGACGTCAGGCGCACAGCCTCTCCAGTGGTCTCAATCTTGTGGCGAGCCACCACCCGACCCTCACGATAGGCTACGGCCTCCAAGGTGCCGGCCTGGTAGACCACGTCGTTCCAGCGTATCTGGTTGCGCATCTTGGCATTCTTCACATCGTTCTGCTTCTTGCCCAGGCTACGACCGTTGAGCAGCAGTTCCACCTCGTCGGCATTGGTATAGGTAACCAGCGAAAGCTTCTGACCACTGACACGGTTCCAGTGGTCGCTCATGCCGTCGTTGCCTGTTTGAACACCGTTCCACATCTGGTCGCCCTTCTTGTCGATGACGGCAATATGTACCACAGGCTCGTCAGGACAGAAGAACGACTTCATGTAATAAGCCTTGGGCTTGGGGTCGAGGGCAATATCAAAGACACCCTGGCTCCAGCCTTTGGCAGGCCACCCCTGCGACTCACCGAGGTAGTCGATGGCGCCCCAGTAAGCCAGACCGATAACGCGGTCAAGGTCCATCTCGAAGTAATTCTGCCCCATGGCAGCCACTGATGCCTCGCTCTGATAGAAAGTCATCCACGGGAACCGGCGTCCGTCGCCTGGGAAGTACATATAGCGATAGTTATACGACTGTACGTCGGTTATCATGGCCAAATCACAGGGCAGGGAGTCGGTTTCCCAGTTACGGTAGCGCGGGTGCATGGCAACGGTCACCTTGCGGGTGGAGTCGTAGCGAGCCACCAGCGGGCGCATCAGGCGGTACATGGTCACACCGAAGTCGTTGAATGGCTGGTTTGGGTCCTGCTGCAACTCGTTGCCTAAACTCCACATCACGACTGACGGTGAGTTACGGTCGCGTTTAATCCACTCGGGAATATCCTCCTGCCACAAGGCCTGGAACGGCACGCGACCACCGGTATGCTGGCGTGTCCATTTGTCGTAAAGTTCGTCAACCACCAGGATGCCGTACTTGTCGCAGAGTTCAATAAACTCACGGCTGTAAGGGTTATGCGACGTGCGGATGTGGTTAATACCGTATTGCTTCACCAGCTGAATACGCTTCTCAATGGCACGCGGATAGGCAGCAGCCCCCAGGGCGCCCAGCGTGTGGTGGTTGGCATAGCCCTTCAGAAGCACCTTCTTGCCATTGATTTTCAGGCCGTACTCCGGTCCTATCTCCACGGTACGGATGCCGAAGGTGGAGCACACCTCGTCGGCCACCGTCCCGTCATCGTGCAACAGCTGGGCCACGACCTTGTAGAGCTGTGGCGTCTGCAAGTCCCAGAGCTGAGGCTGCTCAATCTTCACCTCATCGGCCAAAGGCACCTCGACGGTACGGGCCATGCGGTGGCGATTCACGCTGCGACCGCCCTCATACACCAGTTTTCCGTCGGGGGCATATATCTTTATTAAGGTACGCGCCGGTTTTCTGGTGCGGTTGGTAAACTCGCCCTGCACGCTGACAAACTGGTTGTCGCGTGTGGTGATATACAGCGGATGGCGGCCAAAGAAGAGTTCCTTGTTAGTGGCCACCAGGCGCACGCTGCGGAACAGTCCGCCACCAGTGTACCAGCGCGAGTTGCCAGGCTCGCGGGTGTCGGCCATCACGGCAATGATGTTCTCACGTCCCAACTTCAGTTTGTCGGTCACGTCAATCTCGAAACCTACGTAGCCATAGTCAGTACCGCCAATACGCTCACCATTGAGATACACATCTGCCGTATAGACAATACCGTCGAACTGCAGCAGCAGGCGTCGTCCCTTCAGCGAGTCCGAGGGTGTCAGATGCAGACGGTACCAGCCCTTGCCCATCTCCTTGAAGCCACGGCTCGAAAGGCGGCTCTTGATGTTGGCTGCCGCATCGCTGTTGTCGGCCTTCTCGTCGACAGCAGGTGCCACCCATGGTTGTTCTATCTGGAAGTCGTGGGGAACGTTGACGATGCGCCACTGGCTGTCATCAAAGGCTGTTTTCTCGGCTCCTGTCACGTCGCCGTTCATGAAGTGCCAGCCAAAGTTCAAGTCATTAACTACTCGCTGCTGGGCGCTTGTCAGCATGACCGTCATCAGGGTCAGTGCTGTCAGAAATAATCTCTGCTGTTTCATGATAATCAGTATTTCCAGGTTGTTTTTTCACGGATGTCGGCACTGCTGGCACCCACTAATAGGACGTAAGTACCGTGGTCGGCCTGCCAGTCGTGGGCTGCCTCGCTCCATGATGCCAGCGACCGGCGGGGAATGGTCATGCTGACTGTCTCGGAGGCTCCCGGCTGCAGCAGAGCCGTCTTACCAAAGGCCTTCAGCTCCTTCAGGGGCTTGGCTATCTGTTTGTTCTTAGGTGCCGACACATAGACCTGCGCTATCTCCTTGCCAGCTACAGCGCCTGTGTTTGTAATGGTCACATCGACAATGAGGTTGTCGCCCTCCTCATGCACCACCGGCTTGCCATACTTAAACGTGGTGTAACTCAGTCCATAGCCGAAGGGGAACTGTGCCGCGGTCTTGTTTTTCTCAAAGCCACGGTAGCCCACGAAGACATCCTCCTTGTAGGTCACCTGCTTGTCAATACCGGGATAGGCTTCTGCTCCATACTTCACGTAAGGATAGTCTTCATATTTCTTTGCAAACGTTACAGGCAGCTTACCGCTGGGGCACACTTTGCCAGAGAGAATATTGGCCAGGGCCGTCCCACTCTCACTGCCCAGATACCAGCAGTGAACAAGAGCACCCACTTGGGGAAGCCAGGGCGTGGCGTAGGGGTTGCCGCCAAAGCATACCACGATGATGTTCTTCTGGAGCTTAGCCAGCTCGGCAATCAGGTCGTTCTGCCCGAAGGATAGATCGTACGACTCACGGTCGCCGTTCTCGCAATCCTGTTTATGGTTCTTGTTCAAGCCGCCTATAAATATAATAAGGTCTGCTGATGCTGCCTTCTGCAGGGCCTCAGCCTTCAGACTGGCTTTCTCGGCAGCGTCTACCTTGTCAACATGGTCGTACATGGCACGGCCTGAGTTATAGCCCTTTGCATAGTCAATCTTGTTGCCGTAAAGGACACGCAGCCCATCCAAGGGTGACACGTCGCGTAACGTCTTCAGCTCCGACGAGCCACCGCCCTGTGTCAGCGAACGGGTAGCATTCTCGCCCACCACCAGAATCTTCTGATAGCGCTGAGCGTCGAGCGGCAGCAGTCCGTCATTCTTCAGCAGTACTATACCCTCCTCGCCTATCTGGCGGCAAGCGTCGTAGTGGGCTTCGGAACACTGTGAGCCAATGACCTTCTGAGGGTTCATCGACGTACGGAACATCACACGCAGCACACGGCTCACCTTGTCGTCAAGCACCGACACGGGCACCTTACCCTCATTGATGAGTTTCTCAAATGGGCGTGCCAGATAGTAGTCGTCAAAGGTGAACTCAGACTCCTTCAGCTTGCCATCAGTAAAGGAGCCCATCTCAATGTCCATGCCGCCGGTGGCTGCCTCCCAGGTGTCGGTCACGCCTCCCCAGTCGCTGACCACAGCGCCGTCCCAGCCCCACTCTTTCTTCAGGATACCGTTCAGCAGCTCGTCGTTCTGACAGCAGTGTACACCGTGCCAGAAATTATAGGCCCCCATGATGGTCCACACCTTGGCACGTTTCACAGCCTGCTCAAAGGGATAGAGATAAATCTCACGGAGCGCACGTTCTGACACGTTGACATTCACATTGAAACGGTCTATCTCCTGGTCATTCAGCACGAAGTGCTTCAGACAGCAGGCTACGCCATTCTTCTGGGCTGCCACAATATAGGGGACGGTCATCTCACCGGCCAGAACGGGATCCTCGCCCATATACTCAAAGGCACGTCCATTCAGAGGCGTACGCTGGATATTGACACCAGGACCCAACATGATGTCCTTGCCGCGGAAGGCAAACTCTTCGCTCACGGTCTGACCATAGAGGTATGACAGAGCCGGGTTCCACGTTGATGCCAGACAGGTCAGCGAGGGGAACGCCACAATAGAGTCGTTGGTCCAGCGTGCCGGGTTCCACGTGTTCCACTCCAGTTCCTCGCGCACGCCGTGTGGGCCGTCGTCCATGTTCAGCTGGCGAATACCCAGACGAGGCACGCCTGCCGACGTAAACTTACTCTGTGCGTGCAGCACCTGAATCTTCTCGTGTGTGGTCATGCGGCTCAGGGCATCCTTCACGCGGTCCTCTAACGGTGCCTTAGGATCCAGATACACCTGTCCACCAACGCCCATAGTCATGAGCATTGAAACAAAAATTAGCAGTTTTCTCTTCATTGACTGTTGTTTTTAGTGAATTATGATGCGAAGATAAGCAAAATAATCGTTATTTTCCCATTTAAGAACGTTAATTTTTGCTTTATCAGCGATTTTTTACTTAATTTTGCAGCCAAGAATCTAAAACGAAAAATATAAATATGGTTTACAACGAAATCGGAAAGACCGGTATGAAGGTGTCGAACCTCAGTTTTGGGGCATCGTCACTGGGTGGAGTATTCCACAGCATTCGTGAGGACGACGGCATTCGGGCCGTCCATGTGGCAATCGACAACGGCATCAACTTCATCGACGTATCGCCCTACTACGGACACTATAAGGCTGAGACGGTGCTGGGCAAGGCATTGAAGGAGATAGCACGCGACAAATACTTTCTCTCAACAAAGGTAGGACGCTACGGCGAAAACGGTGTCAACACGTGGGACTATTCTGCCGAGCGTGTGACAAGGAGCGTCTATGAGAGCATGGAGCGCCTCAACGTGGACTTCATCGACCTGATAAACGTACATGACATAGAGTTTCAGGGCGACTTACCCGGTGGCCTGCAGAAGGTGTGCGATGAGACACTCCCTGCACTGGTGGCACTGAAAGAGAAAGGCGTGGTGGGCCATGTGGGCATCACCGACCTGCAGCCCGAGAACCTGCGCTGGGTGATAGAGCACACCGACGAGGGCGTGGTGGAAAGCATCCTGAACTTCTGCCATTACTCGCTGAACGACGTGCTGCTGACCGAATATCTGGATTTTTTTGAGCAGCACCATGTGGGTATCATCAATGCCTCGCCACTGTCAATGGGACTACTGTCGAGCCGTGGGACGCCCGACTGGCATCCTGCCGTCCAGCCGTTGAAGGAGGCTTGTGCCAAGGCTGCAGCCTTCTGCGCCGCTGAGGGCTACGCTATTGAGAAGCTGGCCATTCAGTTCTCTACCAGTCTGAATCCGCGTATTGCCACGACACTCTTCAGCAGTGCCAATCCCGACAATGTGCTGAAAAACATCGGCTACGTCAACGAGCCTATTGACGAGGCACTGGTGAAGGAGGTACAGCGTATTATTGGCGACCAAATGGGGTCAAGATGGAAAAACAGTTAAGACAACGTTCTGACGTGGTAAAACGATGAATAAAGAAGGTTATCGCCAAAAATCATTTGGACAGCCCGTCAAGCGGTATGTCCAAACCCTCGACCTGAAGGATGACCCGGAACTGATTGCCCGCTATGTAGAGGCCCACAGTCGCTACCAGTCATGGCCGGAGATACGCGAGGGCATCCGTCAAGTGGGTATCTATGAGATGGAGATCTACATCCTGGGACATCGGCTGTTTATGATTGTCGACACACCCCTTGACTTCGACTGGGACAGCGCCATGAGCCGCTTAGCCGCTCTGCCGCGACAGCAGGAGTGGGAAGACTATGTTGCCATGTTCCAGGACTGTCCACCGGGCAGCACGTCGGCTGGTAAATGGCAGATGATGGAACGCATGTTCTATCTGTACGAATAGTTGATAGTGGCTAATGTGCCTTTTTCATTGGGCTGCGTAGTCCATACGGTTCAGCGTCAGGGTTTCTTCCCGAATCTTGCCTGCACCACGTTTACCACGTAGTCGCCCAGTTTCTCACACTCATTGACCAGGTCGGTAAAGATGGCACCAACAGCGTAGTCATATTCGTGGTCGTTAACGGCACGAATGTTTTCACCCTTCATGAGCTGCCGTAACTGGTTGATTTCGTTTTCTATACGATAGGTCTCGTTGATGTTGTGTTCACGACGATGACCAGTCATTACGGCATTCATCTGCGTAAGAGCATTGTCGCAAAGCGTCATCATGGCAACGAGCTGGTTTTGCTGACCCGACGGCAGCGTCTTGCCCGAGTCCTGCAAGCGGTTCATGGTACGGGCAAGGTTGTAACAGGCATCGCCGATAGACTCCAGCTCGCCCACCTCACGCAGCATCTGACGTACCTTCGTCTTCGTCTCGTTGCTCAGATGGTTCTGGCTCACCTGCTCCAGGAAACGGGCTATCTCTATCTCCATGCGGTCTGTCAGATCCTCCTGATGCTCTATCTGACCGTAGAGAAGCGCAAACGCCTTGTCGTCAGATGTATCCAGCAGTTCTCGCACCATGCCGAACATCTTTTGTACGCGCCTGGCAAAGTGGGCCGTCTCTTTCTGTGCCTGCAGCACGGCAATTTCGGGCGTCTGCATCAGGTTGCCCTCAATATACTTCAGGCGAAACGTCTCTTTCTCTGGCTCCGGCTTGTCCGGCAACAGCCAGCATACCACACGCTCCATCTGCGGGATGAGTCCGATGAGCAGGACGGTGTTGGTGACGTTGAAACAGGTGTGGAACATGGCGAGGACAACGGGCAGGCGTTCGGCCTGACCAGACATTGAGGGGTCGTAACCCACCAGCAAGCACACCATATTGACAAAGGGATAGAACACACAGAGCACCCAGACGACACCGAAGACATTGAAAAGCAAGTGGGCCAGAGCCGCACGCCGCGCCTGTGTGTTGCCCCCCAGGGCGGCGAGGTTGGCCGTTGCCGTGGTTCCGATGTTCTCGCCCATCACCAGGGCTATACCTAAATAGACAGGCAGCACGCCCGTGGAGCACAGCAGGATGGTAATAGCCATCACGGCTGCCGACGACTGCACGATGCAGGTTATCAGCGTGCCTATGGCGAGAAAGGCCAGGATGGTAAGGTGACTGCCGGTGTCGAACGAGGCAAAGAAGTTGATCACCGTCTCGTTGTGTGCCAGGTCCAGTTCCTTGCCGCCCGTGCTCAGCATCACCAGCGAGAGGAACATAAAGGCAATGCCGAAGAGGAAGTCGCCTACGTAGCGGTGACGCTTGCGGTAAATGAGTATCATGCCTGCGAAGAAAGCCGGGAATACCACATTGGTCAGGTCAACGTTGTAGCCCAGCGACATAATCCATGCCGTGAGCGTGGTGCCGATGTTGGCACCCATAATGACGCTGATGGCCTGCGAGAGCGTTAACAGTCCTGCCGACACAAACGAGACGGTCATCACCGTTGTTGCCGATGACGACTGCACAGCACTGGTCACCAGTGTTCCTGTCAGCATGCCCGTCAGCCGGTTTGTCGTCATCTTTGCCAGTATGTGTCTCAACTGCGGTCCTGCCATCTTCTGCAGTGCATCGCTCATCATTTTCATGCCAAAGATGAGCAGTCCCAGTGCGCCTAAAATCTTCAGCGACGCCATCATGTAATCTTGTGTTGTTTCCATTTTATTCTCTTGAATTGGTTTGTTAGAGCGCAAAGTTAACGCCTTCTGCCGACAACACAAAACAAATCCTGTTACGATATGGTTACGTAACAGGATTGTAACATTTGAAACTTACGGGATTAGTGAAGCCATGTCTCAGAGGCATAAAAAAAGGAGGGACTTCTCTGCAGTCCCTCCTCCTGATATATTTCTATGGACGATTAGAAGTTCACACCGAAGTTAATAGACAACTGATTAGCATGAGTCGTATAGTCGTCGTTGTCGGCAATGTTGGCAATACCCAGCTGATAGGCAATTTCCAGATAAAGCATGTTGTACTCTACACCGCAACCCAACTTGAAGCCCATGTCGTTGTGGTTCAGGAAATTCTTATAGGTACGCTCCTTCTCTTTTGTCGAATTTCCGGAAGCGTCTTTCACCTCGTACTCCGTCTCACCGGCAATGCCGTAGGCGAAGTATGGGCCGATGAAAGGCAGGATGGCAATGTCGTCGGTAGCCTGAATGCCATACTTCACCAGAATGGGAATCTCCAGACAGTTCAGATCGGCCGTGTACTTGCCGTCCTTACCGCCACGCTGAGTGTAGTAGAGACCACTCTCCAGGAACACGGGAGCCGTCTGCGACAGGCGCAGGCCGACGATACCGGCCAGCGTGATACCGGCCTTCATGCCGCTATAATCGTTCAGACCGGCTTTTGTGTCGCCCGAGAGGCTACCCATAGCCAGACCGAAGCGGGCACCATAGTAGACGTTGCTCTTGTCAAGCTCGAAACCGCCGCTGGCAAACTGTGCGAAGGAGGGCACAGCCATCATCATTGCTACAATAGCAGTAAAAATCTTCTTCATACGTTGTTCTTTTTTAATGGATAAATGCTTAAAAACTGTTGCAAAATAACAACATTTTTCTCAGACAGCCAAACTTTTTCCCTAAAAAATACCATTTTACCCACTATTTATTATTGCATAATCCATAAATAATGCGTAAATTTGCACCCAAGAAGTTATTACGAAGATGAAAAGACTATTAACACTGACAGCAGCCGCCCTGATGACGCTGACGCTGACGGCGGCTAACGAGACGATTGTATTGCGCATCAAAGGCATGCGATGCGAAGAGTGCGCACACAAGGTAACCACCGTGCTGAAGAAGCTCAACGGCATAGGAAACATGGAGTTTGACTTTGAGAAACGGACGGCTGCCATCACCTTTGACAACACGCAGACTTGCGCCGACTCTATCACGGCCCGCCTGGCACGTACCGGCCGCTACAAGAGCGTGCCCTACAGCAAGGACGAGGTGATACGCCGCGGTCTGGGACTGCAGATGGGCGACATGCACTGCCAGGGCTGTGCCAACCGCATCAAGCAACGTCTGGAGAAGATGGAGGGCATCGACAGTCTGGCCCCGCATGTTGACAAGCATTACTTCTTCATACGCTACGATGCCAACAAGACCTGCAAGGCTGCCATCAAGGAGGCCCTTGGCGAGCTGGGGTTCACGCCCGTGAGCTACTACACCAGCAAGGAGATAAGCTTTGCCTACTTCCTCATACCCAAGGAACAGGCCACGGAGAGCACCATTGAAGAGGTGCTGGCTCTGGACGGTGTTGACGACGTGAACGTGAATGCCAAGCGTGGCTCGCTGGCCATCACCTACGTCAACAAGGACACATCGGAACAGCAGCTGCTGCAAGCCATCCAGGAAGCCGGTATCAAAGCCACCCTGCCTCCCGCTCACGAATGTAAAGAAAACAAATAGCCTATGCGTCATACCATTCTTTTACTATCTCTGCTATGTTCAATGGCGGTCGGTGCCCAGCGTAAGATTAGCCTGACAGTCACCGAGCGTGGCACCAGAGAGCCCGTGGTGATGGGAACTATCGTGCTGGAGCCATCGGGCCAGACGGCAGTCACCGACCTGAAGGGTCAGGCCACCATCAGCAACGTGCCTGAGGGCCGTTACACGCTCATCGTGCGCTACGTGGGCTTTGAGCCTTACCGCCAGCAACTGAACGTCACCAAGAGCGACCTTGACCTGAGGGTGATGCTCACCGAGTCGTCGCTGGCTCTGAAGGAGGTGACGGTAACAGCCAAGACGCGCGAGAACGGCGCCTCTACCAGCAGCATCATAGGCCGTCAGGCCATAGACCACCTGCAGGCCACGTCGCTGGCCGATGTCATGCAGCTGATACCCGGACAGCTGATGGACCGCCCGGACCTGACACAGCAGCAGGGGCTGCAGCTGCGCACGCTGCAGAACAACTCGACGATGGCCTTCGGCACAAGCATCGTCGTCGACGGTGTGCCGATGTCTAACAACGGCGACGTCAGCCAGGGTACCTTCTCAGGCACGGCCTTCGCCGGAACAGACCTGCGCCAGGTATCGGCCGATAACATAGATGAGGTGGAGATAGTGCGCGGCATACCCTCAGCAGAATACGGCGACCTGACCAGCGGTCTGGTGGTGGTCCACTCCAAGGTGGGCGTCACCCCCTGGCAGGTGAAGGCCAAGATTAACCCCGGCTTGCAAAACTATAGTGTTGGCAAGGGCATCTCCCTTGCCAAAGCCGGCATCATCAACGCCAATATAGACTACGCCAAGGCATGGGGCGACCCGCGCCAGAAGACGCGCTCCTACGACCGCTACACAGCCAACATAGGCTGGGGCTACGACCTGACGCGCCGCTGGCATACCGACACGAAGCTGCGGTTCATGCAGGCCAAGGACTGGAGCGGCAAGGACCCCGATGCCGTGCAGGACGGCACGGAGTCGGAATCGAAGAGCACCACCTTCGGACTGACGCACAACGGTCGCCTGCAGTTAGACATGCCGCTGGCACGCTCGCTGAAGTACACGCTGGGCGTGAGCCTGTCGCAGAGCGACAACCGCAACACCAGCTACGTAGCCGTCAGCAGCGGCCTGCTGCCCATACTGACAGCCCGTGAGACAGGCTACTACTCCGTGCCCTGGAAGACCACGTCGTATCTGGCCACAGGCATCAGCGAGAGCCGTCCGGGAAGTGTGTTCTTCAAGCTGACCGACGATTTCTTCTGGCGCAAGGGCAAGACGGTGCAGAGCTTCAAGGTGGGCGTTGACTACCGCTACGACTGGAACTCGGGCAAGGGCTACTACAACGCCGACGAGAGTCTGCCCTACCGTCCGAACGCCAACGGCCGTCCGCGTGCCTTCGACGACATTCCCGGACTGCACCAGCTGTCGGCTTTTGCTGAAGACCAGTTCACCTATAATATTAATAAGGTACAGCGCCTGCGCGTGAACTTCGGACTGCGCTTCACCTCGCTGCAGCCCTTCAGCGACCTGGCCACCACCGCCCTGTCGCCACGACTGAACGTTGCGTTTAGCTTTGCCAAGTGGCTCGACATACGCGGCGGCATCGGCATGAACTCTAAGACGCCGGGCCTGAACCACCTGTATCCCGACAAGAAGTATATTGACAACGTGGTGGGCAACTTCACCCTGAGCACTCCCCCAGCCTACTACGTCTATACCCAGGTGTACGATGTGCAGCGCTCCGTGGGTCTGAAGAATGCCACCACCACGAAAGTGGAAGGAGGCATCGACATCAAGTTGCCCAAGAACCGCCGTCTGAGTCTGCTGTACTATCAGGACCGCACGCCCAACGGGTTTGAGGCCGCCTCAGACTACTTCACCTACACCTACAACCTCTTCGACAACACGGCTACACTGCCCATCACCGACTTCACAAAGGGCTATGCACAGCAGTTCAACTGCTTCGCCACGACGGGTCTGCTGGAAAACACCGACAAGACCATCAACCGCGGCTTTGAGTTCGACTTCGACCTCGGCGAGATTCCCCTGCTGAAGACCAACCTCTTCTTCAGCGGCGCCTGGAACGAGACGAAGACCGACTGGAGCACCCGCCTGAACACTACCGCCGTACCCGCTGCCCTGCTTGCAGGAACGAAATATGCCGGCATGAACCTCACGCCAGTACGCATCGTCTATCCGTCAGGACTTGACTACACCCGCCTGCGCCGCTTTGTCAACACGCTGCGGGCCGTCACCCACCTGCCACGCCTGAACATGGTGGCATCGTTCACGGCACAGGTCATCTGGCACAACTCCACCTGGAGCTACACTGCCGACAAAGACCCCATAGGCTGGATTGACAGCGACCTGCAATACCACGACATTGCCTCAGCACCGTACATCACCTTCGACGGCGGGCAGATAGCCACTAACGACGAGAAACTGCTGCTGCGCTATACCGACAACGAGCCCAACGAGTCGCCAACCACCTGGAACCTCTCGGCACGGCTCAGCAAGGAGCTGGGACGCATCGGCACGCTGTCGCTATATGTCGACAACTGCCTGTTCTACGAACCCTATATGAAAGGCAATAACACCAACACCCTGACGCAGCGCAACACAGGCAAATTTGCCTTTGGTGCCGAACTATCCATCAACCTGTAAGCATTATGAAGCAGACACTCTTTTCACTCATTATAGCCCTGGGGCTGGCAGGATGTATCGACTACGACGATGCCACCAAGGAAACCACGGCACGCATACAGCTGGCCATGCCTGCGGAGTTCACCAACGGCAGCGACTTTGCCGGTCACGAGATTGTGATGCAGCAGGGCAGCACCCGTATGACAGCCACCACCGATGCTCAGGGCATTGCCACCTTTCAGGGCATCATCCCCGACGTGTACGACATATCCTGCTCGTGGGAGATCACGGGCGAGCAGTACCAGCAGCTGACAGGCGACCAGCAGGTGGTCAGCGGATGCACCGTCAGCGGATCGCTCAACTCACACCTCATCCGTGAGGAGCAGACCATCCAGCTGTCGACGAATCTCAGCATCAACCGCGACATCATCATCGGCAAGATATACTTCGCCGGCTCTAAGGACAACAACAACCGCACCTACATGCCCGGCAAGTATATTGAGCTGTACAACCAGTCGAACAACACCGTCGACGCCAGCGGACTCTACATAGGACTGGTAGAGTCGGAGAGCACCCAGGCCTACACGCTGCAGAACCTGCACGACGAGTTTGCCGACTCGGTGGTGCTCTGCAAGCAGGTGTTCCGCATCCCCGCCGACAAGACCTTCGAGGTGAAGCCCGGCGGCACGGTGCTGCTGGTGAACAGCGCCGCCGACCATACCGACGGCAACGACATGGAGAACGACCTGACGGATGCCGACTTCGAGGCCAAGGACGTCAGCGGCAGAACGCAGAACAATCCGGCGGTGCCTGCCCTGGAACTGACCTACACGATGTATCCCTCTATCTCGAACATGAACATGGTGCAGAACGGACTCTGCGCGGTGGTGCTGTTCCGCACCGGCGAGAACGTGACGGCCTGGCCTGCCACCTATCCCTACGGCAAGACCTCAGGCAACCAGTGGCTGCTGGTTCCCACGCGTACCATCATCGACGCTGTGGAGTGCCTGCCCAACAAGGCCACGGGCATTGACGTGAGCACCAAGCGCCTCTACCCCACCCTCGATGCCGGCTACACCAATATCGAGGCTCGCAGCGGATGGACGGGCGAGGTGGTCTACCGCCGCACCAGCGACAAGCGTGGCACCGACGGTCACCTGATACTGGCAGACACCAACAACTCAAGCAACGACTTCCACGTGTCAACAACGATTAAACCACGACAGTACGATGAATAAAGCCTCCATAAAAGCCCTATTGGCCCCATTAGCCCCATTAGCCCCATTGGTCTTACTGGCCCTATTGGCCCCATTAGCCCTATCTGCCCAAGAAAGCAGTTACCGCTATGCCGACGCCACGCAACTATGGCGGATGACCGGCAATGCGGCGGGCCTGTCTCTCGACTCTGCCGCCAACCGCGGCATAGCCTACTTCGACGTGCAGCACCGCGAGGGCGACTACCGCCGCGTGCAGGAGGGCGGACAGCGCAACCAGCTGGAGTTCTATACCGAGCGCTACCAGAAGATCAGTCCCATACTGGTAGGCTACGGCTCGTTCCGCTTCGACATGGACCGCACGAAAGACCGCTCCTGGTGCGACGTCATGCGCCCCTACAACAGCAATCCCTATTACTCGGGCAGCAGCGTCAGCGGCAAGTACGACACGCAGCAGTTCGACCTCACCGCCGCCGTGGGCACCATCCAGCTATGGGGCGTCACCGCCGGCCTGCGCCTCGACTACAAGGTGGGCGACCTAAGCCGTCTGCGCGACCCGCGTTCACGCTCTGAGCTTCTCGACTACAAGCTGACGCCCTCGTTCACCTATACGTCGGAACCCCACACCATCGGTCTGGCAGGCCACTACAACCGCCGCAAGGAAAAAATCCCCGGCATGACCACCGTACAGCAAGACCCAAACCTGAAGTACTACCTTATGTCGGGCATGGAGCAGGCCGTGGGCACTACGGGCGGCTACGGCGGCTTCAGCCGTGAGTGGGTGGACCACCGCTTCGGTGCCGCCCTGAGCTACGGCTACAACAAGAACGCCCTGAAGAGTGTGAGCACCGTCAGCATTGAGCGCGGCTCCGAGGATGTGCTGGGACAGTATAAGTATGAGCCGGGCCACTACGTCAGCTACCGCTACGTCCTGAGTTCGCTCAACCGCCTGCACACCGCCCAGGCCCTGCACGAGATAGACCTGAACATAGGCTACGAGCAGGCCTATGCCGACGAGTACCGCCAGCAGCTGCTGCAGGAGCGCGATGCCGAGAAGGGCTATACCAGCTACAGCTACGAGACGCTCATCACGTTTAAGAAGCGTCATCAGGTGAAGCTGCTCAAGGCCGACCTCCACTACCGTTATAACATGGTCGATGCCGGTGCCGTCAGCACCTACGGCGGCATCAGGGCTGCCCTTAACAGCGCCGAGACAAAGCACCTGCTGCCCCTGTCGTCAATGGAATACAGTCATCTGGACTTCACCCTCGAAGGGGGCAAGGCACTCTTTGGCGAACGCCTGTGGGTGGAGGCCGAGGCGGGCTGCCACCTCAAGAACAAGGCCGACCTCGCACTTGCCGACGCCACCACCGACATGGCCACCCAGGTGTTGCTGCCCGACATGGCGTACTACGAAGCCAACTACTGGCGTGGCCGCCTGCAGCTTACCTACCAGTTCCCGCTCACTATCAAGGGCACACGCTCAGAGTGGTTCGTGCGTGCCTACGGCGACTACCTGAAGACCAACAACTCGCTCTACAGCGCCACCGTCGGTGCCTCCGTCGGAATCTATTATTAACGTAATCATAAAAGTAAGAAAAATGAGAATCTCTACACAAATGAAGATGCTGGCCATCGCTGCCGGCATGCTGTTTGCCACCAACGTCCATGCTGCAGAAGACCAGGACACAACGGTTGTCGTGCCAGAGACAGGCTATCTGGCCATCAAAGCCTCAAAGCCGTTCATAGGACCGGCTAATATGCTGATTGTCAACACCAACGCCAGCAACAACGCCAGCACCACCGACTTGAGATACTATACGTGGCGGGCCGACACGGTGGTGGCCATGGCCTCCTGCTATGTTCTCGTAGCACAGCCGGGAAGCTACAAGCTGACTTACGCCGCAGAAGCCACACTCAAAGGCTCGTCGAACCTTGGCTGGTTTGACGGAACGGGAAAGTTTACTGAGACAAAAAGAAACCGTGTTATCTACAAGTTTGTGAACACCCCCGGGCGCGTTGGTTTTGTCCGCGACGAGACCTACGCCAGTGAGGCGTACAAGAGTTGTGACTTTGCCGAAGGAGAGCACCTCTATATCTCTACCACAACGGCTGTTTGCGACAAGATTGCCGCCGCCAACGGTAAGACCAGCAATACCGACCTCGACTTCATCGAATGGCACGGTCCCACACAGGCTGACGCCGTCGCCGGTATCAGCCAGATTGCAAACGGCAAATCGTCGGACGGTAAGATTTTTGACCTCCAGGGCCGCCAGGTCGTTAAACCATCGAAGGGCATTTACGTCAAAGACTCGAAGAAAATCATCGTTAAGTAGAAAGAAATGAAGAAAACCATCATGGGCTGCGTGGCACTCGTTGCGCTGGCAGCCACACTACAGAGCGCCGCCCCTCAGGGCGACGAGGTAATGACCAAGGAAGACGGCATGTACGTGGTGAACACCACCACGCTGGGCAAGGATGTCCAGGGCTATGTTGCTACGACCCCCGTCAAGGTCTACATCAAGAAGAACAAGGTAGAGAAAATTGAGTTCCTGAAGAACCAGGAGACGCCCAAGTACAATGCCCGCGTGAAGAAAGCCCTGCTCACGAAGTGGGACGGCCTGAAGGTGAAGGACGCTGCCAAGCAGCAGGTTGACGGCGTCACGGGTGCCACCTTCACATCCGACGCCATCATCAAGAACGTGCAGCTGGCACTGGAATACTACCAGAAACACAAGTAGATGAACAAAATCGTCAACGACCCCGTCTTTGGCTTCATCAAGATTCCACGGGGTCTTCTGTACGACATCGTCAGCCACCCCCTGTTCCAGCGCCTGAACCGCATCAACCAGTTGGGGCTGGCATCGGTCGTCTACCCTGGAGCACGGCACACGCGCTTTCAGCACTCGCTGGGTGCTTTCCACCTGATGAGCGAGGCGGTGCTGTCGCTACAGCAGAAAGGACAGTTTATCTTCGACTCCGAGGCCGAGGCCGTGCAAGCAGCCATCCTGATGCACGACATCGGCCACGGCCCTTTCTCGCACGTGCTGGAGAACACGCTCATCAGGGGCATCTCCCATGAGGACATCTCGCTGCTGATGATGGAGCAGATAAACAGCGACCTGGGCGGACAGCTCAACCTGGCCATCAGCATCTTCAAGGGCCAGTACCCCAAGAACTTCCTCCACCAGCTCATCTCCAGTCAGTTGGACATGGACCGCCTGGACTACCTGCGGCGCGACTCGTTCTATACCGGCGTCACCGAAGGGAATATCGGGTCGGCACGTATCATCAAGATGCTCAACGTGGTTGACGATTCATTAGTGGTTGAGCAGAAAGGCATCTACTCACTTGAAAATTATCTGACAACGCGACGGCTGATGTACTGGCAGGTCTACCTGCACAAGACGGCTGTGGCCTGCGAGAAGATACTTGTCAACGTGCTGATGCGCGCCAAGCACCTGACCCACCAGGGGCACGACATCTTTGCATCGCCGGCCTTGAAGTATTTTCTTCAGAACGATGTCGACAGGCAATGGTTCGACACCCATGAGGAGGCGCTGAAGATGTATGAAGACCTGGACGACTCTGACATCTGGAGTGCCCTGAAAGCGTGGAAGTACAGCCCCGACAAGATACTCGCCACCCTGGCCACCAACATGCTCGACCGTCACCTCTTCAAGGTCGAGGTCAACGAAGAGCCCGTGGGCGAAGAGCGCATAGCGGAGATGGCTGCGGCCATAGCCCGGCAGATGGGTATCAGCACAGCCGATGCCCGGCAGTACATGATGAGCATCAACACCATCCAGAAAGACATGTACAACACCGAGGACGACAGTATTACAATTCTTTACAAAGACGGTTCCACCAAGGATATTTCCGAGGCTTCCGAACTGCTAAATGTTCAGCTACTTTCAAAAAAAATACGAAAATATTACCTCTGTTATCAGCGTTTCGGATAATTTTTGCTATCTTTGCAGCAAATTTTATTCAGAACACCTATGGAATTTACAGCAAAACAGATTGCAGAATTTGTGGAAGGCCGCGTTGAGGGCAACGAAAATACCGCCATCAACGCCTTCGCCAAGATTGAAGAAGGTAAAGAGGGAGCCATTTCGTTCCTGTCAAACCCCAAATACATTCACTACATCTACGAGACCAAGTCGAGCGTTGTGCTCATCAACGAGGACGTAGAGCTGGAACGTGTGGTGCAGCCCACCCTCATCCGTGTCAAGAATGCCTACGAGAGCGTGGCCAAGCTGCTGCAGCTCTACGACTCGATGAAGCCCAAGAAGACGGGCGTCGACAGCCTGGCCTTCGTGTCGCCCTCTGCCAAGATAGGCAAGGATGTCTACATAGGCCCCTTCACCTTCGTCGGCGAGAACGTCGAGATAGGCGACAGCTCACGCATCTACCCCCATGTCACCATCTACGACGGCTGCCGCATCGGCAAGAACGTCACCATCCATGCCGGCACGGTCATCGGTGCCGACGGCTTCGGCTTCGCCCCCAACACGGAGGGCTATGCCAAGATTCCACAGATAGGCATCGTCATCATTGAGGACAACGTGGAGATAGGTGCCAACACCTGCGTCGACCGTTCTACCATGGGTCAGACCATCATTCACAAGGGTGTGAAGCTCGACAACCTGATACAGGTGGCCCACAACTGCGAGATTGGCGAAAACACCGTCATGTCGGCACAGGTGGGACTGGCCGGTTCGACGAAGATTGGCAGCTGGTGCATGGTAGGCGGCCAGGCCGGCTTCTCAGGCCACATCACCGTTGCCGACAAGACCTTTGTAGGCGCCCAGAGCGGTGTCATCAGCAACACCAAGGGCAACGGCCAGCAGCTGATAGGTGCCCCGGCCATCGACCCGAAGGTGTTCTTCAAGGCCCAGGCCGTCATGAAGAAACTGCCCGACATGTACCGCGAGCTGGGACAGCTGCGTAAAGAAATCGAAGAACTAAAAAAACAGCAATAACAACATGAAACAGAAGACTCTTAAAGGAAGCTTTTCACTCTGCGGCAAAGGCTTGCATACGGGGTTGAGCCTGACGGTAACGTTCAACCCCGCCCCTGAGAACACGGGCTACAAGATTCAGCGTATCGACCTGGAGGGCATGCCCGTCATCGATGCCATCGCCGAGAACGTCATCGACACCCAGCGCGGCACCGTTCTGGGCAAAGGCGACGATTTCCGCGTGTCGACGGTAGAGCACGGCCTGTCAGCCCTCTACGCCATGGGCATCGACAACTGCCTCATTCAGGTCAACGGCCCGGAGTTCCCCATCCTCGACGGCTCTGCCATCCAGTATGTGGAAAAGATTCAGGACATTGGCACGGTAGAGCAGAACGCCCCGAAAGACTACTATATCATCCGCAAGAAGATAGAGTTCAAGGACGAGACGACCGGCTCGTGCATCACCCTGCTGCCTGACGACGATTTCTCGATAACAGCCATGTGCTCGTTTGAGTCGAAGTTCATCAGCTCGCAGTTTGCCACCCTCGACAACATGCAGAACTACGCCGAGGAGATAGCCCGTGCCCGCACCTTCGTCTTTGTCCGCGACATTGAGCCGCTGCTGCAGGCCAACCTCATCAAGGGCGGCGATCTTGACAACGCCATCGTCATCTACGAGCGGCAGACAACACAGGAGCGCCTCGACATGCTGGCCGACATGCTGCATGTGGAGCACCGCGATGCCAACGAGCTGGGCTACATACAGCACAAACCCCTGGTATGGGACAACGAATGCACACGCCACAAGCTGCTCGACATCATCGGCGACATGGCACTCATAGGCAAGCCCATCAAGGGCCGCATCGTGGCTACACGCCCGGGGCACACCATCAACAACAAGTTTGCACGGCAGATGCGCAAGGAGATTCGCAAGCACGAGATTCAGGCACCCGTCTACGACCCCAACGAGGAGCCCATCATGGATGTCAACCGCATCCGCGAACTGCTGCCCCACCGCTACCCCATGCAGCTCGTCGACAAGGTGACAGCCCTTGGTGCCACCAGCATCGTGGGCATCAAGAACGTTACCGCCAACGAGCCCTTCTTCCAGGGACACTTCCCCCAGGAGCCGGTCATGCCGGGCGTGCTGCAGATAGAGGCCATGGCCCAGTGTGGCGGCCTCCTGGTGCTGAACACCCTGGAGGAGCCGGAGCGCTGGTCAACCTACTTCATGAAGATTGACGGAGTGAAGTTCCGCCAGAAGGTGGTGCCCGGCGACACCCTCATCTTCAAGGTCGACCTGCTGGCCCCCGTGCGTCACGGCGTCTCATCTATGAAAGGCTACATCTTCGTCGGCGACCATATCGTGGCCGAAGCAACATTTACCGCACAAATCGTCAAAAACAAGTAAACAATATGGCAAACCAGATACATCCGATGGCCGTCGTCGACCCCGAGGCCGTCTTAGGCGACAACAACATCATTGGCCCCTTCTGCGTCATCGACAAGAACGTTGTCATTGGCGACAACAACAAGTTGTACAACAGCGTCACCCTGCACTTCGGCACACGCTTAGGCAGCGGCAACGAGATATTCCCCGGTGCCAGCATCTCCACCAAGCCCCAGGACCTGAAGTTCCAGGGCGAGGAGACCACCTGCGAGATTGGCGACAACAACTCCATCCGCGAGAACGTCACCATCAGCCGTGGCACGGCATCGAAGGGGAAGACCGTCGTCGGCAACGGCAACCTGCTCATGGAGAACATGCACATAGGCCACGACTGCGTCATAGGCAACGGCTGCATCATCGGCAACTCCACGAAGTTTGCCGGCGAGGTCGTCGTCGACGACTTTGCCATCATCTCCGCTACCTGCCTCTTCCACCAGTTCACCAAGGTGGGCAGCTACATCATGTTCCAGGGCGGCACCCGCACCAGCCAGGACATCCCCCCCTACGTCATCGCAGGCAAGGAGCCCGTGCGCTATGCCGGCGTGAACCTCATCGGCCTGCGCCGCCGCGGATTCCCCAACGAGGTGATTGAGGCCATCCACGATGCCTACCGCATCATCTATGCCCAGGGCGTGCTGAAGGACGGCATTGCCGAGGCGCGTGCCAAGTACCCCGACTCCAAGGAGGTGGAGTATATCTGCTCGTTCATCGAGAGTTCCAAGCGTGGCGTCATCAGGTAACAAGCAGCTCATTGTCGTGACCGGCCCTACCGCCGTCGGCAAGACTGCCCTCTGCATAGAGATGGCCCGGCGCTTAGGCGTGCCTATCATCAACGCCGACTCCCGCCAGCTGTACCGCCAGCTGCAGATAGGGACGGCAGCCCCCACGGCCAGCCAGATGCAAAGCGTCAGGCATTATTTCGTCGGCACGCTCTCCGTGGGCCAGTACTATAGCGCCTCGATGTTCGAGCAGGAGGTCATGGCCTTGCTCGACGAACTGTTCAAAGCGTCGGACTATGCCCTGCTCACCGGCGGCTCCATGATGTACATCGACGCCGTATGCAACGGCATTGACGACATACCCACGGTCGACGACGGCATACGCGCCCTGATGAAACGCCGCCTGGCCGAAGAGGGACTGGAGGCACTGGCCGAGGAACTGCGGCGGCTCGACCCCGAGCATTACGAGACGGTAGACCGGCAGAACCCCCGCCGCGTGGTACACGCCCTGGAAATCTGCCACATGACGGGACAGACCTACACCTCGTTCCGCAAGGCGCAGAAGAAGGAGCGGCCCTTCGGCATCGTCAAGATAGGCCTGAACCGCGACCGCCAGGAGCTCTACGACCGCATCAACCAGCGCGTAGACCAGATGATGGCCGACGGGCTGCTGAAGGAGGCTGAAGGCCTGCTTGCATACCGCAACGAAAACGCCTTGAACACAGTAGGTTACAAAGAACTGTTCAACTATTTCGACGGTATCTGGAGCCTGGAGGAAGCCGTGGAGCGCATCAAGGGCAACACGCGGCGCTATGCCCGCAAACAGCTGACATGGTTTAAGCGCGACCCGCAGATGAGGTGGTTCCACCCCGACGAGAAAGAGAATATTATGAAGCATATCTGCTACTATGAATAAGATTTTAAAAGCACCCATAAGCATCGTAAACTGGTATATCCACATCTTCAAGGGACGCCCCTGGTATATCAAGATAGTGTCTGCCACGGCATCCTTAGTTGTAGCTTTCTTCCTCTACCTGCTGGCAGTAGACTGCAACTTCCTGTGGCTCTTCGGCAAGTCGCCCTCCATGGAGATGATTAAGAACAAGCGGCCCGCACAGGCCTCCGAGCTCTACAGCGCCGACGGCCAGCAGATAGGCAAGTTCTTCAGCGAGAACCGCACACCGGTAGACTTCGCCGACGTCAACCCCGTCTTCTGGCAGGCCCTCATCGATACCGAGGACGAGCGTTTCTTCTCACACCACGGCATCGACTACACCGCCTTCGGCGCTGCCCTGAAAGACTATCTGCTGCACCACGATGCCCGGGGGGCCTCAACCATCACCCAGCAGCTGGCCAAGAACCTCTTCCGCGTGCGCACGGAGTATTCCACCGGACTGTTAGGCAACATCCCCGGCCTGAAGATGCTCATCATGAAGAGCAAGGAGTGGATTACGGCCTACAAGCTGGAGTACTTCTTCACCAAGGAGGAAATCCTCACGCAGTATGCCAACACCGTCGACTTCGGCTCCAACGCCTTCGGCATCAAGACGGCCGCCAAGACCTATTTCGGCACCACGCCCAAGCAGCTGACGGTTGACCAGGCTGCCGTCCTCGTGGGCATGCTCAAGGCCACTACCTATTATAATCCGCGCATACACCCCGACAACGCCGTCAAGCGCCGCAACGTCGTCCTCGACAACATGCGCCAGAAGGGACACCTCACGCAGGCCGCCTTCGACTCGCTCCGCACCACCGACATCGAACTGGACTTCAGCGTTGAGAATGCCTACGACAGCAAGGCCAACTACTTCCGCGAGGCCGTGGCCAGCGAGCTGAGAGACTGGTGCCGCGACAACGGCTATGACCTTTATACCGACGGTCTGAAGATTTACACATCGCTCGACATGCGCATGCAGAAATATGCCGAGGCCGCCGCCATACGCCAGATGAAGGTGGTGCAGAAGAACTTCAACCAGCACTGGGGCACCACCAACCCCTGGCAGGACGAGCGCCATCAGGAGATACCGCAGTTCATTGAGGACATAGCCCGCCGACAGCCTTACTTCAAGACCCTCACCAAGCGCTTCCCCAACGACCCCGACAGCGTGTGGTACTACCTGAACAAGCCCCACGCCGTGAAGCTCTTCGACTACGAGCAGGGAACCGTGGAGCGCCAGATATCCACCCTCGACAGCATACGCTACATGGTGCGCTTCATGCATTGCGGCTTTGTGGCCATAGAGCCCGCCACCGGCCACGTGAAGGCCTGGGTGGGCGACATCGGCTTCAACTCGTGGAAGTACGACAAGGTGACGGCCATGCGACAGCCGGGCTCCACCTTCAAGCTCTTCGTCTATACCGAGGCCATGAACCAGGGACTGACACCATGCGACCGCCGCCGCGACTCCTACTTCTCCATGAAGGTGTGGGACCCCGCCAAGGGCAAGGAGGCCATCTGGGCACCCACCAATGCCAACGGCTACTTCACCGGCGACTCCATGCCCCTGCGCGCCGCCTTTGCCCAGAGCGTCAACTCCGTGGCCGTCAAGCTGGGACAGGAGGTGGGCATCAGGAACATCGTCAGCACGGCCCACTCCATGGGCATCAAGAGCAAGCTCGACCCCACCCCGTCGCTGGCTCTCGGCTCGTCTGACGTCAACCTGCTGGAGCTCGTCAACAGCTATGCCACCGTGGTCAACGACGGCCGCGCCCACGAAGCCGTCCTCGTGACACGCATCCTCGACCGCGACGGCAACGAAATCTATACCGCCCCCACAGAGCAGAAGCAGGCCATACCCTATCGCAGCGCCTTCTTCATGCAGCAGATGCTGCAGGGCGGCCTGCGCGAGCGCGGTGGCACGTCCATGAGCCTGTGGACCTATATCCGCAACTACGCCGACACCGAGTTTGGCGGAAAGACGGGCACGTCCAACAACCACTCCGACGCCTGGTTCGTAGGCGTCTCTCCCAAGCTGGTGTGCGGCGCCTGGGTGGGTGGCGAGTACCGCAGCATACACTTCCGCACCGGCCAGCTGGGCCAGGGCTCGCGCACGGCCTTGCCCATCTGCGGCTATTTCTACGAGGCCGTCCTGGGCGACCCCGCCTTCAAGCACTATCACGGCAAGTTCGCGCCGCCCCAGGAAGCCGACCTGAAGCCCGACATGTATCTTAACTGCCGCTACGTCTACACCCCGCGCGACACCGACTCCATCAGCGTCGACAGCCTGGGCCATGAAATCATAGAGCGCGAGGTGGATCTCGACGAAATAGGCAACCCCGCCGTCATGCCTAAGGAAGCCGGTGCCGAGCCGAAAAGCCCTGCCGCCGACAACAACAGCGAAGCCGTTGAGCCTAAGAAGAAGACAGAGCCTCAATACGAAGACGTATATTTCTGAATGCAGCTCGACTTAGACAATAAGGAGTGGCAGGATGCCCTGCAGATCATCAACTACACCCGCCGCTCGCTCTTCCTCACCGGAAAGGCGGGCACGGGTAAGTCTACGTTCCTGCGCTACGTTGCAGCGAACACCAAGAAGAAGCATGTCGTCCTGGCACCTACGGGCATTGCCGCCGTCAACGCCGGGGGCTCCACCCTCCACAGCTTCTTCCGCCTGCCCTTCCACCCCCTGCTGCCCAACGACTCGCGCTACAACCGCAGGAACATCAAGGAAACGCTGAAATACACCGGCGCACAGCGCAAGCTGCTGCGTGAGGTAGAGCTCATCATCATCGACGAGATATCGATGGTCAGGGCCGACATCATCGACTTTATCGACAAGGTGCTGCGCGTCTACACACGCAGCTACGAGCCCTTCGGCGGCAAGCAGCTGCTGCTCGTCGGCGACATCTACCAGCTGGAGCCGGTGGTCAGGGAGGAAGACCGCCAGCTGCTGCAGCCCTTCTACCCCAGCGCCTATTTCTTCAATGCCAAGGTGTGGCAGCAGATGCCCATCGTCTCCATCGAGCTGCGAAAGGTGTACCGCCAGTCCGACAGCCGCTTCATAGGCATCCTCGACCGCATACGCAACAACTCGGCCACCGATGCAGACCTGACAGCCCTGAACCGCCAGGTCAGCAGGGAGCAGCCCTCACCCGCAGGCATGGGCATCATCCTGGCAGCCCGCCGCGACATCGTTGACTACACCAACGAAAAGCGGCTGTCAGAACTGGACGGAGAACCCACCACCTTCTACGGCACCATCAAGGGCGACTTCCCCGAATCGTCGCTGCCCACACCCGTGGAACTCCAGGTGAAGCCCGGGGCACAGGTCATCTTCATCAAGAACGACAAGGAGAAGCGCTGGGTCAACGGCACCATCGGCACCATCATCGCCATCGACCAGGAGAAAGAAGGCGTCATCACCGTCCATACCGACGACGGACTGGAAGTGGACGTGGAGCGCGAGACATGGGAGAACATGCGCTATACCTTCAATGAGAAAGAGCAGAAGATAGAAGAGCAGCTGCTGGGCACCTACACACAGTTCCCCATACGCCTGGCCTGGGCCATCACCGTCCACAAGAGCCAGGGACTGACGTTCTCGCAGGTCACCATCGACTTCACCGGCGGCGTCTTTGCCGGCGGACAGACCTACGTGGCGCTCAGCCGCTGCCGCTCGCTCGAAGGCATCACGCTCAAGGAGGCGCTGCGCCCCAGCGACATCTTCGTGCGCCCTGAGGTCATACAGTTTGCCAGCCACTACAACAGCCCCCAGCTCATCAGCCAGGCCATGCAGGAGGGAAAGGCCGACCGCGAGTACCACGATGCCGTCGCCGCCTTCGACCAGGGGCGCTTCGACCTCTTCCTCGACAATTTCTTCAAGGCCATCCACAGCCGCTACGACATCGAGAAGCCCAGCATCAGGCGCTTCATACGCCGCAAGCTCGAAATCATTAACAGGCAGAAGGAGACCATCCGCCGGCAGCAGGAGCAAATCCAAGCTCAGCAGAAATTGTTACAGCGCCTGGCTGCCGAATACACCATCTTAGGCCGCGAATGCGAACAGGAGCACATGACCGATGCCGCCATCCGCAACTACGAGAAAGCACTCGAGCTCTATCCCGACGCCATCGACGCAAAAAAGCGGCTCAAGAAACTCCGAAATCTTAAAAAGGATTAAAACTGCAAATTGTGTTCCCACACACCAAATCCATATCAATTTTTTTTGCAAAAAAGTTTGGAGCAATCAAAAAAATGCCTTACCTTTGCAGCGTTATCCTGAAAACAATCTTTTTACCTTAAAAGACTAATACCTATTGAAGATATAGAGCGACTGCCTGTGAAGGTCATCGCTTTATTTTTTTATACCTATATCAACACAGCCACCAACGGCAAAATAGAAATCTGTGTGGTGATAAGTTCCTAATTCAAGTGCTGTTGTTCAGACCACCCCTCGCTCGACCTCTGGTCGCTTCGCTCGCGAAGAACCCCTCCTAACTTAGGAGGGGAAATTGTAAGTTCTAACTTAGGAGGGGAAATTGTAAGTTCTCCCCCTAAGTTCTTGCCTTGCAAGCGTCCTTCGGCCGAGCGAGGGGGAGTTCTTCGCGAGCGAAGCGACCAGAGGTCGAGCGAGAGGGGGTCTGAACAAGGCTATGATGGAGTTAGGAACTTATCACCACACAGACTTACATTATTGGGATAGCCGGTATTCCAATGGTGTCTGGTCGGTAAGGCGCTTGAAAAACTTACTGAAGAAGGAAGTATTGGCAAAGTTCATCTCATCAGCGACCTGCGCAATAGTCTTGTCGGTATGCTTCAGCTGAATCTTAATATGCTCCACGAGGGCACGGTCAATCCACTCCTTGGCGGTGGTGCCGCTGGCCTGACGGATAACGGTGCCGAGGTAACGCTCGGTGAGGCACATCTTGTCGGCATAGAAGCCGATGTGATGCTGGCGTGTGGCATGCAGATTGACAAGGCAGATGAAGCGGTCGAAGAAGGTCTGCTCGCGACTCTGCGACCCCCGTAGCAAATCGACGTGCTGGCGATAGATGCCGTCGTAATGGCACATCATGGCGGCCACAAGACTGCTGACGGTCTGACGGTTATAGTCGGGCTGGTGTACGACATGCCAGATGGTGTCGAAGATGTGGCGGGCGGTGGCGATGTCAGTCTCGCCGACCTCAATCTGGAAGTCGCGCACCTGTCCGTTAAAGGCGGCTGGCAGGTGGGGCATGGGGAAGTCGGCAAAGAGCCCCAGTCCATAGAGTTCAATATTGCCGCTGAAACTGATGGGGCTGATGATGGTGCCTGGCCCCAGGAATACGATGGTGCCGGGGGCGATGTGACGCTCTACCAGGTTGATGTTGACATGCAGTTCGCCGCTGACGAGGATGCCCAGGCGGTAGTCGTCGATGATGAAGGGTGGCTGACTCTGCCCGATGACAAGCATGAAGACGCGGGGATCGCCATTAACCATACCCAGTTCGTGGCTGAAGTACGAATGGTCATGTATCTGCGCAAAGTGAGGGCCAAGTATGTCCCTGATGCGCGAGTAGTTCATTAGTTTGGGTTGTTTAGCCATCGTCGTTGCTGACAAATACGCCACAAAGATACGAAAAAAAACACAGAAACAAGCACTTTTTCTACACAAATCAAACAAAAAGAACATTTATTCATTTGAAAGGATAGCAAGCGTTCGGCGAAATCTTTATAATTTTGCACCGTCGGAAAAGCAGAAGAACTGTAAAAGGACATCATTACGGAATAATAATAGACCACGCTTATGAGGCGACTGATTTGTATTTTACTTTTTTACCCTTTTACCCTTTCACCTTTGTCTGCGCAGACGCTCGAAGAGTGTCAGCAGGCGGCAGAAAGGAATTACCCCCTGATACAGCAGTACGGGCTGATAGAGAAGACAACTGAACTGACGGTAGCAAACCTGCAGAAGGGCTGGCTGCCGCAGGTGTCGGCAACGGCCCAGGCCACGTATCAGAGTGATGTGACGGCATTTCCTGAACAGATGCAGAAGATGTACCAGACGATGGGCATTGACATGGAGGGCATCAGGAAAGACCAGTACCGCATAGGGATTGACGTGCAGCAGACGGTGTACGACGGCGGTGCCATCAGCAGGCAGAAGTCGATAGCACGCCAGCAGGGAAGGGTGCAGGCAGCACAGAACGAGGTAAACATATATAATGTACGCAAGCGCGTCAACGAGATGTACTTCGGACTGCTGCTGACTGACGAGCGGATAGCGCTGAACAAAGACCTGCAGCGTCTGCTGGAACAGAACGAGAAGAAACTGGCCTCGATGGTAAAGAACGGCACAGCAGCAGAGAGCGACTACCTGAACGTGAAGGCAGAGCGGCTGAACGTGGCCCAGCAGATGACCAGTCTGCTGGCGCAAAGACAGACGCTGACGAGGATGCTGGGGGCGTTCTGCGGGAGACCCACCCCCAACCCCTCCCTAAATGGAGGGGAGATAATACCTATAAAGCCCGAAATACAGAAATCTATGGAGTATCTACTCCCTTCCCTACAGGGAGGGGCTGGGGGTGGGTCTCGCCCCGAACTTCGGGCTATTGACGCCCAGTTGCGCCTGACGGATGCCCAGGAGAAGGCGCTCAGCGTGGGGCTGATGCCCAGGTTGGGTGTGTTTGCACAAGGCTTCTACGGCTACCCGGGCTACAACCTGTTTGAGGACATGATGCGGCGCAGGTTCTCATGGAACGGCATGGTTGGTGCGCGGCTGACATGGAACATCGGAGCACTCTACACGCAGAAGAACGACAAGGCGAAACTGAACGTACAGCGTTCGGCGCTCCAGGTGCAGCGCGAGACCTTCCTCTTCAACAACCGCCTTGAACAGATTCAGCAGAACGAGAACATTGAGCGGTACAGAAAGCTGATGGCTGACGACGAGGCGATTATCAGCCTGAGATCGGCTGTACGCAAGGCGGCGGAATCGAAGCTCGCGCACGGCATCATCGACGTGAACGATCTGCTGAAGGAAATCAACAACGAGAGTGCAGCACGCGTCAGCCGGTCGATGCACGAGATTCAGATGCTGAAAGAAATTTATGACCTGAAATACGCCAAAGGCGAAAAGTAAAAAGTAAAAAAGCAAAAATATGAGAACAGGGATTCAATCAAAGAGTATGGCGAAAGGTCTTTTACCCTTCTACCTTTTTACCCTTTTACCTTTAACGGTCGGCTGCGGAAGCCAGGAAAAGGAGTACGACGCCACAGGCACGTTTGAGGCTACGGAGGTGACGGTGGCTGCCGAGCAAAGCGGCACCCTGATGGTGTTCAGCGTAGACGAGGGCGACGAGGTGGCCCTGGGCAAGGAGGTGGGACTCATTGACACCACGCAGATATGGCTGAAGATAGTACAGGCGGGAGCCGAGAAAGAGGTGTACCAGAGCCAGAAGCCCGACATGGAGGCTCAGATTGCCGCCACACGGCAGCAGTTGGCCAAAGCCCGCCAGGACCAGCAGCGCTACCGGGAGCTGGTGGCCGACGGGGCTGCCCCCAGCAAGATGGCCGACGACGCCACAAGCCAGGTGCAGGTGCTGCAGAAACAGCTGGAGGCACAGATATCGTCGCTGAGTACCAGCACCAACGCGCTCAGCAAGCAGATGGCCGCCACCGATGTTCAGGTGAGCCAGTTGCGAGACCAATTGCAGAAGTGCCACATCGTTGCACCCATCGGAGGAACGGTGCTTGAGAAATACGCCGAGAAGGGTGAGTTTGTAGCCACAGGCAAGCCGCTGTTCAAGATGGCCGATACGGAGCAGATGTTTATCCGCGCCTACGTCACCTCGGCACAGTTGCAAAACATTAAAGTAGGACAGAAGGCGACGGTCTTTGCCGACTATGGCGACGGCCAGAAGAAGGAGTACGAGGGAACGGTAGCCTGGATCAGCAGCCGCTCGGAGTTCACGCCCAAAACCATCTTGACGGACGATGAGCGTGCCGACCTGGTGTATGCGCTGAAGGTGGCCTTCAGGAACGACGGCTATGTGAAGATTGGCATGTACGGCGAAGTAAGGTTCCAATGATTGAGGTTAATAGCATATCGAAATCATACGGCAAAGTCAAGGCTTTGCAGGACGTGTCGTTCTCCGTGGACCGGGGCGAGGTGTTCGGACTCATCGGCCCCGACGGAGCGGGTAAGACAACGATGTTCCGTATTCTCAGTACCCTGCTGTTGGCTGACGAAGGCACGGCAACAGTTGACGGCTTCGACGTGGTGAAGCAGATGAGAGATATCCGTAGGCGCGTAGGGTACATGCCCGGGCGGTTCTCGCTGTACCAGGACCTGACGGTAGAGGAGAACCTGACATTCTTTGCCACGCTCTTTGGTACCACTGTCGAGGAAGGCTACGACGCCATCAAGGCCATCTACTCGCAGATAGAGCGGTTTAAGGACCGTAAGGCGGGTGCCCTCTCTGGCGGCATGAAGCAGAAGCTGGCGCTCTCGTGCGCGCTGGTACACCAGCCCAGCGTGCTCTTCCTCGACGAGCCCACCACGGGCGTCGACCCCGTCAGCCGCAAGGAGTTCTGGGAGATGCTGTCGATGCTGAAGGAGCGCGGCATCACCATCGTGGCCTCAACGCCCTATCTTGACGAGGTGCGGCAGTGTGAGCGCGTGGCTTTTCTGAGCGAAGGCAGGGTGATGGGCATCGACACGCCGGAGGTGATTCTGGACAGGTTCAAGGATATTTTTAATCCGCCACCACTAAAAGCCCACCCAATCCCCTCCAAACCTCCCCGAGGGGAGGCTGTCATCTCCGTATCCCACCTCGTGAAGGCCTTTGGCGACTTCCATGCTGTGGACGACATCTCGTTTTCGGTGAAGCGCGGCGAGATTTTCGGGTTCCTGGGTGCCAACGGCGCCGGCAAGACCACGGCGATGCACATGCTGACAGGACTGAACCAGCCCACGAGCGGCACAGGACGGGTGGCGGGCTTCGACATACGCACGGAGCACGAGCAGATCAAGAAGCATATCGGCTATATGTCGCAACGGTTCTCGCTGTACGAGGATCTTACCGTGGCTGAGAACATCCGCCTCTTTGCAGGCATCTATGGCATGAAAAATGAGGAGATTAAGACGAAAACGGATGATTTGCTGCGTCAGTTGAAGTTCGAGGCGCATAAGAACGACCTGGTGGGCTCGCTGCCCCTGGGCTGGAAGCAGAAACTGGCGTTCTCGGTGAGCATCTTCCACGACCCCGCCATCGTGTTCCTCGACGAGCCTACCGGTGGCGTCGACCCCGCCACCCGCCGCCAGTTCTGGGAACTCATCTACGATGCTGCCGCACGGGGCATCACCGTCTTCGTGACGACGCACTATATGGACGAGGCGGAGTATTGCGACCGTATATCGATTATGGTCGACGGCAAGATTAGCGCGATGGGCACGCCGGAGGAGCTGAAGCAGAGTCTGCAACAGCCTGACATGGACCATGTGTTTACGTATCTGGCACGTCAGGCAAAGAGAGGAGATTAAAGTATGAAGCAGTTTGTTAGTTTTGTCATCAAAGAAGCCAAGCACATCCTGCGCGACAAGCGCACAATGCTGATACTCTTCGGCATGCCCGTGGTGCTGATGCTGCTCTTCGGCTTTGCCATTACCAACGACGTAAAGAATGTGCGTACCGTGGTGGTGACCTCGCTGACGGACCATCGGACGCAGGCAGCCATAGACCGGCTGGCAGCGTCGGAATACTTTACGATTGTCAAGACGGTGGGCACGCCGAAAGAGGCAGAATGGCTCATTCGCAGCCAGAAGGCTGATATGAGCCTCACCCCCAGCCCCATTCCCGCTGACGCGCCTACCCGTAGCCTTTCTCCGACTGGAGAGGGGAGTCATATCCGATGGCAAATCATGGTCGACGGCAGCGACCCCAACATGGCACAGCAATGGACGACCTACGCCCAGCAAACAATGGTAACCTCTCACCACTCACCTCTCACCTCTCACCTCTTATATAATCCAAGAATGAAGTCGGCCTATAACTTCGTGCCGGCCATTATGGGCATGCTGCTGCTGTTGATCTGCGCTATGATGACCTCGGTGAGCATCGTACGCGAGAAGGAACGCGGCACGATGGAGGTGCTGCTCGTCTCTCCCATCCGTCCGCTGATGATTATCGTAGCGAAGGTGGTGCCCTACCTGTTGCTGGCCCTGGTTATTCTGGCCGTCATCCTGCTGATGTCGGCAACGGTGCTCGATGTGCCGCTGCATGGGTCGCTGGCATGGATAGTCGCCGTATCGCTCATCTACATCCTCCTGGCGCTGTCGCTGGGCCTGCTCATCTCGAACATCGCGCAGACGCAGTTCGTGGCCCTGCTGGTGTCGGCCATGGTACTGCTGCTGCCCACGGTGATGCTGTCGGGCATGCTGTTCCCTATAGAGTCGATGCCCACCATCCTGCAATGGGTGTCGGCCGTCATCCCGCCGCGCTACTATATCCAGGCCATGCGCAAACTGATGATTATGGGCGTGGGCATCCGGGAGGTATGGCGGGAGGTGGCTATTCTCAGCGGCATGACCGTCCTGCTGCTCGCCGTCTCACTGAAAAAGTTTAACAAACGATTAGAGTAATCATAATTTTCAATTCTCAATTCTCAATTCTCAATTTTCAATTATGATTAAGCATTTAATCATCAAGGAATTCCTCCAGATTCGGCGTAACTCGTTTATGCCCAAGATTAGCTTTATCTTCCCCATCATGGTGATGTGCGTCATGCCGTGGGTCATGAACCAGGAGGTGAAGAACATCCGGGTAGACGTGGTGGACAACGACCATACCACGCAATCGCAGCAACTGCTACACCGTATTGAGGCCTCTAACTATTTTATCTTCAACAGTCAGAAGGCCACCTACCAGGAAGCCATGAAGGATATCGAGACCTCCAGGGCAGACATCATCCTCGAGATTCGCGATGGCAGATACCTCATCGCTGCCAACGCCGTCAACGGTACCAAGGGCTCGATAGGCTCAGCCTATCTAACCCACCTTTTATCCCCCGAGGGGGAGAATGGGTCACCCTCAAAGCTTTCTGCGCCCTCCCCTCGGGGAGAGATGGGATGGGGGTCTCTCTTTCTTTACAACAAGCACCAGGACTACAAGGTATTCATGATTCCCGCCCTGATGGGCATCCTGATGATGATGCTCTGCGGCTTCCTGCCGGCGCTGAACATCGTGGGCGAGAAGGAGAAGGGCACCATTGAGCAGATCAACGTCACCCCCGTATCGAAGTGGTCGTTCATCCTGGCCAAACTCATTCCCTACTGGATTATCGGCCTGGTGGTGCTCACCCTCTGTCTCGTGCTCTCGTGGCTCGTCTACGGCATCACCTGCCAGGGCCCGCTGCTGCTTGTCTACCTGCTGGCTATCCTGCTGGCACTGTTCTTCTCGTCGTTCGGTCTCATCGTATCCAACTACAGCGACACCATGCAGCAGGCCATGCTCGTCATGTGGTTCTTCGTGGTGTGCCTGATGCTGCTCTCAGGACTCTTCACCCCTGTACGTTCCATGCCCTACTGGGCTTACCTGACCACCTATATCAACCCCATGCACTATTTTGCCGATGCCATACGCACCGTCTTCGTCAGGGGCGGCGGCCTGCAGGCCATCGCCCATCAGGTGGCAGCCCTGCTGTGCATCGCCTCGGTCATGGCCGTATGGGCCGTGCAGAGTTATAAGAAGAACAGTTGAATGGCGCATGGCCGATTCTTTATATATATAGGCAGAGAATCCCTTTCCATTCATTTTTTTCTTCTTTTGAGTACATCATACGTTTTTTTTCTTATCTTTGCACCGAAAAAGGGATGTTACCCCTGAAGAAGAAATAATGTATAACCCTTTAAAACAACCGACTGCCTATGGGCTGATAATGAAATAAAGACATATAGATAAGATGCGTTAGCTTTCTATTCTTGCTTACCGCGACTATTCACATTCTATCTAACAATTTAAAGAACAAAAATAATATGATGAGAAGATTTTTTACATTACTTTGCTCAATAATCGCAGTCATCTCCGTATATGGCTTTACAGTTGATGGGCTTAATTATGCCAACAGTATTGGTAATACGGTTATCGTTGTAGGACTTGAAGATAAGACTTTCAGCGGGAACTTAATAATTCCTGAAACAGTAACGAACGAAGGGACTACCTATTCTGTAAAATATATTGCAATAAATGCTTTCTACGACTGTAAAGGACTCACTTCTGTTATTGTTGGTGATTCTGTAGTGACAATTAATGATTATGCATTCCGTTCTTGCCAAAATATGACTTCTTTAATTATTGGTAAGTCTGTAAAGACAATTGGTAATGGGGCTTTTGCTGGAACCATCTCTTTATCAGATGTTACACTTTCAAACTCTCTTGTCTCAATAGGCGATGCTGCTTTCCATCAATCATACATCAAAACGCTTACTATCCCCAACTCAGTTCTTTCCATTGGCCAGCAGGCTTTCCAAGGATGTTATAATCTGACATCAATTGTCATTCCTAATTCCGTAGAAAAAATAGGTTACCGGGCATTTAGAGACTGCGAGAGCCTCAAGGAGATATATTCTTACATAGAAGAACCGTATAATATAGGTGAAGCGTTTAGTTATAGTTATGACGATGCTGATGATTTCTATAACCGAGTAACCCTCTATGTCCCCGTCGGCACAAAGGCGAAGTACGAGGCCACCGAAGGCTGGAACGTATTCAAGAACATCGTGGAGATGGAGCCTACAACAAAAGAGCTCAAAGTTGGAGAAACATTTGAAACAGATGGAATCACTTACATGGTTTCTAAGCAAAAGCCCATGGAGGTCGTTGTCGGGACCGACCCGTGGTATGACGGTGAGGAGCATGATGAGCTATTTAACCTTCGCGCTGTGAGCCAAGAAACAACAGGAAAAATTATTATTCCATCCACAGTTGAAGCACCTGATGGAAATGTGTATTCCGTAACGTCAATAGGATACCGAGCTTTTCGCTTCTGCGAAAAAATAACAGAGGTGTCACTCCCTTCAACTATAACATTAATATCAGACCAAGCTTTCGAAGGTTGTTCTGGCTTGACTAACATAAACTTACCACAGTCCATAACAGAGATAGGAAGCTACGCTTTCTCGCAATGCAGGAGCCTAACTTCTGTCGATATTCCTAATTCAATTACGATAATAGAAGAATATGCTTTTGCTCATAACATAAATATGGCGTCATTAGTTTTGAGCAATTCGTTAACAGAAATAAGAGAAGGAGCATTTTACCATTGTGCATCTCTTGCCTCAGTCATCATTCCAGGTAGTGTAAAGGCTATTGGGAAAAATGCATTTTCTGAATGCGAGAGCCTAAAAAATGTTCGCTTGAATATTACCGAACCATTTAAGTTAGATGAAGCTTTTCGTTATATTTCTGAAGAAGCCACCCTTTACGTCCCCGTCGGCACAAAGGCGAAGTACGAGGCCACCGAAGGTTGGAAAGAATTTAAGAACATCGTGGAGATGGATCCATCTGGCATTGCCACTGTCCTTACAGAGCAAAAAGCCAACGAGACAATCTATAACCTCAGCGGCCAGCGATTTGCAAAACCGCGCCGTGGCCTCAACATCATTGGAGGGAAAAAGGTCGTAGTACGCTAAAAACGCGTAACTTCGGTATTATCAATAGTGCCAAGTCCAGAGTAGGGCTTGGCATTATTTTGATATACCAATAATGCGTATTACGAGGTTCGCAAGCTTCCGATTCGCGACGTCTTCGAATGGATATGGTGTGCCTGATGCTGCTCTCAGGACTCTTCACCCCTGTGCGCTCCATGCCCTACTGGGCTTACCTGACCACCTATATCAACCCCAAGCTGAATGGCGCATGGCCGATTCTTTATATATATAGGAAAACCAAAATCAGGTAGCACCTCTGACACCCAAACTGATTATCAGACACTTACAGAGATTTTACTAACACCCAAGGTGACACCCAAGGTAACACCCAGCATCAAGATGGCATACCAGAAAATCCCAGCCTCTCGTCCGAGCGAGAGGCTGGGATTTTTTCGTGAGAGGCCAGGATTTTCCTACAAGAGGCCTGCTGGCCGTTTGGGTGTTACCTCGGGTGCCACCTAAACGAGGGAACTGACACCCAAAAAGCATACTGACTACCAGCGAGTTAAGTGCTGGGTGTCAGAGGTGAGGGTTGTTTTTTACCTCTACATTACCACTACATTACCTCTACATTTCTTCCACTAATATTCTACTTTGATTCTATCGATATATTGATTGATCATTCACTGACGCCACTTTGTTATTTATCCTAAAGCCTGCACTAGACATTTTATCCGTTGCTCCCTACATATTCCCAACGCGGGAACATAGCATTCCCAGCTTGGGAACAAAACATTCCCAACCTGGGAACGGCTTGCGGATGGCTTGCTTACACATAAAGCAAAAGATAAAAAAACCGTAGATGGAAGGTAGAAGTATAATAGATGAAAAATAGAAGTAAAGTAGATGGAAAATATCAAGTAAATCACTTATAATCTTATAGTTGCATTGTTTAAATAGAAGGAGATAGATAAATTAGACAATAAAAAGGCTTTTATAATAAAGAATTAAGTTCAATGCTGAATCTGTCGCCTAACAATATAAGCCGTCGAAAGTCTTGCGTTGCCGCCGTTTTTTTGATAACAGGCCAGATCGATTCCCTCTTGGAAATCCCTTTCCTTTCTTTTTTTTCTTCTTTTGAGCATGAAAGCAATAAAGAAAGTTAAAAGCAAAAGTGGTGATTTAATATTACGAAAAATTGGTGGATTAATTTTGCTTGTTACACAAAATTGCGAAAAAATGATTAACTTTGCAGTCGAATATTCAATTTAATACGTATTTTGTTATGAAGACAGGTGACAACGTACTGATTTCGCCCGAGGTGACGCACAAGAGCGACTGGACTATGGGCACGGTGATTGACGTGGAAAACAATTCTTTCGTGGGTACGGTTATTTCTGCAGAAACACCCAGCGGAGAGATCTTCTTCGAGAAGGAATACTTGTTCAAACCAGCGTATTAAAGCCTATGTATGCACTCAGCTTTGATATGAATATCGCCGATCTTAAAGAGAATTACGGCGAGATTTAAAATAATGCGTATTACGAGGTTCGCAAGCTTCTGATTCGCGACGGCTTCGAATGGATACAGGGTAGCACTTACCTCACCCGAAGCGACAACCTCACTAACTTGATGCAAGCCATCATGGACTTATCCAAGATTGACTGGTTCCGCAAGTCGGTCCGCGACATTCGCGGCTATCGCGTAGAAGAATGGTCTGACTTCACCGAGATTGTAAAGAAAGGATAACTCCCCCAAAACATGCCCCCGCTCACCCACACCCTCATCTCTGCTCCTGCCGGCCAGACTCCTGCCGGCAGCCCTTCGGTCGGCAACACATCCCCCCTCCACAGCCGTAAGTGGCATAAAACCGACGGAGCAACGAGAGAAAAGCGACGCAGATTCTCTTCCAATTACATGAAGACTATCGATGCCGTCTGGACTCCCATGCACAGTAATCTGAACTACGAGGTCGGGCTTCCTGCGGAAAATATAGCCACGAAGGAGCGGAAAACATGGCCGTCGTCTGTTCACTGATCGCCACATGCAAGGCACAGGAGGTCAATCCCAGGGACGATATCAACGACACCAACGAGAATATGCCTAGGATGAAGAATGCCACAAAGAAGGAACTGGTCGGACTGCTGCCACACAAGTGGAAGTTGCAGCACTGCAACGACTGACTATAGCACTACATATAATAAAGACGACAACGACAATGGTGGTACCACTGTCGCTGTCACTTTGAATGGGAGTGTACTTCTAAGAGTGCTTACATTGCACGAAACTGTTCATGCAACAAAATTGTTGTAAAAAACTTGCAAGAGTCTTGGAATCTTCGTATCTTTGCGCCACGAAATGCATGGTATGCAGTATCCTAAAGGCAGATGATGGAACGTTTTTTCAATACCGCAGCGCCTCAAAAGCCTGAACTCAATTACACACTCGATCCGTTGAGCCGGTTTGATTTGGACGAAATCAACCTGCTGGTTCACCAGCAACGTTATTTCGTGCTCCATGCTCCGCGTCAAACAGGTAAGACTACGTGTATGCTGGCTTTGCGCGACTATTTGAACAAGCAGAATGATTATATCTGTGTCTATGCGAATGTGGAAGGTGGACAAAGCTGGCGTAATGACATACAGAAAGCGGTAGCTTCAACATGCCAGACAATAGCCCGGGAGGCCGGGCTTATACTGGGGACAGAGGTACATGGATGCCGTGGGCTCTGTTGACGAAGGCCACCTCATCATCTTCGACCGTTCTGGCGAAAAGACCTGGGATGAACGTATTTGGCATGAGACCCGCGAATATAAGGGCAGAATCATTATGGTTTGGGGAATGTGATACGGCAAAAGAGCTAACCGTAATTCTTCACACAAAAGAAAAACCGGAAGTCGACAGGACTCCCGGTTTTCTTTTGTTTTGCTGCTATTAATAGAACTTAAAGTAGCGGCGGGCGTTGTTGTAGCTGATGTCCTCGACCATCTTGCCTAACAGCTCGCGGTCGTCGGGCAGCAGGCCCTTCTCCACGTCGTTGCCCAGCAGGTTGCAGAGGATGCGGCGGAAGTACTCGTGACGCGGATAGCTCAGGAACGAACGGCTGTCGGTGAGCATGCCCACGAAACGGCTCAGCAGGCCGAGCACCGAGAGGGCGTTCATCTGACGGATCATGCCGTCCATCTGGTCGTTGAACCACCAGCCGCTGCCGAACTGTATCTTTCCGGGCTCGCCACCCTGGAAGTTGCCAAGCATGGTGGCAATGACCTCGTTAGCGCAGGGGTTCAGCGTATATAATATGGTACGCGTGAGCTTGCCCTCCATGTTGAGCTTGTTGAGGAACTTCGACATGGCCTTGGCCGTGTTGAACTCGCCGATAGAGTCGAAGCCCGTGTCGGCACCCAGCTGGTTGTACATCTTCGTGTTGTTGTCGCGGATGGCGCCATAGTGGAACTGCTGTGTCCAGCCGGCGTCGGCATCCATCTCGGCCATCACGGTGAGGAAGCAGTGCTTGAACTGGCGAATCTCCAGGTTGCTGAGCTGCTGGCCACGCATAGCCTTCTCGAAGATGGTCTCAATCTGTGAGTCGGTGTATTCCTCGTCGTAGAACTCCTCGATACCGTGGTCGGAGAGCTTGGAGCCCTGTGACTCGAAGAACTCATGGCGCTTCTTCAGGGCATCGACCATGTCGGCAAACTTCGTGATGCTGACGCCGCTGACATTGCTCAGCTGCTCAACATAGGCGGGGAACTCAGGCTTCTCAATGTTCATGGCCTTGTCGGGACGCCAGGCGGGAATCATGAGGGGATCCTTCTCCGTACGAATCTTGGCATACTCGATATGGTTATGCAGGTCGTCGACGGGGTCATCGGTGGTGCAGACGCACTCCACGTTGTAGTGACGCATCAGGCCACGTGCCGTGAAGTTGGGGTCGTTGGCCAGCTTGTCGTTACACTCGTCGAAAATCTCACGGGCGGTCTTCGGGCTCAGCAACTTCTCAATGCCGAAAGCCGTCTTCAGCTCGAGGTGTGTCCAATGGTACAGCGGGTTGCGCAGGGTGTAGGGCACGGTCTCTGCCCATTTCTCGAACTTCTCCC